>Ga0247721_100017_pt1 | contig 104409 bp, 106 predicted proteins | sample MSEWel2017_08_16_FD_189089 | JGI IMG/M metagenome (GOLD analysis project Ga0247721, IMG submission 189089) | Subsurface sediment microbial communities from gas well in West Virginia, United States - MSEEL Well Study Marcellus 3H_2017_08_16 | ecosystem: Environmental > Terrestrial > Deep...
TAAAGCTCAATGAAACCGAGGATGAGTTTACCCTCAATACTACCGATTTGAATGAAATCATAGCCGAAATCGGTAACAGAACCTCATTGACAGCTGAGCAAATCGAGCAGTATATGGAGGTCGATGAAGGCGAAGATTTCTATGATGAAGAAGACGTCGAGATTGAAGTGGAAATCGAGGGCGAGCAATCAGAAGTTAAAATAAAGCTCAATGAAACCGAGGATGAGTTTACCCTCAATACTACCGATTTGAATGAAATCATAGCCGAAATCGGTAACAGAACCTCATTGACAGCTGAGCAAATCGAGCAGTATATGGAGGTCGATGAGGACGAAGACTCAGTAAACAGTACAATGAATGACGAGGTCGGGGAGGAATGAATAGCATGAAAAGATTCATATCTTTGTTGCTTGCCCTGATCATGTTTTCATCCCTGATGGTTTCGGGTTGTACAGACCAGAGTGATTCGGAAGTGGAAAATGAAACTGCATCCGAAGATACTGCGGAAGATATACTTGCACAGGAAGGTGCAGCAATTACCGATGAAGAAATATCGTCATTGGATGATGATCTCGCAGAACTTGAATCGATGCTTAAAGGTGTCGATAATGAATCCAATATTACTGTAGAGGACATCTAAACATCCTCTATCGTTTTTAGGGGCATGTATTAATAAGATGATTTATATATTAACACATGATCAACATCAGGAGATGATTATGCAAGACACGAAATTTAATGGAGAGGACGGTGCACAATATAATCCGGCTAATGTACTTCTTATCTTTGGTCTTGTAATCATGTTCCTGTTTGCCCTGCTTTTGGTAGGTATTGTAGGAGTAATCTGAGTTGACCGCAATACTTTTATAGAATTACAATTCATTCTTACATAACTAATATGAGCTTATTTTGACATAATCCGAAGTATGCTCGAGGTATATCATGAAGAACATGCTTAAAACTACAGTATTACTTGCAACACTCACGGGTCTGCTGGTAATGGTTGGTTCATACTGGGGTACAGGGGGAATGCTGGTTGCTTTTGCCTTTGCTATCCTCATGAATTTCGGTACCTACTGGTATAGTGACAAGATTGTGCTTAAAATGTACAAGGCAAAGGAAGTTACAGAAGCACAAGCTCCACAGCTGTACCGGATAGTGCATAATCTTGCTTATAATGCCGGTCTTCCAATGCCGCGGGTTTATATTGTGGAGACATCCATGCCCAATGCTTTTGCTACAGGCAGGAATCCTGAGCATGCTGCTGTGGCAGTGACTACAGGTATTATGGATATCCTGAATTCAGAGGAGATCGAAGGTGTTCTGGCTCACGAACTTGCTCATGTCAGGAACAGGGATACACTGATCAGTGCAATAGCCGCAACAATTGCAGGTGTAATCACCATGGTTGCTACATGGGCCCAGTGGGCAGCAATATTTGGAGGACTCGGCGGACGTGACGGTGAAGGCAATAATATCATAGGCTTCCTGGCTCTTGTCATAGTTGCTCCCCTTGCAGCTACGATTATACGCCTTGCAATTTCCCGGTCCCGCGAATTTGCAGCAGATTCAGACGGGGCCCGTATTTCCAAAAACCCCCAGGCTCTTGCAAGTGCTCTTTCTAAACTTGAGAAGGGTGCAACCAATTACAAGCAAAATCCAAAGGATGTGAAAGCATCTGAAAGTACGGCTCATATGTTTATCGTAAATCCGATAAGGAAAAGTACGCTTGCTAACCTTTTCCGCACGCATCCCACAACAGAAGAGCGTATTAAACGCCTGGAAAATATGTATTAAAAGGGGAGGGATGCCTGCCCGGGGTCGGTCAGGTGTATCACCTTTATCCCCTCTTTTTCAAGTTTTTCTGCAATATGTCTGCGATGACAGTTGCGTGGATTCTTTTCTGCACACATAAGAGCGATCTTTGTATCGTTGTCTGCCTTCCTGTTTATCTGGTATAATAGATCGCAAACCCTTTCCTGAAGTCTGCACTTTCCATATATTCGATGTAAGAACGCTTACCCATCCCACCAAGCAAAGGGTAGTGACAATAGACAATTTCATTCTCTGGGAGTTTAACTTTCAGGTTTTCTGCATTAAATTCCGGACGCTGTGATTGTGGATAACTATGTACATCTACAACGATTTTTATGGAGTTGTCCAGTAATCTATTCAGAAATTCATTAAAAATGCTATTTCCATAACCAATAGTATAGCATATCCGCTGTTTTTCCATAAATACTCTTTTGATACCCGGTTTCATTAGGATTTCGATGGGTTGTTATATATGGATCTATTCAGGTAAAGATTATATATTCATGAAATTCTATTTCCTTGCAGCTTGAGAGGATTTGACATGGTTCACAATACGCCTATAGGAAGAATAATTAAGGCCGATACAATTAGCGACGCATGGTATCGCGGACTCAATATAATATGGAATCACGGGGAAAATGTAACTGATGAAAGGGGCAGCAAAATCAAGGAATTCATGAATCTGATGGTTGTTATCGATAATCCTTATTCCAATGAGATACCTTCTGACATTTCCTGGAATCAGGAGCGTCTGGACGAATATGCAAAACAGCTGATTACGGGGGAAAATCCCCAGGACTTCGAATATACTTATGGGCAGCGATTACGGAACTGGGATGGACGAGTGGACCAGGTCTCCTATGTAATCGATAAACTCAAAAACAGTAATACCACTCGCAGGGCAACTGCTGTAACATGGATACCCTACATTGATACTGAAGTTGATGAAGTGCCATGTATGATCCTCGATGATTTCAAAGTCCGGAACAATCGGGTTCATATGACCACTCTTTTTCGCAGTCATGATTTTGCAGGAGCTTATCCTGCAAATCTTTACGGTCTTTCACAGCTTCTAAAATATGTGGCACAGAATGCCGGTTATGAAACAGGTACTATTACAACTATCAGTGTATCTGCACATATCTATGAACATGACTGGGATCGTATTGAAAAGATTGTTACAGGAGTGTGCTAAATGAGGGTAAAAATCAGTCGTACCAGTGTGGAGGGTGAAGTTTTTGCACCTCCGTCAAAAAGTTACACGCACAGGGCAATCACTATAGGTTCCCTTTCTGAGAAGTGTGTTGTTCGCAGGCCACTTATTTCGGAAGACACAAAGGCTACGATCCGTGCATGTAGAATGCTTGGTGCACAGATTAATGAGGAAAAAGGGGACCTCTTTATTGAGGGAGTTAAGGGCAAACCTCACATTCCTGAAGATGTGATTGATGTGGGTAATTCGGGTACAACATTGCGTTTCATGACTGCTGTGGCATCCCTTGTGAACGGTGTATCGATTCTAACGGGTGACAATTCCCTGCGCACCAGGCCAAATGGTCCCCTTATTGAAGTTTTGCATGACCTGGGTGCGGAAGTAATATCCACTCAGAATAATGGTTGTGCTCCCCTTGTAGTAAAAGGGGGATTGAAGGGAGCAATAGCCAAGATAGATGGGTCCATCAGTTCCCAATTCATCTCCGCACTGTTGATAGCATGTCCGCTCACAAGCCGGAGTACCACTCTTTCCATAAAGGGTGAGCTTCGTTCAAAACCCTATGTCAATTTAACTCTCGAAATAATGCGTAAGGCCGGAGCTGAAATATTTGAAGATAATAACCATAACATCAAATTCATAATTCCTCCCAATCAGGATTACGATTTAAGGGATTATCTGGTTCCAGGAGACTTTTCTTCTGCATCATATTTACTGGCCGCTGCCGCAATGACCGGTTCCAGAGTAGTTGTGAAGAACATGTTCCCTTCCCAACAGGGAGATATGGCTATAATTGAGATACTCAAGCAAATGGGTGCGGGAGTATCCTGGGATAAAGAAAACGGTGTGGTAACGGTTAATGGCCGTGACCTTAAAGGTGTACGGGTGGATGCTGCAGCAACGCCGGACCTTGTGCCAACCATAGCCGTCCTGGGTGCTGTCGCTGAAGGACAAACCGTGATAGAGAACGCCGAACATGTCAGGTATAAGGAAACTGACAGGCTACATGCCATGGCTGTAGAACTCAAGAAGATGGGTGTTTCTGTGAAGGAAGATCGGGACCAACTGACAATAAAAGGGGGTAAGCCCAAAGGAGGTGACCTGCATGGGTGGCATGACCATCGTATCGTAATGGCACTTACGATTGCCGGTATGGTTGCGGGTGATACAACCGTGGACACAGCAGAGTCGATATTCATCTCCTATCCCAATTTCTTTGATGATGTCAGGTCTCTGGGTGCTGATGTTATTGTGGATAAACAGTGATTGTGATCATGAGTTATGATGTCGCCGTGGTGGGAGCCGGCCCCGTGGGTTCGGTTGCCGCAAGATATGCTGCCCTACAGGGGGCAAAGGTTGCTCTTTTTGAGGAACATGCAACTGTCGGAAGTCCGGTCCAGTGTGCAGGCCTTTTGAGTGTGCGGGCTATGGATGAGTGTGGTATAAGTCCCAATGACTCTTCGGTTATTAACAGTGTCAGGGGTGCTTTTGTGCATTCTCCGGAGGGGACCTGTCTTCCTGTAAATGGCGGGCAAACCCGTGCCTTTGTAGTCTCACGCAAGATATTTGACAGGAAACTGGCATCCCTGGCAACTTCTGAAGGTGTGGATATTTTCCTGAACTCAAAGGTTGTTGCAATAGATAATAATTCAGGTTTTAAAAGATTGCATATACAAAGAGCAGGTAAACCTGAAGTTATCGAAGCCTCTGTGGTTATTGGTGCAGATGGTGTACGTCATGGTGTGGCTTCCATGGTGGGCCTGCCGGCTCCTTCACGTATTATGTCCGGTATCCAGTTTGAAGTTCAAATGCAAACAATTCGCCAGGATTTTGTGGAACTTTTCTTAGGTACCTGTGCGCCTGGTTTTTTTGCATGGGAAATTCCATTGTCTGACGGTATTGCAAGATTTGGACTTGCAACCGATAATTTGGCCAGTCAGGATTCTCTGTCATATCTCTGTGAACTTAGAGACAAACTTTCCAAAAAAGGGCGTGTAGTAGATGGTATGCTGGATTTTGTAGTGGGAGGCATTCCTATAGGTGTTGCAGCCAGGACTTTTTCTGACGGTGTATTGATCTGCGGTGATGCAGCAGGTCAGGTAAAACCAACATCAGGGGGTGGTGTTTATACAGGAGCTGTCTGCGCAAAGATAGCAGGTGAAGTTGCTGCAAAGGCAGCATTTGAAAATGATACTTCCCAATCCCGGCTGGAAGAATATGAAATTCGCTGGAAGCAGTCTCTGGGAAAGGAACTAAATATGGGTCTCAAAGCTCACGACTTTGTAGGTAGTTTGTCAGACGAACAACTCAATGAATTATTTTCATCCCTGGCAGAACCGAATGTGCTTTCATTAATTGAAAAGTATGGGGACATGGACCATCCTTCCATATTATTGCGTAAATTCCTGAACCCATTAAATTCCAGGCACCTAAAAGGTTTTTTTGTAGCTTTTTTGAAAACCCTGCTGTGAATTCAGTATATACTGACTCCTTTTACACTTTTTATGTTAAGGATTTCATTTACGGTATCCCCTGATATCTTTGAATCAGTGATAATAGTCATTTTAGCCTTGTCGGTAAAATACGGATCATCTGAAACTGCCTGTCTTATACTGATACCATGAGCGGCAATCACGCCAGATACTTCTGAAAGAATACCTACTGTTGCCGCATCTTCAGGTGTAATAATTATTACTCCAAGTCCCAATGCAGGAGCCACATCCCTTAAAAAGGGAATTGAGCGCACATTCTGGAATATGTTTCGAAGGGTTTCATCTTCAAGTATTGTGTCGGTAGTTGCATCTACGACCCGACGGTCCACACCTGCCTCTTTTGCGAGTTGGGTGTGTGCAATATCGATCTTGCCGGAGGTCACTTTCCCATCCTTACTTACCTGAAAACCTCTTTCGAATAAAATTTTCAGTACCTTTTGTTGGGCAGGATGTTTTTCAAACTTTTCAAGTAACATTTTCCACATGCAAGTCACTATTCATTCAAATTATAAATAGAATTAAGTTCTTTTGTAGTTTGTAATCTCTTGGAATGTTTAGCTGGTTACTTCTTATTTTGTTTTTGTATGTAGGAAGAAAGACATTTTAAGGATAAAATCTATCATAATACAATCTGATTCAATCGGTTAAATGTGCTTTTTACGAATAAAAAATCCATTTTAAGGGTTATATACAAATATTTTACAATGTATAATTATTAAGATACGGTATAAGTTATCATATTTGTGTGGAAGGAGGTATTTTGTGAAGGTATACAAAGATTATGGAGATCTGCCAAAAATCAAGCTTCCGCTTGATCAGGAGGTTTGTATCAGTGATAGTACCATCCGGGATGGAGCCCAAATGCCGGGGATAGTCCTAAAAAGTGGCCACAAGGTTCGAATTTATGACTATCTGCACGAGATCGGTATTGAAAAACTGGAAACTTTCGTTTATAATGAAAGAGATCGCAAAGCCATCGACCTCATGCTTGACAGGGGTTATGAATTCCCTGAGGTGACCGGCTGGGCACGTGCAAAAACAGAAGACATAGATAAGGTACTGCAGATTGGCGGTCTCAATGAAACCGGTATATTGATGTCTGTCTCAGATGTCCATATTCTGGAAAAGATGGGATTGCCCAGCAGAGAAGCTGCCGAGGACAGGTACCTTGAAGCCCTTCAGTATGCAGTAGATCATGGCCTTGCTACCCGTGCTCATGTGGAAGACATGACCCGTGCTGATAATTACGGTTTTGTCTATCCAATGATTGAGAAGATAATGGAAATTGACCCGGAATGTACCATAAGGGTGTGCGACACCATCGGCTATGGGATTCCTTTTGATGGAGTGGACGAACCCTATGGTATTCCCTCAATTACCAAATATCTCAAAGATGAGATTGGTGTTAAAAACATCGAAAGCCACTGTCATGATGATTTTGGTTTCGCTTTTGCAAATTCTATGGCATCTTACTGGTATGGTGCCAACTGGTCCAATGTAACCTTTATGGGTATAGGTGAGAGGGCGGGAAATGCTGAAATGGAAAAATTGCTTTTGTTCCTGGGCCAGCGGGTGGAAGGTTTTGATAAATATAATCTTGATGTCATAACTGAATTCTCTGAATTCATGCAAAAAGAAATCGGCATACGTGTACCTCGTAATAAAGCCGTGGTTGGTAAGAATGTATTCTCTCACGAGTCAGGTATACATGCTGCCGGTGCTATTAAGAATCCTTTCACATACGAACCATATCCCCCGGAGGTTGTGGGTGGAGAACGTATATTCCTTGTAGGTGATTCTTCAGGTACCGAGGTCTTAAGGTATAAGATTCAGGAAACCCTGAGGGAATTGCTTGATGTACAAATCACTGTGGAGAAAAAAGATCCCAGGCTTAAATCCATACAGAAGGATATCCAGGCACTCTATGACAATGAAAAGCGTGTATCCTGTATCTCTGATGAGGAAATCCAGGGTTATGTCGAGAAATACTTCCTGTTTGAGCCAGTTGTAGAAAAGAACATGAGCCGGGAAAGTGCCTATTCTGGTGAATATGTACCAGATCCCCTTTCAAGAAAGAAGAAGGATGTATAAGGTAATTATTAACCTTATACATATTTACTGTTTTTATTCAATTTTGCTGACAATAGCATCTGTCATTTCACTGAGTCTTGCACTGCCGCCCATATCGTAAGTTACATACTTACCTTCGGAAATGACTTCTTCGGTTGCTTTGAAAATAGCATTTGCATTGTCTTTTTCTCCGAGATAGTCAAGCATCCAGGCACCGGCAAGAATTGTTGCAACAGGATTTACTTTATCTTCTCCTGCATATTTTGGTGCTGAGCCATGTGCAGGTTCGAACATTGCATAATTGTCCCCGATGTTTGCGGAATATACCAGGCCAATACTTCCGATAAGAGCGGAGCATTCCTCACTGATAACATCCATGAATAGGTTTGTGGAAAGCAATACTTTCTTGTTGAAAAGCTGCGGGTTCTTGATAAGTTGCTGAGCAATATTGTCGATGTGGTATTCCCAGATGTCAATATCGGGATATTCTTTTCCTATATTCTCGACTTCTTCCAGGAAAGTTCCACATGTCTGTTTGAGAATGTTGCTCTTGTGGATTGGAACGACCGTATCATACCCACGTTTCTTTGCTTCTTCAAAGGCATACCTTGCAATGTTACGACAGGCCGGACGGGTGGTCTTACGCAGTGCGATATACACATCATCCGTCAGTTTTACTTCTTCACCTATGTACATTCCTTCCGTTCCTTCACGTACGCATATAAAATCAACATCACCAAGGGGTGTGTTTGTGTTGGGGAATGTTTTTGTAGGTCGGACATTTGCGTAAAGATTGTATTTCTGTCTGATTGATACTGCGACACTTTTTGGAGAACCCCCACCTCCGGGGGTGGTGGTTGGTCCTTTGAAACAGGCATCGGAGCTTTCCAGTATTTCCCATGTCTCATCGGGAATAAGGGTATTTCCTCCGTTTTCCTCCCACCAGGCGGCACCGGCTTCACAGGGTACAAACTCCACAGCCGTACCTGCTGCCTGTGCTACTTTTAGCATGGCATCGACAAGTTCCGGCCCTACTCCGTCTCCTTTAATAACTGCTGCAGTTTTACTCATTTTAATCACTTCTATAATTACTTATGTTTATAAGGCTAGATGTGCCCCTGTAATGCCTCCATCATATATATGCTATCTGCCCAGTTGACCGTAATAATAATGGTTTATATATTTTTGATGATATTCAGGTGTTTATTAGATTAATTGCGTTAATTTCATTTCCTAAGTATTTTTATATGGCAGGCAATCATACTCTCTTTCATGTCCCCAAACATTCCTATTACCGATGAGCATATACATATTGACCCCCGGGCAAAGGGTATTGATGCTGTAAAACAATTCCAGAATGCAGGAGGAACTCATATGATGGTGGTCTCCAAACCGACATGGACGCTTGGGGTCGAAGTTACAAAACCCGATGACTATCGTGCTGTATTTGATGAAACTGTGAATATTGTCCGCCAGATCAATGAACTTGGGATTGGTGCTTTTCCGGTGCTTGGCGTACATCCGGCAGAAATTACCAAACTATGTGAAAGAATGAAACTTGAAAATGCCACCTCCCTTATGAAAGTGGGTCTGGAGATTGCATCTGAATACGTAAACGAAGGTCTTGCTGTGGGATTGAAAAGCGGACGTCCTCATTATCCTGTCTCTGATGAGGTGTGGCAGGCTTCTAATTCAATAATGTCTCATGCTTTTTCCCTGGGCAAGGGTCTGGGATGTGCTGTCCAGCTGCATACCGAAAGTGTAGGAGAACCTGAGCTGGAGGACATTGCCAGCAGGGCAAAGAGTATTGGTATCCCTCTGGAAAAAGTTGTGAAACATTATGCACCTCCGCTTGTGGATGTCTGTGAAAGGATAGGCCTTTATCCTGGTGTACTTGCCGGCAAAGGAGCAATTGAAGAAGCCCTTAAGCAGGGTAGTCGTTTCATGATGGAGACGGATTATATTGATGATCCGCAACGTCCCGGTGCAGTACTTGGTCCAAAAACCATTCCCCGGCGAACCATGAAGCTTGTTGAAACCTACGGGGAAGAAGTTTTCTGGAAGGTTCATAAGGAGAATATCGAATCTGTTTATGAGGTGGACATTGAACTTTAAAGAGCTGGAAATATATTTGTATTAATTACAGTAGCAATAATTATCTATATTCTTGTTCGTTATATCCTATCAGGAGATAATTAATGAAATTTCTTATCGATAAATTACCGGAAACTGCAAACGCATTTGCAGACATGCGTGCATCCCTTTTCAAGGATAGCGCCCTGGACACAAAGACAAAAGAGTTGATCGCTGTTTCCTCATCGGTCCTGATGAGATGTGAAAAATGTGTAGAAATCCATGCATCCCGTGCAAGAGATAATGGTGCAACCGAGGATGAGATCGCTGAAGCAGTTGCAGTCTCGATGTTTATTGCCGGTGGTTCGCAACTGCACTGGACCCGGAAATACGACCAGATATTTGAAAGTGTAAATGAATGAAACTTATGGTGTCATTGTAATTAAATTTTAGACTCCGAATCCTTCCTGCAAACATTTTTCTCGACGGCATCCGGCAGTTAAACGGAGTTCTTCTCTTATTTCAATACAATTTTGCCATAATCCGTGAATATTGCAGTATGCAAGGGCGCAGAACTCTCTGTATTTGCCAAAATATATTAGTCTGAATAATGCATCAGGTGAAGTTCCCGGGGCGAAGTTGACTCGTCCGATCTGGATTGTATTCTGCATTTTAGTGCGTGCATACAATTCTATCCATTGAATTTGATGCTGCAGCGAATTCGGATGTTTCACATTTTCCCCGACTACAACATGGATGTAATCCTTGCCGCTGTTGCCATAATTTTTTAGAACCTCTATAGAAGGTATGTGTCTTTCTTTTGATTGGGAGTCATATTTGTGTGACCTGTCATTTTTCATAATATCCGATGGATCCATAATTTAGCCTGCTTGTTATCTTTAAAAAGAGATGGTTTCTCAGAATGTTGTCTCCACTCTTCTTACAACTCCTCTGAGAAGTCTGGAAAGAATGTCCGATCCCGTCAGGATTCTTTTTTCTTCATCTGTCCAGTAGATTATCACGTCCTGGTCAATAATATCTCCTTTATCATGCTCAGGATACATCCTTAGTTTTGGAATTACTTCTTCTAGCCTGGTTTTTGGTGACATTACGATAACCGGCCTGTGACAATAATCTTCAGGATCAAGGGTTATGTTGCCGTAGGCTAAATCTCTCAAAAGGTCATCACTGTTAAGTGTACGTATGGGATTCCCCTCTGGATCCGTGATAATAATCCATTTCTTACCGGATTCGCTGATTTTTTTGAGGAAAGGATCTTCAAGGGTTTGTTTAAATTCCGGGAACACCGGTTTCCTGTTTTTTATAGGAAGGGAAATGATACTTTTTGGATCAATTGGGTTGCCTTCCTTTGTGATCTTTGTATCATCCATTGTCAAAAAATTAAGAGCTCCCTGTCCCTCCACACTTCCGATATCAGATCTTGCGGATTGTATGTGTCTCTGGAGGACTTTTTTAAGGGACCTTTCTTTGAAGAACATTATTTCTTCTTTTCCCAGCCACCAGTCAAGCATTATTGCCGAAGGTTTTGCAAAAGGATAAAGGATCAATTGATACATCTTGACTAATGGAGTTAAATATGCTCCGGCTTTCAGGGCATTTCTGGTGAAATATGCCTGGGGCATAATCTCACCAAAACAGGTTATTATTACAGTGGAGAATACAAATGCAGCAGTACCACCCATTATTGAACCTGTAAGCAGGGCAATAAGAACATTTACGGCAACGTTTCCCCATAATAAAGTTGTTAAAAGAAAGTTGGAATCCCTTCGGATATCTAGTATTTTTCTTGCATCCTTATTGCCAGATTCGGCTTCAGTTTCCAATACCAGCCTGCTCAATCCAAAAAGTCCAATGGTAAGGCCGGAAAACATTGCCGATTGACTGACAAAAAATAAAAGTAGAATCCAGGTTATAATTTCCATATTTTGCTTCCACTTTAGTTGTATGACAATATATTTATATCTACTTAAAACTTTGACTGTCGTAATATTGTGATATTGTTCTCAATTTGTATTATTGAACTATTTATGCATGATGTAATTTCCTGTCAAAACATATGCCATTAATTTAAAAGAGGAGTTGTTTCAATTTTTATGGGATATGTTTGCCTGTACGGTAATCTTTGCTATATACCCTTACATTTACTTTTGTTTGAGGATTTGGTATTTTTACTTTATGTTTATCTTTTGTTTATTGAAAGGTTAACATACTATTAACATTTTTGATTTGAGAATTATATCATAACTTCTATTAATTATGAATGAAGAAGTTGTAATAGTTTTTAATGTACTACTCATGTGCCTATACGAAATAGGTTTTTGAGTGAGGGTAAAAGTATGACCGAGAAAACATAATTAGACTGGATAGCAATTGCTCTTGTAGTAATTGGAAGTTTGAATTGGGGATTGTTTGGTATATCACAGGACTATAACCTGGTAGAACTTATCTTTGGATATAGCGCAATAGCACGGGTAGTCTACATTATTGTAGGTTTGGCAGCCCTGTACATGATATACTTTGCAAGCAAAGACCACCAGTAATTTGGTGGTCTTATTTTTTATGCATGATGAAACGTGCAGACAGTATAATTATGCTTTCCAAAAGCCCGAATGAAGGTGATTTTTCCGCCATCTTAGTACTATCGGGAAGGCTTTTTTCATCTAGTTCTATCATTGAAATCGAACGTCTTTTGTTTTTTGTTGATGTACATGCAATTTTATTTCCTTCCGGTGACCATTGTGGCATAAAACCTCTCCCGACTTGCAGTTTTTCATTTCCTTTATGGTCAGTTATCCATATTCCGTATTCTCCGATATCTCCGTAATTAAATACGATTTTATCTGCGTCAGGCGACCATGCAGGAAATGAATAGGCCTTGAAGTATCCCGAATTGTTGGTTATTTTTCTTTGATTGCTACCATCAGCATTCATAACCCACAGGCTTGTAGTGTGATTATTACCTGCTCTAACATATGCAATTTCAGCACCATCCGGTGACCAGGCAATGTCATATGCTTTTCCTTTGAAAATGCGGGATTTTCCTGAACCGTCAGTTTCCATAATCCAGATACCTTCAGTTTCCGGATTATTCGAAACGTAAGCAATGAGGTCCCCTTCTGGTTGCCATTGTGGTTCAAGATAGGGGCCATTGCTATCAGTGAGTTTAGTATTTTCGCTACCATCGGAGTTAATTATCCATATATCTGAGTCCTTGCAGATATTTGATTTATTCAACATTCTTTGTTTTGTCCCATCTTCTTTTTCTACCATATCCCATATATCACCGTTTTCAGAAGCTGCAGATACATAAACAATTTTAGAGCCATCAGGACTCCAATCGGCTTTCCAACCCCTCAAGCCCAGCAGGTAGTTTTCCAGAAAGGCTCCTTCAGTTAGTTTCCTTTTGCCAGAACCGTCTGGATGCATCGTCCATAATTCATAATTTCCTGTCAGATTTGATATATAGAGTAACAAATTTCCTTCAGGAGACCAGGGGTCAAAGAAGAAACCTCCGCTTTCATCTCCAGAAGTTAATTTTTCTTTATCTGTTCCATCTGCTTTTGATAAGCAGGCACTTAGATTTTCCAGTGAATTACCTGTGCTTGAAGAATAGGCGATATATGTTCCATCAGGGGACCAGTAAGGAGCAAAATTGTGTGTGGAATTTTCAATTGCAAATGTATTCTCGTCTGCATTACAGGGGCTTGCAATAAAAAATAATATCAGGGTGGCGAAACAAAGGAGGTGTTTTAGATTCATCTTTATACTTCCAGTACACAGTAACAGAATGTACACATAGTTAATTTTGTTGTCATTCATGAAACTCCTTTGCCTTATGTGGGTATAATTTACTAAGTGCATATTATATAAATTAATTGGTAATATATTTTATTTTACTTTTAGGTTGTCACATTGATTCACAATGTCTGATAGCAAACCTTTAATCCTTCCAGACAATATTCTCTTCCCCAAACCAACTTAAAACAATCCTTTTAATCTTTCAGGACACATGTCTCTCAAAAATATAATGATAAAGGGTGCCAAAGAGCACAATTTAAAAAATATTGATGTAGTGTTGCCCAGAGATAAATTAATCGTGATCACGGGGTTAAGTGGCTCGGGCAAGTCATCTCTTGCTTTTGATACGATCTATGCCGAAGGCCAGCGTCGCTATGTTGAATCGCTTTCATCATATGCCCGGCAATTCCTGGGCCAGATGGAAAAACCCAATGTGGAATACATTGAAGGGCTTTCTCCTGCTATTTCAATCGAACAGAAGACCACCAGCAAGAATCCCCGCTCCACCGTGGGTACCGTTACCGAGATATACGACTACCTGAGATTGCTGTTTGCCCGTATAGGGGCTCGCCACTGCCCGGATTGTGGGCGTGCCATCGAACCCCTGAGTGTTGACCAGATTGTGGACAACATAATGAAATTCCCTGCAAAAAGCAAACTTCATATCCTGGCGCCTGTTGTCCGGGAGCGTAAAGGTGAATACAGGAAACTTCTCGCTGATATCCGGTCTGATGGTTATTCCCGTGCACGTGTGGATGGGGGGATTATCCGGCTCGATGAAGCTGATTCCCTGGAACTGGGGCGCTACAATAAACATAACATTGAAATTGTGGTTGACAGGCTTTCCATCAAAGAAGGAATAGAAGAGCGCCTCTCTGATTCTGTGGAACAGGCCCTTGCCAGAAGTGGCGGTATAGTTATAGCTGATATTGTCGATGGCGATGAATTCGTATTCAGCGAAAAACTTGCCTGTCCACACTGTGGAACTGGATTTGAAGAACTGGAACCTGCCATGTTTTCCTTTAACAGCCCCCAGGGAGCATGTGATGTATGTCATGGCCTGGGAACTTCCATGGAATTCGATCCGGACCTGATAATCCCTGACAGATCCCTGTCTCTCAATGAAGGAGCAGTTGAACCGTGGGGTACGAGAAAAGATGGCTATTACATGCAGTCTCTCCAATCTCTTGCTGATCATTTCGGATTTTCTATGGATGCTCCTTTTGAAGATCTGGAGCCACAGTATCAGAATATGATCCTCTATGGCACGGCCACCAAAGTCCCGATGGTCCATACCGGTAAAGGTGGAGGTGTCTGGAAACGCAATAGTCGTTTTAAAGGTGTTATTGCTACCATTTCCAAGATATACAATCGTACAGATTCAGAAAATACCAAGGACCGGCTAAAACGGTATATAAGCACCAAACCATGTCCGGCCTGTGAAGGTGAAAGGCTCAAGCCAGCCAGTCTGTCTGTTTTCATAGACGGGTTCAATATAATCCGGACAACTCACATGTCTATTGAGGATTGTCTCCACTTCTTCGAGAAACTGGAACTTAGCTTGGACCAGCGGGAATTTACCATAGCCCGCCTGATATTGAAAGAAATTAAATCCAGACTGGGTTTTTTGGTTGATGTGGGTCTTGATTATCTAACATTGAGTCGTTCAGCATCCACTCTTTCCGGAGGGGAAGCCCAGCGTATCCGTCTTGCCACTCAGATAGGCTCCAGTTTGATGGGGGTACTGTACATTCTGGATGAACCGAGTATTGGTTTGCATCAGCGGGATAATCTCAGGCTTATCAACACTCTCAAACACTTACGTGATATCGGTAACACCGTTATTGTTGTGGAGCATGATGAAGAAACAATAATGAGTGCCGATCATGTTGTGGATATGGGACCAGGTGCCGGTATTCATGGTGGAGACCTGGTAGCGGAGGGAACTCCTGTGGAAATTATGCAAAACCCGGATTCTCTCACGGGGAGATATCTCAAAAGGGAACTGGAGATTCCGGTGCCCTCGGAACGGCGTACTCCTGAGGGTTTCATTAAACTGATTGGTGCTGCTGAAAACAATCTCAAGGAAATCGATGTGGAATTTCCTCTCTCAGTAATGATATGTGTAACCGGGGTTTCAGGGTCAGGTAAAAGTACACTTATCAATGAAACCCTGAATAAAGTGTTAGCCCGCAAACTCAATCGTGCCAGGGAGAGAACAGGAAAATATTCCGCTATCGAAGGTCTTGAAAATGTTGACAAGGTAATTACAATAGATCAGTCTCCCATAGGCAGGACTCCCAGATCCAATCCGGCTACCTATACCAATCTCTTCACACCCATACGTGAATTATTTGCCCAGACAAAACTTTCCAAATCCCGCGGCTATAAACCGGGTCGTTTCAGTTTCAATGTACGTGGAGGCCGTTGTGAGACCTGTGGCGGGGAGGGAATAATCACTATTGAAATGCACTTTTTGCCCGATGTTTATGTGCCCTGTGAAGTCTGTCATGGCAAACGGTACAACAGGGAAACCCTTGAGGTAACTTACAAGGATAAAAGCATAGCCGATGTACTGGATATGACAGTGGAAGAGGCTCTTGGTTTTTTTGCAAACATTCCAAAAATAAAACGTAAGTTACAGACACTTTTTGACGTTGGTCTGGGCTACATCAAACTCGGTCAGTCTTCCACCACGCTTTCCGGTGGGGAAGCCCAGCGTGTCAAACTTGCTACTGAGTTGAGTAAACGCTCTACCGGTAAAACGGTCTATATTCTTGATGAACCAACCACAGGGTTGCATTTTGATGATGTCAGGAAGTTACTTGAAGTGCTTCAGCGCCTCGTTGAGGGAGGAAATACAGTAATTGTAATAGAGCACAATCTGGATGTTATCAAGGTTGCAGATTGGATTATTGACCTTGGTCCTGAAGGTGGAGAAGGTGGAGGACTTGTTGTTGCAGAAGGGGTTCCTGAAAATGTGGCAAAGGTCGAAGGTTCCTATACCGGTGAATTTTTGAAAAACATTCTCTCCTGAGAACTCGGGCACAAGGTTTATTTTCTTTCAGGAAAAGATTTGCATGACCAAAATACTGGTTACCGGGTTTACCGGGGGTGTATTTATATGGTAAGAAAAATCCGTTGCAAGAATATCAAGAATGACCTCGAATATCTGGGGGGCATCATGTCACATCAGGAAGGCAGGGAGCCCACTCCTGATGTGGCCAGGTTTAAAACCCAGGTAGAATATAAGAAAACACTATGCAAAATACTAAGGAATGAAAAAGAGAAGGAAGAGCTTGATCGCTGATTCCTTCATATATCATATTTTTCAAAACATGGAAGGCAGTAAAAGTTGCCGTTCATAACTCTTGCCCGGCTTTCCATCATTCCTTCGCCACATTCACTGCAGATGAGGGTCTGGAAAATAACTGCCTTTTCAGGCGGTTTTATTTCGATTTCCTCAATTTTGAACAGCTCTTCAAGAGGCATGTTCAGGACTTCATGGGATTTTTCTTCATGTTTTTGCTTAAACCTTTTTTCTTCCTCTTCTGTAGCACTGCCTTCCCTGATCTTTGGAAACAGGTTCTGATGTTCTTCATCATTTTTCATCCCATCAGGTTTCACCACGAGCCGCAGAGCTTTATCGTCTCCCCGATTGAAGAAAGTGTACACATGTTTGCCGAAATCACGGTATATCAGATTACCTTTCCCGAAGGTGCATCCATTGACCACCTGTATGGCATCCACAGAACATGACTTGTTTTCAACTATGCACACGAGCTCTTCATCCTCTGCCCTAATGTTTTTAAAATGTTCCTCTGCTGCTTTTGCAGCCCTGAACCCCAGAGATAATCCGGGACAAAGATGGCCGTGGAACTTTACTGCGTCTTCAATTTCCATTAAATCCCTCACAGGTATTGTTTTCTTAACTTTTCAACTGTAATTTCAACTTGCTTAACTGCGGTACCGGTATATCGGTAAGGATCAACAAGTTTCTCGACATCCTCTCCATTAAGATAGCCGGATACATCTTTATTTGCAAGCAAAGTTTCACGCAGGTGTTTTCCGCTTTCGTGGGCCTGCATGGCAGCTGTACGTACTATCTCATGGGCTTCCTGTCTGCCGACACCTCTTTTTGCAAGTTCTATCATGACCGCCTCGCCCATATTAAGTCCTTTGAGCAATTCAAGGTTACGCTTGATGTTTTCCGGATAAAAGTGCAGGTTATCGGTCACATGGATTCCGAGTTTCAGGATGTGGTCGGTTAGCACACATGTTTCAGGGAAAACAACCCTTTCACATGAAGAGTTTGTAAGATCCCTCTCATCCCATAGTGTATTATTCATAAGTTCAGGTTCAATCATGGAGCGTACAATTCTTGCAAGCCCGCATATCTGTTCGGATTTGATTGGGTTGCGTTTATGAGGCATCGTAGAGGAGCCTACCTGTTTTTTGCCGAAACTTTCCTCGACTTCTGCAAGTTCACTTCTCTGCAGTGTTCGTAATTCAACACCAATTTTATCCAGTGTTGTTACGACATTTGCCATCCACATAACAAATTCCGCATGACGGTCCCTCTGGATAATCTGGTTGGAGACATCCACACCTGTGATCCCAAGATATTCCATCGCTTTTTTCTGGATTTCAATACCCTTCTCACCAAAAGCAGCCTGGGTACCTACAGCCCCGGTCATCTGGCCTACTTCTACCCTGGGCTTGAGCTGTTCAAGTCTCTCTATATGCCTGCCAATCTCGGCTGCCCAGATTGCAAAACGCAGGCCGTATGTTGTTGGTACGCCGATCTGTCCGTGGGTTCTGCCCGCACATACAGTTTCTTTGTGTTTTTCAGCCTGACGCAGGAGCACTTCCAGTAGTTGTCTGATTTTTGGTTCCATTACTTCAATGGCATCTTTCATCTGGAGACCTGTAGCCGTATCCAGCATATCGTTTGATGTTGCACCGAAATGTACCCATTTACTGGCATCTTCTTCACATTTTTCCGAGATGGCAAGCACAACTGCCATCATGTCATGATGGATCTCATCTTCGATTTCTTTGACCCTTTTGAGTTCCACATTTTCAATACTTTGTTCTATTATCTTAGCGGCGTCTTCAGGGATTAATCCCACATCAGCTTCTGCTTTTGCAAGGGCTGCCTCTGCTTTCATGATACATACCAGGCGGTTTTCCTCACTCCAGACATGTTTCATTTCCTCGGTTCCGTACCGGTATTCTATGGGATGGATGGCCATTGATATTCTCCTTTTGTGACTATAATTTCAGATGATTGGTTTTAATGGAACTACAGATTGCTTTTAATTATAATTATGTTTGGGTTAACAGTACAGGCGTACCCATGATATTCTTTATGAATAATAGCCGCTTCCTATCACTCCACAGGAACTACCATCTTATAGCCGCTCACCTCACCAATGGTCACTTTGACCCCATAAACAGCTTCGATATTTTCAGGTGTGATTACTTCTTCCTTTCCGTGTGCAAACACTTCCCCATCTTTAATAAGGACATAACGATCGGAATATCGAATTGCCAGATTAATATCATGCATGGTTATTACTGCTGAAACGTGTTCTTTCCTGGCAACCTCTACAACAGTATTCAGGATACCCAGCTGGTTTTTCAGGTCCAGGCTGCTTGTGGGTTCATCCAGCAGGAGTATTCGGGGCTGTTGCACCAATGCACGGGCAAGGCTTACTTTTTGCAATTCACCGCCGCTCATCTCATCAATGTAGCGCAATGCAAGCTCTTCCATCCCCATGTCCGATATTACCTGACGGGTAATTTTCATGTCTTTTTCTTTCATACCCCATTCGATGTGAGGTTTCCTCCCCAGTAATATCGCATCAAATGCTGTCAGACGACTGGGTTCTGTATTCTGGGGAACATAGCCGAGCATTTTTGCGATTTCTATTCGGGGAAGTTCCAGAACATTTTCCCCTTCTACAATTATACTTCCGGATTTTGGAGTAAGAATTGTGTTGATACAGCGAAGCAATGTGGTTTTCCCTACACCATTAGGTCCCAGAATTGTCAGTACTTCTCCGGGGTTGAGGTCAAATTCAATTTCCTTGAGTACTTCTCTTTTTTTATAGTCAAACTGAAGTTCTCTTATTTTTAGCATTAGTGGCTATACCCCCGGATAAGCAGATACAGGAACAAAGGTGCCCCCATGAATGCAGTAATTATTCCTACAGGGAGTACATAGGGTGCAATTATCAGGCGTGCTGCAACGTCAGAAGCAAGCAGAAGAACCGCGCCTACAATACAGGCAGAAGGTATCAGGAAGCGCTGGTCATCTCCTACAAACCGGCGGGCGATATGCGGGCACACCAGCCCGACAAATCCTATTATTCCAAGAAAAGACACAGCTGCTGCAGTTGCCAGTGATGCCACCAGCATTCCTGTCAGGCGCACTCTGTCAACATTCACTCCCAGTCCCCTGGCGACCTCATCTCCTGCATCAATCGCATTATAGTTCCAGCGATTATAGAAGAAATAGGCTGAAGCTAGCAGTGTGATAAATTCCATTATGTAGATACTTTCCCAGTAAGCTCTTCCAAGATCTCCGAAGGTCCAGAACACTATTTCCGGTAGTTCTGAGTCATCTGCAAAAAACTGTAACAGCATTGTTGCAGCCGTAAGCAACGAACTCAATGCCACTCCAACAAGTATGAGCACTTCCGGGGTTGCATTTTTGTATTTTGCAATGGCCAGAATCGTTAAAGTTGATATCAGGGAAAATGCAAAAGCGGAAAGCGTTGTCATGTAAGGCAAATCGAGCATCGGCAGCCAGTTGCGTGTACCTGCCAGGATTGAAAGAGTGGCTCCAAAAGCGGCTGCATGGGAGATTCCCAGTGTGTAGGGTGATCCGAGAGGATTGCGCAGGATGGACTGCAATACAACCCCTGATATCGAAAGGGCGACACCTGCAATTATTGCAGCAACAGCCCGTGGTATTCTCAAGTTCCAGATAATTGATTTGGAATGTGTTAATTCAGCTGGCATTCCAAGTATCGTGCGGGTTATGTCAAAGATTGTAAGGTCGGCATTCCCCACTGAAAGAGAATACAGGAATATTCCTCCGGTCAACAATACTGAAAGGAGAATAAAAGAGGTCTTCCTGTCAATGTAACTTCGGTATTTTTCAGGAAGTGTCCCCACTTCATCCTCATCTTTTTTGCAGTAATATTCCATGTAATCCCCTGATAGTATTATTCAAAGGAAATCTGTCCAAACTCATGGCCGAAGTTGTCGGTCATAGTTTCGTAGATATCCTCATTTACAGGCGATTCTGCATAGAGGAATGAATAGATCTCATTTGCTTTTTCCTGAGGGCTTACGTCCTGGAATTCTGAAGGATAGACAACTTTTCCTACATACCATGCATCTGCAAGCACATTTCCGTGATTTGTTGTGTACCAGTTGTAAGGCATAACTCCATAAATTTCATCGTTTTTAGCCGCATCCAGTTCAGCATAAACCCCGCCGGTTGCAAAAGAACTAATGCCGTACTTTTCATTTGTATGGGTATTCCCATTCTCCGAAAATTCATAGGTACCCAGATCAACGAAAATGTAATCGATACCCGGATTGGAATCCCATTTAAAAAGGGCATCATCTCCTATCTGGTAGCCTTCCCAATCTCCGGTTTTTGAAACGCCGGAAGCGACATTGTTGACATTAACATATTCAAAAGGGGGATAATCCGGCTGTGTGGAAAGAATGCCGTGTGAGCCTCGGTAACTAATTCCTGCTATATATGCAGTGGGAGTTTCTTTATCCTTAGTTCTCTCATTGAGTTCTGCAATTTCTTCTTCAAAGAAAGTTATTACTTCGTTGGCTCTTTGTTCCTTGTCCATTATCTTGCCCATGATCTGGAGGGATTGTTTCATGTTTTCATCCCCGGTATTGCCATAATTCAGACCAACTACCGGGATTCCGACATCAGAAGATAATTTATCCGCATCCTCAGCACTGGAATATGTATAGAATATAACATCAGGAGCCGGGTTAAGAGTCAGAATGGATTCTGCATCATACTTACCCCTGAAAGCGCCAATATAGGGATATTTTTCAGAATCTGCGAACTGGGGGTTTGCGATCCTGTATGGTCTTTCAGGAGAATCGATGGATTCCTCCCATTGTTCAATGTCCTCCACTCCGACAACTGTGTCCTGTTCTCCAAGATAACACAGGTATCGTAATGCGCCCGGTCCCACACAAATAGTATGCTCGATGTTATCGTTTATCACTACTTGTCTTCCATAAGAATCTGTTATGGTGAGCGTTTCATTATTCCCTTCATTTCCTTTATTTTGTGGTTCAGAAGAATCCATGCATCCACAGGATACTAGAATAATTCCTAATATTGCCAGTGTGAGTAATATTTTTGTTCTATGCATACAATCATCTTCAAATTTGTAGTAATTAATAATTGTTCATAATCTCATATTAAGTGCTATTATTATGCAATTTCGTAGCATTTAATTCTATAAATATTTGTTGAGTATTATTCATGAGTATTTCTTGTATCTTTTTAACACTACAGAAAAAAAACGAAACACAGGTTTTGTATGGTGTACCCACAACCATTATATACCATGTTTACTTTATATAGTATATAGTTCATAATTATCAATGGAGGGTATTTATGTCACAACAAATCTTTGAGTTTTCAGAACAGCAGAAAAAGGAACTTTCCGATCTTTTCGGGGAAAGGGTCAATTTAAGTCGCAGGGAACGTCATTTCTATAACCATGATGTAGGAGCTTTGCCTTCCATGGCAAAGAGACTCCTTGGAAAAGCAAAACCTGCTGCGATTGTTAAACTTAGGGATGAGGATGATGTTGTCAATTTGATGGATTTTGCTTCCCGCTATTCAGTACCTGTAGTTCCCAGGGCTGGAGCTACATCCGGTTATGGGGGTGTGATTCCTACAAAGGGAGGAATCATTGCTGATGTCGGCAGGTTAAACCAGATTTATGATATTGACAGTGAAAAACTGACAGCAACAGTCGGGGCGGGAATCGTCTGGGAAAAACTGGAATCCAAACTGAATCATGTTGATCTTTCTGTCTGTGCCCTGCCTTCAAGTGCACCGGCAGCAACCGTTGGCGGCTGGCTTGGGCAGAACGGTCTGGGTTATGGAAGTTATGAGTACGGCTGGTCACAGGAAACAATGCTTTCCGCACGACTGGTAACTCCCGAGGGTAAGGTGCGTGAGTTCGAAGGAAATGATCTGCAAAAGATTGCAGGCAATTTGGGTGTGCTTGGTATTATTACACAGGTCACCCTCAAGATACGACCACACAGGCAAACAAAAGCATTTTCTGCAAGTTTTGAGAATCCTGATGCTCTACAAAAGGCTCTGCAGTTGATTGATGAGCGCAACATTGCGCTCTGGTCCATATCATTTATTAATCCGGGTTTTGCTGACATGAAAAATCGTGCTCCTCAAAAATTGCACCATGGTGAACCCATTGTGCTGGATGATGTCGATTTACCTGAAGCTTATATCTGTAATTTTTTCTATCCGGATAACAGGGATGTGGGTGGTCTTGAAGATGCCATCAAAGAAGCCGGTGGTTCCATCCTTCCTGAGCAAATTTCAAAACATGAAACTGGTGAATGGTTCCGGACGATGAAAGTCAAAAGGCTTGGACCTTCTTTTATTCCGGCAGAGGTAGTAGTGCCACAGGACAAGGTCAGTACGGTAATCAATGAGATTAACGAAAAAATTTCGCTGCCTGTATTGATCGAAGGGACGGTTTCGCGGGATGGCGAAGTCGTACTCCTCTGTTTCATTCCTCATTCGGAGAGGTCTTTCAAGTTCAATATGGCATTCACCCTGGCTCTCAGTATCATCAGGATCGCTGAAGATAACGGAGGCAGGATGTATGCTTCGGGTCTCTATTTCGCGGGTCAGGCTGAAAAAGTTTACGGTGAGATGCTCAAACAATTGATGGATATCAAAAAGGAGCTTGACCCCTCAGATATCATGAATCCTGAGACATTTACCGGCAGGGGATTATTCACTTCTGCTATTTCAATGGCAGGTAAAATGGAACCTCTGATGCGCTTTGTGGGTAACATGTCAGGAGTGGATAAGACTGATTTCAAAGATCAGAAAAACATTCCTGGTGACATAATTTCCCACGCTTATACCTGTGCACAGTGCGGCTATTGTGTAAACGAATGTGATCAGTATTACGGGCGTGGATGGGAATCTCAATCCCCCAGGGGTAAATGGTTCTTTATCAAGGAATACCTGGCCGGAAGGGATGAGATTAATCAGGAACAGACAGATACTTTCCTTGCATGTACTACCTGTGAATTGTGTGATGTACGGTGCCAGCTGGATCTTCCCATTGAGAATTCATGGTTGCGCCTGAGGGAAAATCTTGTTCAGCAGCGTGGTAAGATGACCTTCCCGCCATTTGAGATCATGGCTCAGAGTCTGAACAAGGAACGCAATATCTGGGCGGAATACCGTCAGGGCAGGGATGAGTGGGTTCCTGAGGACCTCAAACCCAAAATCAAGGAAAAGGCAGATTATGCCTATTTTGCTGGCTGTACGGCTTCTTTTGTGGAAAAAGATATCGCAGAAGCTTCTGCTCGCATGCTTTCGGATGCCGGAATTGATTATACTATTCTGGGCAAGGAAGAATCCTGCTGTGGTATTCCGATGCTTGCAGCCGGGAAGTGGGATGTTTTCGAAAAAATCATGAAAATGAATGTGGGCAACATGAAGAAAAAAGGTGTCAAAACCGTAATTACTTCCTGTCCAGCATGCTGGTTCGTGTGGCATACCTATTACCGCCAGTGGGCCGAAAAACTGGGAATTGATTATGATTTTGAAGTCAAGCACTATTCCGAAGTACTTGCTGAAAGAATGGATGTACTTGAACCCAAACTCAAGGTTCCACTTGAAAAGACCGTTACTATCCATGATGCCTGTCACATGGGGCGTGCCGGAGGTATCTATGAGCCACCCAGAAAGCTTGCAAAAGCCATTCCCGGTGTTGACTTCCGTGAGATGGAGCACAACAGGGAAAACGGACACTGCTGTGGTTCAGTATTGACCCTGGTGAGCGAGCCTGACGTTGCCAATATAATTGGTGGTGTGCGGCTGAAAGAAGCCGAAGCCGTGGGTGCGGATATTATGCTTGCCGCCTGCCCATGTTGTCAGGTGCAGCTGCGTGTGTCTGCACAGAAGAGCAATATCCCTGTGGATGTGCAGGACCTGGGTGCAACCGTGGCCCGTAGTATGGGGTATGATATTGCTGATACTACAAATGATGCTCTGGTGGGTTGGGCTGCCTTTGAGCAGATGATCTATCTTATGAAACCTGAGAACATGACCAATCTGATGATGGAATTGATGCCACAGATGATGGAGGCCATGCCTTCGTATATGAGGGGAATGATGAAAACGGTCAAGTATGTACCGGGTATGGATAAACTAATGGCACCGATGATGCCCAAAATGATGCCGATGCTTCTGCCTTCCCTGATGCCGAAGGTCATGCCGGATATGCTTGAAGCAGTTACCCGTCATGTCCAGATGCCCGATTACATGGAAGAACAGCTCCCGGACCTGATGCCAAAAGCGATGGAGAATCTGATGCCCAACATGCTCCCACAGATTGCACCGCTTTTGACACCCCGGATGATAGAATACATCAAGCAGAACTAAGATTTGATACACCCCTATAAGGGGGTGTCATTTTTTCATTTTCCTGCTTCCATTTTGCTGTTTCCTGTGTTTCCTTGTATTATTTATAAAATGAACACTTCTCTTTCATGGGGGTTGAAAGTTGTTATCGGAAATTCCTGCAATACTTGAAGAACTAGATTCAGAAGATATAGATAAAGAGGTATTAAGGGCAGCTATAATCGCAGAATTCGATGCGGTCAATATCTATGAACAGATGGCTGGCCTGACAAATGAAGATAATCTACGTACGGTGCTTCTGGATATTGCCCGGGAAGAAAAACTTCATATTGCAATGTTCCAATCTGTACTTCTTGAATATGATCTGGAATATCTGGAAATAATGGCAGATTATTCCCTTGCACGCAAATGATACTTTGTCAGATAAAATTTATATATTTGCAACTGTTCATTTTGATGTGAGAGGTGGGTAGGGGACCTTGTGATCAATTATGAACCTAATAAATAGTCGTATTCTGATAGTTTCAATTGTCGTTTTTGTAATATTTGCGCTATTTCTGGCATTTGTGGATGCAAGCGCTTCCACTTCAAATACAGGAGTCGATCAAAAGATAAGTGGCTATTCATTCTCCCAGCCCGATTCATCCGATCCGGCTCCGACAGGTGTTGTTTACCTTGATTTAAATGGCAAGAATGGATTTTCTGTAATTCTTGAAGATGAGATTGCAGACCTTCTTGAAGAAAAAGGATTTGAAGTGGAAACAGTTTCAATGCAACCGGTTATTTATGACAGTACTGCACTTGCTGTTGTTGTTAATAAACCAGATATTTTCTACAATCCGTTTTACTCAACTGCAACTATGGATGTGGAATTTGTTTATTCCCGCACAGGCAACATGGAATACCTGGATATGCTGATTGATGATTATGATAAGCCGGTTGTCTTTTCTTCTATGGATGGTTATCAGCTATTGCGACATGGGCAACTCACCTTTAATGATACTACAAAGGGTCTTGTAACCTATCCCTACTATAGACGCCATCTTGCTGAAAATATAGCAGCAGGAGTAGTCGAAAAAGCATTCAGTGATGATTTGTGATTTGATAATGGAGGGATTGTATGCAATTGTCCACCAGCAAGCGTGTTGAAATTGTGGATATTACCGATAAGGTGTCCGGTGTAGTGAGAAGCAGTAATATCGATGAAGGAATGTGTACGATTAGTACTTCCCACACAACGTGTGCGATAATTGTCAATGAACACGAGTCGGGCCTGGTTTCTGATATTATGGAATTGCTGGAAAAACTGGTTCCTTCAAATGCAGACTACTATCATGATCGTGTAGATAACAATGCAGATGCCCACTTAAGAGCAGTTCTCCTGGGAAACAGCGAAACGATGCCTGTGAGGAAAGGAAACATTGAACTTGGTACATGGCAGAGTATCTTTTTTGTGGAACTGGATGGGCCACGCAAGAGGAATGTAGATATAGTGGTATCATCATCTGATTTTAGGGGATGAGTTCTCAGCCTCTACTATCTTTAATCAGTTCTAATTATGTATAGGTGGTCTATTATGGTGGAAAAAGAGAATAAGCAAGAGCAAGAAATTGAAGACAAAGATAAGAAAAAGAAAGTGGCACATGTGGAGCCGGTGCATCCGGGAGATGAACGGGTAGGAAAAAGCCGACATCTGCTGGATACCGGTGAATGATATTTATGCCAGTGCCAGGGTGGTTGACCCTGGGGACAAATTCATCTCGTTGTTACCTGTAACGGAAACAGTCTTTGCAACGGGATGATTCCTTTTTACAAAAGTCATTTTAAGGTTGAGAGTAAGTTTACCGTCTTCTACTTCAAAATTAACATTCAGTTCCACAGGTTCACGCATCTCATATTTACTGATATTGAATTTCCTGGATGCATCAAGTATTTCAATCCCGACAAACTTGTTATTTTCGTCCACGTCAAGGATGATATCATCTAACATCAATGAGGATCTGTATTTACGGTCCCGGGGATAAATGTACATGCTGTCATTTAGCCAATCGTAATCAAAATGACTATGTTCATAATGAACTACATCGCCGCTCATTTACTTGATCCTCCTTTCAACTTCCCGTGGAAAACATGTCACCAATGAAACCTTGAAGGGGTTGGTGCTTCTTACTGCAATGATAATAACCACGTCGTATTTATCGTTATGCCTGTAAAGTACTTGAAATTTGTTATTTTCCTGGTCCACAATCCCTGCAGGATCTTCTGTGGATATCATGTTATGTGAAGTGGCCAGATCGGTGAGATGGTCTAATCCTCGCTCTTTGGTTCTTTTCACGAAATGCTTGCTAAACGTTATATTATCGATATCTATTGTCTGCAGGCTTTCGTGGAATTGTCTTATGTTCAATAGTCTACCTCACAGGACCAGGTACATCTGTTAACCGTTAGACCTGTACATATCTGTTTCGTCTTCAATCCCTGGCCAACCTGAAGCCCCAGCCCTTACCTTTCATTTCTGCCTCGAGTTTGCCCTCTTCTGCAAGTTTCAACAGCCTGTCCTTGGCGTACCTGGGATTACATCCCACAATTTCCGCAACATCTGAAGCAGAAACAGTTGCTTTTTCAAGTGCTTCTTCAACAGCTTCGGTAAAATCCTCATCTGTGTACTGTACTGCAAAGCGGGCTCTGTTTTCGGTTCTTGGTTGTTCTTTCATAAATGAATCACCGGGGAGAATATGGTTCGATTGCATTTATAATTAATGCTGTATACCACAAACAGCAAACTATATATAGTGATTACTATATACTGTATACTGTAATCAGTAAACAAAGAGGAATATTATGGCAAACACAAGAAAAGGATGTAAAGGCACGGTCTTTGTGAGGACCGTTAAGCAACCATTCGATGAATGGCTGGTGGGCTTGATAGACCACACTGAAAAGAAAGGAAGCCGTGAATGCCGCATGTGTGGCGATCTGTGCGACTGCCACAGCGTCCGGACTACTGAAGACGGTATAGGCCTTGTGTGGAAATGTAACCATGACCACATGTTCAAGCAGGATGTTTCCCTGGAAGAACTCCACAGGATATACCAGAAGGCCAACCCACAAAAGTATGAAAGTGAAACGGTTTATTTGAGCAAGTACAGAATGAGAGATCTACCAAAGAAACTGAGGTCAATAGTATGACATCTAAAGATATACCCCCTGAACACCGTGTTGCATCCAGAGATCTAGTGCAAAAGGTAGGTGTTGAGTTCCTTGAGCATTTGGAAAAGTTTGGCGAAACTTCCCATATCCGCGGTTTCTGTGCCTACATGTTGGACATACATAGAGGTAAAATCTGAAAATCGGAGGAATTGATATTTACACACTCACCACATGCCCCCACTGCAAGAAAGAAAGTTATCACAATCTCGGTGTCAAGGTGAAAGAGTACAGGTAAAATCCATCGCTGAACGCACAGGTGTAAGTAAAGTTATCACAATCTCGGTGTCAAGGTGAAAGAGTACCGTGGTTCCTTGGAGATCTTTAAAATCCTTGTGACGGATTCTGTTACCGTGGAGGATTTCACGGAGGCCATCCGGGCAGAAATGCTTAATTCCAATGGTATAATAACTACTATGGGAGTTGAAAGGATCCTCAAGGATACATTTGGCCTGAACCCCAATGACATCAACCAAATGCAAGAACGACTGTACGAAACTGTCTAAACACCACGTTGATGGCACGGAGGCAGTACGTTAAAAATTAGGATTTGGTGCGAGGGAAGGGATTCGAACCCTCGAACTCCTACGAGAATAGGCCCTGAACCTATCGCCTTTGGCCTGGCTGGGCAACCCTCGCACACGATTTCTGGCTATAGATAGGGCTTTTGATTCTTAAGGGTTTTGGTCTTGGATGAATAGTAGTCAGGGATATTTCACCCTGACATCTAAATATAGGAGTCTGTTTTTGGAGGTTGTAAGCCGGAAGTTTTAACCCCCGGCAAGGGTTAGAATTTGCATTTCTCCCCTATCAACAGAACGCATGGCTTCTATATAGCCTCTTTTGCCTGGTTTTTCCAACGAGGGGTGACTCTGAGCATGGCATTAAAAAATATAAAGGATCACTAAAATGAAAAAGGAACAAACGGATGAGTTACTTCTCATCCGATAAGTTTCAATATCAGGGCTTTCTGTGCATGCAACCGGTTTTCTGCCTGATCGAAAACTACGGAATGGGTACCGTCCATAACTTCGGCCGATATCTCCTCTCCCCTGTGGGCCGGTAGGCAATGCATGACGATCACATCATTCTTTGCGACATCAAGCAAATTACTGTTAATCTGGTAATCCGCCAGGTCACTCAGCCTTTTATCCCTTTCCCCTTCGTCTCCCATGGATATCCAGACATCGGTATAGAGAACGTCAGCATCAGTAGAAGCCTCTATCGGATCCCTGAGGATCTCAACCTTACCCCCCATTTCACGTGCCATACTTACGATATCATCGTCCGGTTCATAACCATCAGGACAGGCCACAGCAATCTCCATTCCTACCATGGCACAACCCAGTATCATTGAATTGCACACATTGTTGCCATCGCCTACCCAGGTAAGTTTCCGGCCTTCCAGTGTGCTTTTGTACTCCTTGATTGTCAACAGGTCTGCTAGGATCTGGCAGGGGTGTTCCTTATCGGAGAGGGCATTGATCACAGGCACAGTAGCATGTTCTGCGAGTTCTTCCACGGTTGAGTGGCTGTTCACCCTGGCAGTAATAGCTGCTACATACCCGGAAAGGACCTTTGCGGTGTCTGCAACCGTTTCTCCTCTTCCTATCTGCATGTCCCTCTGGTTAAGATACAGGGAATGGCCGCCCATATCACTCATGGCCACCTCAAAGGAAACCCGGGTTCTGGTAGATGATTTTTCAAAGATCATCGCAAGGCTTTTGTTTTTCAGTAGATCAGTGACCTTGCCCTTAATTCTCTTTTCTTTAAGATCCTCTCCAGTCTCCAATATATCCAGTATATCTTCTTTGGAAAGGTCCGTCATTGACAGGACATGTTTCATTATATCAGCTCTGTTTTTGCTCTCTTATTTTATTCATATGTGTGACTTTCTTTCGTACAAGAGCCCGGGTACCGATATCCCGGCGTGAATGCAAATCGCCGATGATATTCTCAAGTGCATCCTGTGCTATTCTTTCAGCCTTGCTTATGGAATCAGCGATACCGACAACGGCTGCGGCGCGAGATGTGCTGGTATAGATTTTCCCATCCTTTTCATCTACGCTGGAATAGAACAAAATTGCATCGCCCATATCCCCGAAAACTATTTCTTTATCTGAATCCGGGTTATCCGGATACCCTGCAGGGACAACGTACTTACACACAGTTGCCTTCTTGCTGAACACCACATCGAGATCTTCCAGCCGCCCTTCCACAATAGCTTCCATGACATCAAGTATATCGGTCTCAAGCAGAGGCATTATGTTCATAGCTTCGGGGTCTCCGAAACGCGCATTGAATTCTATAACCTTTGGTCCTTTACTGGTAAGAATGAACTGGCCGTAAAGGATGCCCTGATATGGAATTCCTGTAACCTCACAGAGTTTTTCTACGGTCTTTTGCATTATGGCTTTGGCCTTTTCCAGATCATCTACCATCATGAAAGGCAGGATTACATCGGTGTCGGAATAGGCTCCCATCCCGCCGGTGTTTGGTCCAAGGTCATTTTCGAAAGCTCTCTTATGGTCCTGTACGCAGGGAGTAAAGGCAAGAGTGCTTCCATCCACAAATGCCTGCAGGGTGAATTCCTCTCCTTTCAGTTTCTCCTCAACAATCACACTATCTTTTTCGAGGATGCCAAGTGCATATTCATAGGCATCTGTAGTATCCGGCAGTTGATCACCTATAACCTTGACGCCTTTTCCTCCGGTAAGCCCGGCGGGTTTTATGGCGACATCCCCAAGTTCCTCGATATATTCTTTCAATCCATTTTCATCATTGAAGACTTTAAAAGCAGGACATCCCTCGATATTTTCTTCCTTCATGAAAGTCCTTGACCACGATTTATCGAATTCAATCTGGGCAACATCCTTTTTCGGACCCACGGAAGGTATTTTAACTTTTTCAAGAGCATCTACAAGGCCGGCTGCAAGAGGTGCTTCCGGACCTATGAATGCAATGTCTATTTTTTGCAAAGTGGCATATTCAACCACTTTTTCCACATCTGTTTCTTTTTCAAGTAAGAAATCCCTGCAAAGCTTTGCTATACCGGGATTTTTTTTGCTCATTATTGCATACAGTTGCGGCTTTCTCTTACTTCTGGAGATGGCTTCAGCAATGGCATGTTCCCTGCCGCCTCCACCGATAAGCAAAACATTCATCTGTAGACCTCTCTGATTAAAAATCCTATAAAACACGTTATTAAATATTCATTTATATTATGCAAATTTGTGTTGTAAACAATTATTATTAGAATAGAGCATTCCGGATAATTAGATAAATACTTTCCGCTTTTGCTGCTTATTCTTCTTTGAGCAGATCGGATGCTTTCACAAGCGGATTCAATGTCACATTCTCATTCCACAAATTTGCTTCTGCTCCTTCTTCCCTGTCAACAACGGTAATCACTTCATCGACACTGGCACCGAAGTCCCTGAGAAGATTAATCGCTTCAAGAACAGACCCGCCACTTGTGGTAACGTCTTCTATCAGTATGACTTTATCTCCTTTTTCCAGATCACCTACAATCCTTCCGCCGGTTCCGTAAGCCTTTGCATCCTTGCGTATGAGTAAAAGGGGAATCTCTGTTTTCAGGGAGACGGCCGTTGCAAGAGGAACTCCGCCAAGGGCCACTCCTCCAATACGACTTGTTTTAGAAAGATCAATCCTGGCTGAGGCAATATCAGATATTTTTTTGAGGGTTACAGGGTCTGAAATTGCCTTTTTTATATCTACGTAATATTTGCTGTCTTTCCCCGAGGCAAGGGTAAATCGGCCGAATTTGACAGCTTCACACTTATTGAGAGCCTCTATGAGTTCATTTTTCTCATTGTTTTCCTGCATGGCATTAATCTCCTGAGGTTACCAGGGTTCTTTCTTGATTCCAAGTACGTAACCTATTATATTGGTCCCTATGTGTAAAAGGGGTGTTAGTATAAGTAACACTATAATGATATTCAGGGTGAAATTTGCAACAAACCATTGTGGGGCTACCAGGTAGGTCAATATCCAGGCGCCTGCTACAAAATCAAGCTGATCTGCAATTGGCAAAGGAGCTCCTCTTTTCAGATTGATCCTCCTTTTAACAAAACTCATTGTCATATCACCAAGGAGCGAGCCAATCGAAAGAGTAGCAATCGGAATTATTGCATCCGGGATTGTAACCCCAAAAGGTGGTAATCTAATCCCCATAAACTCGATTCTGGTAAAGGCAATCCACGTTTGTAGAATCCCGGCAAGGATTCCCATTAAACTTCCGGCGACAAATCCCCTTATCGTTTTTCCGTCACCCAGTATCCTTCTTCCGTCACCCAGGGTCCTTTTGCCATCAATGGGTCTTCCTCCTCCCAAAAGAGCTGCAAAAGGACTTGGAAGGTAGGCGGGCACCATTAACCACACAGCGAGAATAATTGTATCAAGCGTCTTGATCAGCCCCTTTTGACCTCAGTTATTTTCGTTTTTATATAAGGGTTTGCTGTTTTATTCCTGTATGGAGGGGTGAAATTTGAACAGATCCCTGAACTTTATTTATTTGAGTAGAATCGCTATCAGTTTAAACAATTAACAGTGTGAACTAAAATGTGCAAACTCCTTTATACCTGAAAAACTTCCTTTCTGCTAATATATTTCTTACAGGACAGGCTTGTTTACATGGATATCCAAAATCTCATTTCCAGAAAAAACCTTATTTTCGTAACTGTGACAGCATTCGGGATACTTGCAGCTTTGATAACTATTGGAATGCTGACGCCCCTCGTGGTTCAGTTCCTAAGTGGTATGCAAATAGGTATGGATGCAACATATTTTAATAACAGGGCAGCACCGATTGCCGGTTTACTTGTTATCCTGCTCTGTGCCTGCATGCTTGTCACCCATATCTCCAGCAGGTATATTGGCATGCTGCTTGGAGGTATAATTCTATTGTCTGTGCTTATGGCAGTGTTTTCTCCGACCGGGAAACTGCTTGTAGACATTTCTATAATACCCATGCTTGCTGTTTTTGCGGCATCGCTGTACCGGTTGGTTCATGTTACCAGAAAACGCAGTGGCAAATCCCGTTTCAAGGGAATAGGTGCTCACATTATCCATATTGGGATTTTGCTGGTGATATTCGGTACTATTTTCAGTTCAGCAATGAAAGTAGAAGATTCAGCTGTAGTTAGCATTGGTGAAGAAACGGCATTTGAAGGGATTCCTTATTCTGTAAGTGTGATGGGTATTAACTCAAATTTTGAAGGTACTCCCTATGACAAATATCCCGGTTCATCCTATGCAACGGATGTTGGTCTTATAATTTCCAAAGACGGGAATGAGTTTGACAGGGGTACAGTTAGGTATATAACCGATATAAAATGGAGGCAGACCTATACTTCTACATATATTGACCGCGGAATCATGGAAGAGGTTTTTATTGCCCCCAAGGCCCTCGATGAAAAATCCGGAGAAGTTGACCTGTATGTGCGGGTAGTTCCATTTATCAGTTTTCTCTGGGCTGGTATTTACATAATGATTGGGGGTATGTTCATATTGCTTCTTGGAAGTACAGTGTTGCCAGACAGTGAAAATGAGGTGACCACATGAATTTTGGAATGATTATTATATGGTTGGCATTTCTTTTTGGTTTGCTTTCTATGATCTATTCATACCTGGGTTTTCGCAGGAAAAATGATAATTACCGGATAATTTCATCAAGACTTGAAATTGCCTGTGCTGTTTTGATCACAGTTGCCTCTGTCATGCTGATGTACTATCTTTATGATGTTGCCGCGTTCTTTGAGTATGTTTATACTCATTCCAGTCTTGATCTTTCCACGTACTATCGTCTTTCAGCTTTCTGGGCAGGTCAGGAAGGTTCACTTTTGTTGTGGGCCTGGGCCATTTCGGTTATGCTTTTGGTCCTCAGGTATGCCTCCCGCTTTTCTACAGGAAACGTATTCACGGTCACAAGGATACTGTCCCTGGGTATTCTTTCGGTATTCCTCATGCTGCTTGTACTTGACAATCCGTTTGCAGTATATTACTCAAAAGCCGGCTCCATTATGGTAAGCAACTGGAATCCGTTTATCCATCCCTATCACCTAACAGATGGACAGGGCATGAATCCGCTGCTTCGCAATCCCTGGATGGCTATCCATCCTCCCATCCTTTTTTTGGGTTATGCAGCTTTTACTATTCCTTTTACATCTGCTATTGCGGGTCTGCTCCTTAATGACAGCAGCTGGCGCAAAATCGCCAATAACTGGATGCGGATTTCCTGGTTATTCCTGACTGCAGGGATAGGTCTGGGTGGTTTCTGGGCCTATGAGGTTCTTGGCTGGGGTGCATGGTACTGGAGCTGGGATCCGGTTGAGACCTCTTCGCTGATTCCCTGGATAACCGCGACAGCTTATCTGCATACAATATACGGCAGACAGGGACAGTTCAGGTTCTTGGCGCCAGCAATGGCTATTTTCTCATTTATACTTGTAATTTTTGCAACTTTTGTTACGAGAAGTGGTATGTGGGCTTCTGTCCATTCCTGGCAGGATTTCAATGCAGAAAGCCTCTTAATAGGTATATTCCTGGCAGGAGTTACTCTTGCGGGAACATCGCTACTTGCAAAAAGGTATTTTGAAGAACAGGATTGAAACTGTTCTTTGCTTTTTATTTATAGTGGGCAAAAGCCAAGGTATCAGGACCTTGTCGAGAAGGGACTTTATACACACATCTTCAAAATTGTATGTTACGTTCTGACTGCAGTCCTCACTGGCATAGAGAAGAGCTTTGACATGTTGCTGTAGCCTATCACAATTCCTGATTATTGTAAACAAGGCGTCTTTTTGCTTGTTGTTAATTACTCCTTACTCGCCTTTAGCGAGCAAATCGCTGAAACCTTTGATGGATGCAAGAGGTCTTTGTAAATCCCTTGCTTATATTGGTGAGGATGCTATTAACACGCTATATATTAATACTTATATATTAAATCCTTCTTTAAAAAGCCCTATGTTATCTTTGTTTAAAACATTGTCATAATTTTTGTATCCCAGGATATCTGCTATCATATTGGTATGTTTCCCCTTTATTTTCTGCAATTCATCTGAGGTGTAATCCGTAATTCCTTTCCCGAATACCTGCCCGTTGCACTCGAGTTTTACTATATCTCCGCGATCAAAATCACCCTTTAAACCAATTACACCCGAAGGCAGGAGACTCATGCGGTTTCTTACCGCATCTCTGGCTCCTTCATCTACCACGATTGTGCCTGAGGAATGAGCAAGTAAAATCCATCGAATGCGGTTCTTATGGACTTCTCCTTCAGCTAAAAACAGGGTGCCGATTTCTTCACCCTCCATTATTTTGAGGATTGCATTTTGGATAGAGCTGTTTGCAATTACCATATGGCAGCCTGCCATATTGCATATTTTGGCAGCATCTATCTTTGTCCTCATGCCACCGGTCCCTTTTGTACTTGAAGGGTTCCCTCCATAACTTTCTATAGTTGGTGTAATCTCAGACACAGTTTTCAGTAATACAGCATCCTTGTGCCTTTTAGGATTTTTATCATATAAACCATCAATATCCGATAGGAGTATCAGCAGATCGGCTTCCATTTTGCTGGCAACCATTGCCGAAAGCCTGTCATTATCTCCAAGGGTAACTTCTATCTCGTGCACGCAGGTACTGTCATTCTCATTGATAACCGGGATTACCCCATATTCCAGTAATGTGGATATACTGTTTCTAAGGTTGAGATAGGTTAACCTGCTGGTAAAGGAGTCATAGGTCAAAAGAATCTGAGCAACATTGAGATCGTAAGTACTAAAAGCCTCCATCCATTTTTGCATCAAAATATTTTGACCAACAGCTGCTGCTGCCTGTCGGACCGGAATTTCCCGTGGCTTACAGCCAAGTTGCATCAGGTCAATCCCCACTCCTATGGAGCCAGAGCTGACAAGAATGACTTCTTTTCCCAGACTGTGGAGGTATGCAATCTGTGAGGCTACATGTTTCATGAATTCTTCATTCAATCCTCCACAATCATTACTTATTGAAGTTGTTCCTATTTTGATAACAACTTTTTTTGCGTTGTCAAGGATGACTTTTCTCTTGCTCAAAATCACAATCCCCGGATGTTATTTCAAATGATGTCGCTTATCTGTTTATCCAGTTTCCTGTGGGTAAATTGTTTTGCATTATCTCCTGCATAATCGGATACCCTGTCACCGTTACCCAGAAGAATATACTTGTATATCAAAAGACCTTCCATTCCTACAGGTCCACGTGCATGTATTTTATTTGTGCTGATGCCAACCTCTGCCCCTTTACCATACCTGAAACCATCGGCAAATCTTGTAGAGGCATTTACCATGACGCTTGAGGAATCCACAAGATCGGCAAATGTGCGGCGCTTGTCCTTGTTCTTGGTGACAATGCAATCCGTATGATGGGAACCGTACCTGTTAATATGATCAATTGCTTCACCTATTGAATCAACCGTTTTCACAGACAGTATCAAATCATTATATTCAGTGCTCCAATCTTCATCGGATGCTTTTTTTACATCTTTGATGCCTGCATCTTCTGCAATAGTGTATGCTTTCTCATCCAGGCGGATCTCTACACCTGCTTTAACGAATTTTTCGATCATTCCGAGCAGGAACTTGCCTGTGATATCACTGTTTACAAGCAGTGTTTCCATTGCGTTGCACACTGCCGGATACTGTACTTTTGAATCATAGCAGACATCAATCGCTTTTTCCATATCTGCTTCATTGTCTACATAGACATGGCATATTCCGTCTGCATGACCCAGTACGGGTATCCTGGTGTTATCCTGTATGAACTTCACAAAAGCGTTCGACCCACGGGGTATAAGCAGGTCTATATAGGAATCAAGTGCCAGGATGTCCATTACCTCTTCCCGGGTTTCCATCAGTTGGAAGGCTGTTGCAGGAATATCCCCGGTTTCTTCCAGGGCATTTTTAAGTATGTTGAAAATAGTACGGTTTGAATTTAAGGCCTCACTTCCCCCCTTAAAGATCGTTGCATTACCGCTTTTCAGGCAGAGGGACATGATCTGCGGAACAACATCAGGACGTGACTCGAAAATAACCCCTATAAGGCCTATCGGGCAACTTACCTGATACAATTCCAGTCCATCGTCAAGCTCTAAGCAGCTGAGAGTTTTGCCTGTCGGGTCTTCAAGTTCCATGACATCTTTTATACCTGCGATCATTCCATCGATCTTGCTATCATTTACTTTTAGCCTGTCCACAAGAGCCTGTGAGATTTCCCCTTGATCTTTTAACTGCTCAGCGGCTTCGAGGTCTTTGCGGTTTGCCTCTTGTATTGAGTTCCTATTTTGATCAAGGGCCTCTGCCATTGCTTCAAGCCCTTTATTTTTAAGGAGTGTATTTATGCTGGCAAGTTTGATGGAGGCATCTTTTGCTGGTATGACTTTTTTCTCTGTATTATCGGTCATGGGAACACCTGACTATATGGTTGTAACTATGGCAAAAGCAAATAGGATCATCATATAAAAAAAGCTTTGAGCTATTTAATTGGGGGGGTTATAAAATAGTAGGTGAAGTAGGCAGGGCGCCTACTTCATATTGTGCTTATTTGGCCGGGATGATGAGGGATCTCTCACCAGAAGGCTCAAACTCACGAAGCGCACCGCGTCCGAACTCCTTCCTTGGCTGGGAGAAGTCGAATGGGAGCATTTCGTCGGCGAAACAGACCTTGATCAGTGGGTTGAGTGCATATGCATCTCCACGACCGGCGTGTGCTGCGGCTGCGATTGCAGCGTAGCCACCCTGGTGACCAACGTTCATTGCGTAGTTCGGGTAGTTTGGACCACGGAGTTCGTGGGGCAGACCTTCGTCGGACTGGTAGGAGAATGTGTTGGTTGCACCACACTGGTCCTGCAGGTCATATCCGAAGAATCCGAGACGTCCGTGACCTTCCTTTATAAGGTACATACAGAGATACCATGCGGAGAGACCGGCGTTTGCGTTACCGGTTGCAAGGGATCCTGCACTACCGGCGGCTGCGGACAGGACGGTTGCTCTCTGGGATCCACCAAAGTGGTCTTCAAGTGCAACAGGGTATTTCTCGTAGTTCTCGAGACCGTAGAGTGTGGACTCTGTTGCGATATCCTTTATAACATCCATGCTTGGGGCGACCTTGTTGTCGATACCCTTGTCGGCTGCACCGTCATACTTGTCGTTGATGTATTCAACGTCATAGTACAGGTTGTCATCCAGAATGTTGTTGGTGTATGCAGCAGTGGAGTACTGGGTAAAACCGACACCACCGGACATGTAGGATCCGAGCCAGATCTGATCGTAGAGCATACATCCTGCACCGACTACCTCAAGGGTTACGTTTGCAGGGTCATCCGGGTTTACACGGCTGGTCTGGATGATGTCTGAAAGGTTACCAAAAGTGACACCACCAGGTTCGTTTGGTGCACGTGCACGTCTTGCTGGGAGCATGTCACCCATGTTAACAACACCTGCGTGCTTTGCTGCGTAGGAAAGGTCTGCCACAGCTGCTTCACCGGCACACATTCCGTATGCTGCAATGTAAGACATACCGATCTGCATTGCAGTCCATCTTGTGGTTTGACCACCGTCTGTTGTTCTGGATACGATGGTTGGGATGTGGGCTGCCTGCCAGGTAGTGTTGCCGATAGAGGATTTGAGCTGTTCTGCCTGTTCTGCTGGGAACTGTTTGTCGATGTCGATGAGGAACTGGTCATCGATCTCGTCTGCAAGCTCATCGTCACCTGTGAATATTTTCACGTAACAGTCATCGACGAGTGCAGGGTGGGTCTCTACCATGTGTTCCTGAACAACTGCACCGCCAGGGAGTGCGTGGTTGAGCACTTCGAGGTAGTGGTTGATTGTTTCAGGGGTTACCTCGATACTCAGTCTTTTCTCGAGGGTTTCGTGGGCCATATCCATACCGACAATACAGGTTCTGCGTATGTCGTCCCACATCTGCTGCATTGCAGCATTGTTGACATAGTGAAGGTCATCATTTTCGACCATCATGTCATCATTACCGGAGATGAAGGATGGTGTAAGAGCTCTCTGACCGAGGGGTATACCACCGCAGTGCATCATGGGGTTGTAGCCTGCAAGACCCCTCTTTTCTGCAATCTCCTTACCTACTTTCTTCATTTCCAGTTTCCTGGGGTTCTGGTCGACACCGAGGCGGTAATATGGAATTCTCATATCCGTAATGTCGCCGCCGCCCATCTTGTTGGTGCCGTGCTCCTTTGTGAATTTATTTTCTAAATCTTTCTGGAACATTCTTTTTCTGTCGTCTGCCATTTTACTCACTCCTGTACAGCTGGCTTGTATCCATACATGGTTCTCTGTTCAAAGACCCTGTGTACCCATTCGAGGACTTCCTTGTCCTCCCTGTATGGGACGTTATCTACACGGTAGATTGTGGTCCTTTTTGCAGCTTCTTCGTCGGACATTGGTTTTCCGAGATCGACCTTCTTGTCTATTGGTCTTCCTACCAGGTCCTTCTGGACGATGATGGTTCCGTTTTCCAGACGTACTCTTTCGAGCATGTCAAACATTACACCATCTTCCTGAAGGCGGAGGGAGTGACCGTGTACACTGGCACCACGAAGGCATGCAAGTGCAGGGCAGGTCATTTCGGTTTCAAGCTGGAATTTTGCAAGTTCTTCCATGTCCCTCTCACGGGCTTCTACGACCTGACGGCCGGAAAGTGTACCCGGGTCTACGCCTCTGAAGTTAATTGCAGCGTTGTAGGACCTGAAGTATGGGGTGGAAGGTGCATTGTACATTGAATCTACAAACTGTACGTATCTGATCCTGTCACCTGCTTTTGCACCATTTGTAGGTTCTACCATTTCGCGGATGGAACATTCTGGTTCGCCCATTTCCGCCAGTGGTGGGTGGGTGCTTGGGTAATCTGTACCGGGAACACGGTGTCCGAGAATAATGGTTAAGTCATCATCAGAGATTTCCCTGAGTTTTTCGACTTTACCGGACATGTGTTTCCTTCTATTTTCCGCAACACTTGTTGCTCCGGGATAAAACTGTGCTTCATATGCCATATGATTACACTCCTTTGTTATCAATTGATTTCATTGTGGATTTCACTGCTTTGACGAGTTCGTTTAACTTGTCTCTTGGACAAGTTTCTCCTCGCGTCACTCCAGTCACAATCTCCATCACTTTTCCCTTTGTCTGGATGTTTTTATCTTGAGGTTTTACCAATCTAGTATGGATACCGGCCTTTGCAAAATCTTCAAAGTCCACGATTGTCTGACAGACAACCACTGCCGGCACTTCTGCATAGACCAATATTTCCCTTACTTTCCTGACAACGTGATCACGAATGTTTCCTGTATGAATGACTGCCATCTTGTGCCTGTTTATCTGTTTGATCTCCTCCGGGTTGATACCGAAGGAACCAGATTTCATCTGTTTATCGGGTTCTCCTGATCCCGAATTGAGCACAAGCACACTTACCTGTATATCTTCTTTGCGCATTCCGTAAGTCAGTTCACAAACAGGCTTGGTGATATGGCGTCTTCCGGGACTCATAGCAACTGCGACTACGTCGGTTCTGCCGGCTTCGGAGAGTGTGCCTCTCTGGGCAAGTCCGCCTCCTTTGCCAAGGCCCATTCCGTGTCTGCAATCTACAACCTGAGTTTCCCGGTCAAACATCTGAATCATTCCTTTTCATTTGTTCTCAGGAAGTTCACCTGTGATTCGACCTTGCTTTTCGGGTCATAAAGACCGTATAAGGCAGGATCGGCTTTAGGGCCTCTTTTTGCATAATCTGAAACTGTTTGCCTTGTCTGGATGAAACGTCCTTCTCTAATGTCAAAACCGCAGGGAAGTGTGTCTTCACAAATCACATTTATTTCTTCCATGACTTCCTTTTCGGCAAGTTCCAGTGTAATTCTCCCTACAAGTATTTCCAGGCCCATTTCGGTCTCACCAAAATGTACATTTGTCCTTAATGGATGATGTACGGGTGTTCCGACAGCAGGTCCGAATGGTACTTTTGTAGGTAGGCGCGGCCCCTGTATGAATGCCCTTAGTATACCTTCCAGACTGCAAATTTTATTGAGCAGCCTCTCTACGGTATCGGGTTTAATCATACGCTTTGGGAATATCTCGATCTGTATGGGTTTTTTTGTGTCTGAAGCAGAAGTTTCCATTATTGGTACCTTCAATCTTTGTGACTCATTTAGAGTGATTCAGCGACTGCTTTTATTGGTTCTCTGAATTCTTTGATTGAACCAAATACGTCACCGATGAGGCCGGATGTCTTCTCTATGGAGAACATCTGGGTACCTGCATCAAGGGATACACCAGCGGATACACATGGAATTGCGAATCCTCTTGAGTGTCTGGTTACAATGTGGTTACCATTGAATACACCGGGACCACCGCCGCCATAGATAGAGTGGCTGAAGAAAGAGAATCCGACAGCAGTACCCTGTGCCCTACCCATATCACAGCCAGGCAGGCCAGTTTCTTTCTCGATGATATCGTTGTAATACAGAATTGTGGATGATACATTCTGGGCAGCCCTGCCTGCACCACAGTTTACCATTGTAGCGGCAAGCTGGCCGGCTGCAGCGTATGCATTCCACATGGATACATCGTTTGCCTTGTAGAAGTTGTAACCTGAAGGAGCAGTGTTGTCGACTTCGATTACATTGTCCTCAATTGCTCTTTCAACAACAGACTGTACTACGGTACCGACGGTTCCGTCTTTGCCATTGTCTTTTACAAGATCATATACTACGTTGTTGGCGTTAAGGCCCTGGCATGCAAATCCCAGAAGTTGATGTCTCTCGAACTCTCCGACTGCATTACCCATTTCGAACATACCTGCCTGTTCAAAGATGGAAGACAGTGCGGCTGCATTCATTGCTTTTTTCTCTGTAATTGCAGCAATGTGGTTGGTCATGATGTTCCTCAGGGAGTATCCCAGACCTTCGTTCTTCTGTGGGATGTTCAGGATTGAAGCGATGTTTCCACCGGCCATATCCATTGTCTGTGGGTAGTTGCCCCAAACGGCTCCTTTGACCACAGGTGCGTTGAACATGTCAATGTTGAACATGTCAACAATGGTCTGGACGGTTGCTGCTGCACTTACGGTAAGTGCGGAAGAGTAATCAGCACCGGCGGTGAGCCTTGCGGTTGGAAGCTGAACAAGAAGATGCTTGCCGCCACCGAGAGTCTCGATGTTTGTGTCGTCGTCACCGTCTATCTGTACAAGTTCCTTTACGGAATCTGCAATTGCGCCAGCATTTTCGACAATATCGAGTTCCATTTCACGTCCCGGCATGTGGCGAGCCTTTCCGCCCATCTTACCGGTTGCGAGAGATTTTTGAATACCTCCCAGGTTGACTGCTACAGTCCTCTTTGTGTCTCCGATGATACGCTGAATTGCTGCGTTCCTTGTAGGAGCGAGCTCTTCAATTGCAACGCCGCTTTCTAAGAGTTTTCCTCTGTCGTCGTAGATGTCTATTTTGTCAGACACGTATTTTCCTCCTTTAAGTTTTTTAATGGAAAGAAAATCCCCATTTGGAAAGCAACCACGCTTGAGCGAGGATATGCTCTAAGCACTTTCGGGTTGAGAATGCCTTCCAGTCGGTTTTCTTCAATTTATTCATGTCAGCAATGGAGTTTTTGCCTTTAAAACTTTTGCATTCGTTTTTTGGCTAGACAGAATACACAATAATTATTCATGATATATATTCAATTGGGTTTGAGTATTTACTTAATTAACCACAAAGATTTAGTAATATCTTTTTCTACCACTTGGTCACATGGAGATAGTTGCTGATATCGGAGGCAGTCCGGGAACTGATTGCCGCGGGTTTTGCTCATATTGTTACTTTAAGAAGGTACAGGAAGTACCACCTTTTGGTTGCAAGCACTGTTTTCCTTTTGCAAAGGGATGTGATTACTGTACACGTAGTATAAGAGAATCCTATCCCGGCTTTAAACCTCTGCAGATTGTAATGAGGGATGTATCCCAGAATTTACGTTTTTCATCTTCTGAACCGGATAAATTTACCATCAGTGGGGGTGGGGATATCAGCTGCTACCTCGAGCTCAAGGAACTTGTCAGTTCACTTTCTCGTTTTGGAAAGCCCATTCATCTGGGATACACAAGCGGAAAAGGCTTTGATGATCCCGATGACGCTTCCTTTTACATTGAAAACGGTGTCAGTGAGGTTTCTTTTACGGTTTTTGCCACCGACTCTCAACTCAGGGCCAAGTACATGAATGACCCTGAGCCAGAAGTTTCAATTGAAATTCTTCGCCGCTTCTGTGAAAAATGTGAAGTATATGCCGCTATCGTCCTAATTCCCGGTGTAAATGATGGTAATATCCTGGAAAAAACCCTTTCAGATCTTCAGGAAATGGGTGCAAGGGGAGCAATACTGATGCGTTTTGCCAACAGTTGTGAAGAAGGTTTGATTCTGCGCAATTCCCCTGTCCTGGAGGGCATCACTACACATTCAATAGAGGAATTTGAGACGATAGTAAGAAATGCGGCAGACAAATTTGATCTGCGTATCACCGGTACACCTCTTGAAGATCCTCTTATTGGCTGTCCTTTTGCTATAAGAATGGACAAAGCAGCACTGTCCAAACTCCCGGAAGTTACAAAGACCGCGACTATTGTTACCAGTAAAGCTGCCCAGCCGAGATTACAGGAAGTTTTCGAGGCTCTGAATGCACCTGTCAATGTTGTGGCGGCAGGCAAAGATATTGGATGCCTTATCACAATTGAGGATTTCCAGGCACTTGACCTGTCGCAGATAAAAGAAACTGTAATGATTCCAGGGCGCACGCTTGCTCATGATCCTGAGATAAAATCGATCCTTTCAAATGACGGTGTGGAGAGATTTATCAGACGAGGTCCGGACCAGCTCACCTATGACGGCGAAATGTCCATTGGTCTGGATAGGGAAGAAGTTCTTTCTTTTGAAATCGAGAATCTCACCGAGCTTATCCAGCACATAAACGTAGTTGGACTTCCTGTGCAATAATTACATATAATCAGCAAGTCCCATCTGTTTTGATTTATCGTTCTTAAACAAAGATTCGATATCGTATCCGATAAGTTCGATGCGCTGCTGAGTATAACTTGAAACATTATACTTTTTTGCAACCTTCAGTGACACTTCAAGATATTTCTTGACCGCTCCTTCATGAACAGTCAGTATGACTCTCCCACCACAATGCGGGCATGTACCAGTAAGCGGTGCCCTTCGGAATTTTCCGCCACATTTGACACACCGCGTCCCCTGCCTGGAAAATGCCCTGAGGTTGCCAAAAAGATCGGGGAGGAAGTGCGATATAAGAACCCTTTCAGCCACATCTGCCACATCAACTGCACGTATTTTTTCTGCCAGGGAGAGTTGGGCATCCATTTTTTCCACCATAGAACCCAGCGTCTTGTATGCACTTTTGACCGGCCCTGCGGCAATATCCGAAGTATCGTGTGTAAACATGAATCCGTCAAACTGTGCCGGGGTCCCTAATCTGCTGCTGACCAGGTCCATGGTTTCTTCCAGTTCCTTGGGATTTGTATAATTCAAGGTAGTCTCATAAAATTCCAGGGGATAAGAGGAACAAACATCAATATTGTGTGCTTCCTTATCGACTTCACTGGGGTCAATCCTGGTTGTAAGCACAAGGGGGGCATCCATCTTTCCTCCTCTTTTATCAGGCAGGTATTCATGTGAAAAGTTAATCAGGCCGTCCATAAGCAACATCACACAATCCTCATCACCATCGCAATTACGCCGTTTTGCTGCATGGAAGAAAGGATGTGCATATCCTACAGATGATTTTGTGAATCCTACCAATCTGCCCAGGACTCCAGCGGATGTGTGTGGAGCCAAACCGATTAGCATCACCCCTATAATGTCCTCTATAGTTTCTGCTTTGTAATAGGGTTCAAGTCCGTAATACTTCACCAGCAGGTCATCAATGTATTTTGTAGTTTGAAGTATGTACTCTGCCGCACCCCGGGACACTACCAAATCCTGTACTTTAAGGGTTACAACCTGGTCGTCTCTTTCCAGTTTATTGCCGTGAATATCTGTTTCATATCCCATTTCAAGAAGTTTTTCAGCTGTGGTTCCCAGTTCATCGGCCCGGATATGTGTCAGGGGAAGGTCGGACATGTCGTATCTGACAGTTCCGTCCTTGAATGTGAAAAGGTCATGTTTTGCCCGAAGGATTCCTTTTTCAAGAGGCTCAGGGGTCATGTGCTTTGACATCATCCTTTTTACCCCTTTGAAGGATTCCAGTTTATTTCGTTCTCCTAGCCTCTCAAATGCCCTATCGTATACCGTTTTGAAATTTATGTTGTGTGCGGTTACACAGGATGTGGCGGCCTTACATTTTGGACAGATGTCCTTATTGACAGCCCTGCCACAACGGGGGCAGAAAAGTTTTGGGATTGTATGGGTGCCACACTCACATCTGAATTCATGGGTTTCCATTCCACAGGATGGACAAATACGGTTTCCTATCTCTATTTTTATTTCGCCCACTTTGCTGTTGTTGTTGGCTTTATAGGATGCGGCACTTGAGAGCATGCGGGTGTTTCCACCGCTTTCCCCTATCGGAAACAATACATGCGGGGCAGGGGACATCTTACGCCGATTAGCTTTTTCGGGTCTTCCCATCCTTGCCCCAATGCGCATTGGTGCTTTCTCTCTGACAGTCCACCCTGAGAGTCTAATAACACATCCAAGGATATCTTCACAAGGCAATTCTTCCCACTGTTTTTTCAGATCCTCTCCAAGTCCGAGACAATTTATAAAAGGCAAAGGATTGTCGATTGCAATTTTGCTATCATAAATCCGGTGTAATACGAGAAGTTTTTCCAGGATCGTTTTTATTCCCTGCTCCTTTGCTTTTCCTTCAGGTAGTAACAGTCGATTTCCCTGGTCTTCTTTTATGCCATTTTTAGCAATGAAGTCCGCAAGTTTTACAAATTCCTCTCTTTCAATGTCATGCCAGGTATAGGTATAATCCGGATGTAGGGGAAGATTGTAATTATTGCAAATATCCATTACTTCATGCTGGTTTGGATTTTCAGGAGCAATCCGGCCAGTTTTTTTTAAGTATTCCTGTGCCCACCATTCCACACAGTAAGATGCAGGTATTAGTGGATGATTATTTTCCAGGAAATCCCCGTAATTGATAAGTATTTCACCAATGTCTATGATGGTTTCCACCTGTGAATGTAACTCGATTGCAGTTTTTTCATCATCTATCCGAAGCACATCTCCGTTGTAGAGACGCACGGTCGGCCCTTCGATGGAATCCACAGGTGCCATTCCGGCAGCTTTTCCGGGTCTTTCTATTTTCAGCTGGGTACCGGCAACAATGAAATTATCCATTATGACCATGCCTGCGGGATTTATGCCGGATGCCGCAAATGATGTGTTGCGTGACCTGCCATAGCGCAACCTGAATCCACCAGGCCTGGATGGGTGGGAAAATACAGGTCTGCCTGCAATGAGGTCCCGCATATATTTATCCTTGGGCTTGACCTTGGTTTTCTCATCTTTATCTTCCTCATCTGAACTCCCTCCGGAAATGAACGTATCCAGCCATTCCCATCCGTCTATTTTGAGTTTGTTCACATGTTTTTGTACTTTTGGAGCTTTTAGGGCCAACCCCTCGGCAAGTACGAGTGCCATCCCACCGCGAACCCTGTTCGTTTCGATCCTGTCAAGGTTTCTGTAACCTTCAACTTCTTCCTGTTCAGTGGGCTCTCCATCTATGCAAATCGGACAATTATCAACGATAAGACGTATCTCATCTTCCGAGGGCATGTACTGGAGGGTGGCAATTTGTCTGTATAGCAATATTTCTTCGACATATCTCTCCACTTCCTCCTTGCGTGGCTTGTACCTGTCAACACCGATTCCTCTTCTTACATAGTCTCCCACAAGTACAGAAAGGGCCTGTGCCGTACCACCGGCACTGCGTATAGGTCCTGCGTAGTATATCTTGATGTATTCTGTACCATCATCATTTTTGCCCAGGTCGACCCTGTCGATCCCCTCAATTGGTGCGGCAACTACGCCTTCGGTAAGCATTGCAATCGCCACTCGGATGGCGCTCTCTATTGCCTCACGTTTTGTATCAAAATTTCCCACATTGCCGGCAGCGATATCTTTTCCAAGTGCCAGGGCTGCTTCTTCCCGTGAAAGATCGGTTTCCAGTTCCCGGATACGCCCGGCTACACCTTCAACCCCTATGAGATTTTCTACCCGGTCTGCAAGATCTTTTGCCAGGGGGATTTCTGTTTCGGGTTTTGGATCCTTTCCCTGTGAACGTGCCCTGTTTGCTATTTCAATTTCATTGTGCAGCACTCCTTCCATCAGGTCGAAGTATTTCTGCATGGTTTCGCTTACTACAATGTCTCCCATTATGATCTGCCTTTCACAATCAATATGTGGTATAGTAAAAAAAGTCTGCCATAGGAAAATTCAGGCATACATACCTGCCGCCTCAGGGGACATGACAAGTGTATTGATCTCTTTTTTGTATTTTTCAATGCTTTTGAGGACATCATCGGTGGTCAGGGTTTCGGTTTCTATATTTATTAAGTCCGAGCGGGTTATGACATCAGGCATCTGTTTGCGCAATTTGACGATTTTGTTAAACACGCAGGCATTTACTATCCCTTTAACGTCAGCACCGGTTAGTCCTTTGCTGGCCTTTGCCAGCTTCTCATAATCCATTCCTTCCTCCAGGTTGCGTCCACTTAGGTGTATATGATAGATATCCTGTAGGGCCTTTTCATCAGGGAGGGGCACCTCCATTTTCAAATCAAATCTTCCCGGGCGCAGGAATGCCGGATCGATATGGTTGGGACGGTTTGTAGCACCCATAATGATCACTCCCTTTGTACTTTCGATCCCATCCATTTCCTGCAAAAGAAGGGATACTATCCTTACTGTAACCTCATGTGAAGTGTCTCTCTGGGGCATTAATGCATCAATTTCATCAATAAAAATTACCGAAGGGCTGCTAGATTTTGCTTTTTCGAAAAGGGCATTCAAGTTTTTCTCTGATTCTCCGTACCATTTGGAAAGTATATCTGAACCATTTATGGAATAGAAGTTTGCATCGAGTTCTTTTGCAGCAGCCTTTGAAAGCATGGTCTTCCCGGTGCCAGGCGGGCCATATAACAGAATTCCACGAGGTAGTTCTGCCCTGTAAACCTCATATATTTTAGGAAAACGTATTCCCAGGTCGATTAGCATTAGTTGCTCTTTTGCTTCCTTGCATCCCCCTACATCTTCAAAATCTATATCCAAAAATTCGCGAGGTATGACTTCGAATTTCCCTTCTTCTCCTGTTTTTTCTCCTTCCTTTTCTTCAAACGAATGGGGTTTATATTCAGGTTCTCTTTGAGGCATTGGCACAAGGGATAGATCACTTTCTCCCTCGCCGGCTTCATATCCACAGTTTACAAGTGTCTCGAGTATTTTCAGGAATACGGGAATGTTTTCTTTTAATTCGGCAGGGTCAAGAATTGAGGTTGAGGATATTTTGAATGTCTTTTTGGTATAACTGAGTATGTAGAGATTTTTGTTTTCCTTGCTGAATATGCGTAAACTTTTTTTTGTGCCTTCGATTGAGTATTTAGCTACTGGAAGTTCTCTTTTTAATAATTCGATGGTTTTTTCAGCACTTGCTTGCTCCCCGAGCACAACTCTTCCGTATATATCATAAAGTTCATCGTTGAAAGAATTTGGAGACACAAGGACAGCTGAAATTTCATAAATCTCATCCCTTGTATGCAGGGGAGAAAGTAATGAAACAACACTTTCTTCGTTGATTGAGAAAAATAGGTTATTATAATCCTTCATGTTCAGGACATCACTGTTTATCTTAAAAGGCATATTTCAAAGTTTGATTTCCGTATTTTAAAAAGGTTGCGCCATTTAGATGGTGGTTTTTCTGATGGTGTTTTATGAATTGAGTGGCCTTTGCCTCATTTAGCAGTAAATATAACTAATATTAAACTCAAATTTATATTGATGTTTATTGAGAGGTGACTACTATGAAGAAATTTATAACTATTCTAATGGCCCTATTTATCTTTTCCATGTCTGCAGGTGCCACGATTGTTGATGACATGAAAAGTGAGGTGGATGAATACAATGCCAATTCGGATAATGTCCCCTCTTCCCTGAAAGGCATGCTGGGGAATGAGCGTATTCATGTCATAGTAGATATGAACAATGGTTCAACCCTGAATCTCAAAGTAGTAACAAGCGATGCCAGTATAGTTGAGTTTGGGGAACTGGAAGATGGTGAAGAATTTGGACCGACTCTTATTGTTAACACTAATGAAAACACTGCAAGGTCTATAATGGATTCTCCTTCCCCTGCACAGGTTTTTCTGGATGCTTATGACAGAGGGAATATTGAGATAACTTCTCCAAGCTTTACAAAAAATGTATCTCTTTCAGTGGGCAAATTTGTGTTGAAGGTGTCCCAGTGGCTGGGATTCTACTGATATAATTCCCTGTCTATATTTCTTTTTTATTTTTACTGTTTGCCTTTTCCACCAGAAACTACATAAAAGTTCATGCATAATTAGTTACAATTCTACTTATTGCATGTATGCTATTACTGGCATATTTTTGACCCGTATGGCCAATCAGACTTATCAATAAGAGGACATGAAGAGGTATTCTATGAAAGTTAAAATAACGGAAACAATTCTGAGGGATGCGCACCAGTCGCTTCTTGCGACAAGGATGCGCACGAGGAGTATGTTGCCTATTATTGAAGAACTGGACGAGGTTGGTTATTATTCTCTCGAGATGTGGGGAGGAGCAACCTTTGATTCCTGCATCAGGTACCTCAATGAAGACCCCTGGGAAAGGCTGCGTGAACTTAAAAACCATATGAATAACACATATGCCCAGATGCTTCTGAGAGGACAGAATCTTGTCGGATACCGGCATTATTCCGATGATGTGGTCGAAAAGTTCGTGACCAAGGCCTATGAAAACGGTATTGATATCTTCCGTATATTCGATGCTGTCAATGATATACGTAACATGGAAAAGTCAATTACCGTTGCAAAAGGATTGGGGGCCCATGTACAGGGCACAATCAGTTACACCACAAGCCCGGTTCACACCGTTGAAAAATATGTGGATTTTGCTAATGAGCTGGCTGCTATGGATTGTGATTCCATTTGTATAAAGGATATGGCAGGGCTTCTGGCACCAAATGAGGCCAAAGAACTGGTAAGTTCTCTAAAAAAAGAAGTCGGACTGCCTGTAGATCTCCACTGTCATTGTACTTCCGGTATGGCTCCTATGACTTACATGACGGCATGTGATGCAGGTGTAGATATACTGGATACTGCCCTGTCTCCCTTTGCCTGGGGTACTTCCCAGCCTCCCACAGAATCCGTGGTGGCTGCACTGCAAGGAACACCTTATGATACAGGTCTGGATCTTGGACAACTTGCCGGAGTAAGCCGTTATTTCAAGGATATCAAGTCCAAATACAGCGGGGAAATCAATCCAATATCCGAGCAGATTGATACCAATGTACTATTGTATCAGATTCCGGGAGGTATGCTTTCCAACCTTGTATCCCAGTTGAAGGAGCAGAACGCTCTTGACAGGTATGATGATGTACTGGAAGAGATGCCCAAAGTCAGGGCTGAACTTGGATATCCACCTCTTGTAACACCTACAAGTCAGATCGTGGGATCACAGGCTGTCCTTAACGTTCTCATGGGGGAGCGGTACAAAGTCATTCCCAAGGAAGTCAAGGATTACGTGCGAGGTCTCTATGGCCGTTCACCATCACCTATCAGTGATGATATCATTGCAATGATAATTGGTGAAGAAGATCCAATCGATGTAAGGCCGGCCGACCTGCTTGAACCTGAATACGATAAAAGGAAAAAAGAAGCCGAAGAAATGGGTCTTGTCAAAAAGGAAGAAGACATATTGACATATATCCTGTATCCTTCCATCGCTCCGAAATTCCTGCGTGGTGAGTCCAGAGAAGAAAAACTTGCACCTGCCAAACAAACTGCATCACCACCCCTGTCTCAGGTTTCCATACCTACCAGATTCAAGGTGGAAGTGGATAATGAAGTATTTGAGGTACAGGTAGAACCAATAGATGGTAGTGTTGTTGCAGTCGAGGAAAGCAGCCCAAAGACTCCTTCTGCTTCAGCATCTTCTGCTGGTGCTGTAACCTGTCATATGCAGGGTATGGTACTCTCAGTTGACGTCAACGTTGGAGATAATGTTGAAGAGGGAGAGAAAATTGGTGTCATTGAAGCAATGAAAATGGAAAATGCCATCAATTCACCGCATGGTGGTGTGGTGAAGGAAATCCTTGTTGCTGAAGGTGATTCCGTGGCAACAGATGATGTGATTATGATCATTGAGTGATTTAGCCGGAGGTATTCGATGTTTAAGAAAATACTGATTGCAAACCGAGGTGAGATCGCGATCAGGGTAATGAGGGCCTGCAAGGAACTTGATGTGTCCACGGTTGCGGTGTATTCCGAAGCCGATAGCAATGCCCTTTTTACCAAATATGCGGACGAGGCGTACTGCATAGGTCCACCCCCTTCTTCCAGGAGTTATCTGAATATAGATGCAATTATCGATGTGGCCAAAAAAGCAGGGGCAGAAGCAATTCATCCGGGGTATGGTTTCCTTTCGGAGAATTCGAAATTTGCCAGTGCCTGTGAAGAAGCAGGCATCAGGTTTATCGGTCCATCGAGTGAAGTTATAGAAAAGATGGGTAGTAAGATCACTGCCCGTTCGGCAATGATCGAGGCCGGTGTACCGGTGGTTCCCGGTGATGGCAGGGCTGTTGAGGATGATGCCACGGCAATTGAAATAGGTGAATCCATCGGATATCCTTTGATGGTGAAAGCTTCTGCCGGTGGTGGTGGCATAGGCATGAAAGTTGTTTATACTCCAGAAGAGCTTACCCGGGCACTTTCATCCATACGTAATGTTGCAGCTTCTACATTTGGTGATTCAACTGTCTTCATTGAAAAATATCTTGAAGAACCACGTCACATAGAGATACAGATATTGGCTGACTCTCATGGTAATTGTCTCTATCTAGGTGACCGTGAATGTTCCATTCAGAGAAGACACCAGAAACTGATTGAAGAGGCTCCTTCTCCTATAATGACTCCTGAACTTCGCAAGGATATGGGTGAGGCTGCTGTCAAAGCTGCCAAAAAAATAGGATATGTAAATGCCGGTACTGTTGAATTCCTTTATTCAAAGGGTGATTATTATTTCCTTGAAGTAAACACACGTTTGCAGGTAGAACATGGAGTTACGGAGCTTGTTACAGGCATTGATATAGTAAAGCAGCAGTTGCGTGTTGCCTGTGATGAAAAATTACCCTTTACCCAGGATGATATTGAGATCAGAGGCTCGGCTATCGAATGTCGTATCAATGCCGAGGACCCGCTGAATGATTTCGCCCCGTCACCCGGTAAAATACGCAGGTATCGTTCAGCAGGTGGTCCCGGTGTGAGGGTGGACAGTGGTGTCCATATGGGTTATGTTATTCCTCCCTTTTATGATTCAATGATCTCCAAACTCTGTGTATGGGGAAGTGATCGGGAGGAAGCCATTGCGCGGATGAAAAGAGCCCTCTATGAATATGTGGTTGTAGGTGTTAAAACCAACATTCCTTTCCACAGAACGGTTTTGTCCATTGATGCATTTGCCAAAGGGGACCTGACAACACACTTTATTGATGACCACGATGTGCTTTCAGCTTTAGAGAAGATATCTGTATCTGATAGTGAAAGATGTGCAACTCTTTCTTCTGCTCTTGAGGATCGCAACAAGAAGATTGCTGCGATCAGCACTGCAGTTGGCTCATATATGAATGCTGCAAAAAGGCATGATATGAAAGGCTCAGATGAATGACGACAGATACCTTTTTTTATCTGTCGCTCTTTCTTTATTGCGGGGAGTTTTGTGGAGAATAAAAAGATTGAATTGATACGTCTTCTTTCTCAGACAGAGGGCAAGCCTATTTCCGGGGAACAGATTGGCATGAAACTGGAAATTTCCAGGACAATGGTCTGGAAATACATTCAGTCGCTTCAAAACCAGGGCTATTCGATCATCTCATCCCCTGGTAAAGGTTATATCTTAAACTCGGTTCCGGATACTCTTTTGCCAGAACTTGTGCAAGCGGGCCTTGAGACAGATATTATGGGTAAGGACATCCGTCATTTTACGGAACTTGAGTCTACCAACGATTATGCAAAAACAATTGCAAAAGATGCAACAGAAGGCACGGTTGTAATTGCGGAAGTCCAGAAAAAGGGACGTGGGAGAAGGGGATTTGATTGGGTATCTCCTCAGGGAGGGGTATGGATATCCATTGTTCTTAAGCCATCGATAGTCCCTTCAAATGCTTCGAGATTGACTCTTGTGGGTGGGCTTGCTGTAGTTGATTCTCTGAAATCAATTGGTCTGAACCCGTCTCTGAAATGGCCAAACGATGTGCTTGTCAACGGCAAAAAGATTTGTGGGATTCTTACAGAAATGGAAGCTGAAATAGATCGGGTTGAATATATTGTCCTGGGTATGGGAATTAATTTAAACTTTAATACCGAGATGTTGCCGGAGGAAATCCGGGATGGTTCCACAACTATAAGTGATGAGCTTGGTACCTATGTAGATAGGCTTGAATTTGTCCGGTCATTACTTTATAATCTGGAACAGCATTATATCCATTTCAAGACACAATCCTTTGAGGAATTGATGGAAAGATGGATAGATTCTTCGGATACTATTGGTAGAAAGGTACGTATTGTCACTCCTTCTAAAATGGAGGAGGGCAGAGCAATTGGGGTATCCCTCTCCGGAGGTTTAATTTTGCAGAAAAATGATGGTTCAACCGAAGAAATTATGTCTGGCCGCTGCATCTACATCTGACGGGGATTGTGATGAAGGACATTCCGTATTTTAAAATTTTTTATTTTTTTATACTATGTAGTATTCTTTTATGTGGTGTGGTAACTGCCGGGGATTCGGAAGTAATTCTCAATGGGACTTCCGTGTATGTCAAAGCTGGAGAGAGTTTCGATTTTGAGCAGGATTATTCTCTGCATGTCAAGTATGTCAATCCCGAAAGTGAAAGGGTATGGGTGTCCCTTTCATTGAATGATGAAAGTGTAGCGGATTCCATTCTGGGTAGGGATGAGGTATTTATCTACTCCAGTAATTCATCAACGGTATTCAATATTACAATGGATAGGATATATTATGGTTCCAGTGGTGAGCTGGTAACTTTTGAACCGGTTTATCAATATGTAGATCACAGATATCCTTATAATCCGGATGATGAAAAGATGCAGAATAAGGTGCCAAATACATCTGAAAATGAATCTAAAAAGCAGGGAGTGCCTTTTTTAAACCCGACACTCCTGATTCTGTTTGCACTTCTGTTACCCTATGTTTATGAACACAGGTAATTTTAGAGTTTGATATCTCCTTTATCCATAAGGACTCTCAGTTCTTCAAGACTGAGTTTGCCGGTCTTTTCAAACTTTTCTTTTGCGGCAACGTGCTGATCACTCTTTTTTTGTTCGTCCTTATGAGTCTGTATATCGTTCAATTTATCAAGATAGATGCTCAGTTCATCCCTCAAATTAGATATTTTTGCTTTGAGAGGATCTATCTTTTCACGGGTGGGAGCAATTACCTGGTATGTTTCTTTGATCTGTGAGTGGAATTTATCCGCTTCTTTTCGGATTTCATCAACCTGGTTATATAACTCTATCATCTTCAAATGATGTTGCTGGGATTTTTCTGCAAGTTGCTTTATTTCCTTTGAAACATCTCTTTCCTCGTCACCAATATCCCTGGTATTTTCATAAATATTGATGACCTTATTGTGGAAATGATTGGCAGCTTTTGCTGCTTCAAGACGCTTTTCCAGTTCGTTGAGCTTTTCAAAAAGGTCCTGTTCGTGTTTCAGAGGGATGTCAGCGTTGAGGAATTTATCAAGGTCTTCTGCATAAGCCTTTGAAAGGGTTTCCAAACTCCCTTTTGATTGTTCATTATATTGATCACGCTTTTTCTTGAGACTATTTATGTCTTTTACGACCTTGTTTCTTTCACCAGCAACTTCATTCCTTCTGGATTTCAAATCAGCTATCTTCTTGTTGATATCATCACGTTGCGTTTTTTCTTCCCGTGCCTCTTTTGCAAGTTCCCTGACCTTTGCATTGAGCTCATTCCTTTTCTCTTTGAGTTCATCAATATTAGTTTTATGAAGTTTGAGCTCTTCGAAAACCCCTTTTAAGCTCTTTTCATGCTGGGATATCTCTTTCCTGTAATTATTTACAGTATCTTTAAGTTCGCGTTCTGTCATTGAAGATACATCTTTCATGCAACATTCCCCGCAATCACTTCTTTTTGGTTTTTCCAGTACTCAAGTGCTTCTTTATGGCTTTTGATCCTTCTTTCCAGCCAGTTATACCTGGGTTTTTTTTCACCAAGTTCTTTATGAATTTGGTCCAGGTTTTCTTCGTTTTCCATAGATCTTTTCAGGGATGTTATTTCAGAGGAAGCTTTTGCGGCTTCTTGTATGCGGGCTCTTATCTGGCTGGTGTATTCGCGTGTATTCTCGTTTTCAAGTTCAGCTATTTTTCCCAGCACATCCTGAATCGTTTTTTCTTCATTTTCCAGCTGCCTTGTCCTTTTCAACTCCTCTATATCGTCATTTGTGGAGTGCATAATTCGATTATCAAGTTCTTCGGGATAGGCTGTGAACATTTCTCCCAGCAGATTATTCGCCTGGTGATACAATTGCTGCTTTTTTTCCTTGAGTACTTCTAAGCGGTTTTTCTCTTCTTCTCTTTTCTTTTTAGAGTTGCTTATTGTATCCTCGAGTTTTTTAACTTCATACTCAAGTTTACTGTATTCCGCATTGTACTCATTCAGAAACTTCTGGTGTTTTTCAATCACACCTTTCACCAATCCTTCTTTGCCAGGGAAGGGTGAATTTTCTTCAACTGCACTCTCATTCATCTTAAAAACCTTTCGTAGTCTTATATCCTGTATAGTTGCGCATGTGGCACGCCATTAATAGTAATTATTGATTCGGGATTGATCATCCCGCATTCCAGGGCACATTCAATTGTTTTCTTGCCAAACAGATTCGCACTGGTTGCCCTTCCAAGAGCAGATTGCACCTGTTTTTCAGATACTATGTCCCCTTTATAGAAACTTTCCGTTATTTCGACAACAACATTCCCATGTTCCAATTTCTGCCCTATTAACTCCTGGTCACAAGCAGCAACAATCAGTCTGTCTCCGGCTCGGTGTTCTTTGAGGTACATATATTTCCTCATACCAGTCTTATATGTTTTTTATCAGGTGCCAGCAAATCACCCGTTCGTTTCATTTTCTGAATAAACTCCTCTGCGTGTTCTCTATCTATATTTTCAGCTGAGGCTTCTTCATAGACTTCATCTAATGGTGCTTTACCGCCGGCATGTTTCTGACTTACATGCTTTATAATGTCCTGAAGTATGTGTATCTTGTCACGCTGACTTTTACTCGTACCTGATGCTATGACATCCACATCAAGAGCTCCGGTGTCAGGATCAACACCAACTTGTTTCATACATGCGAGGGAAATTTTAGTGGTACGTTTTGCATCCTCAAGGGTAACAGTGTTGCTAAGCCTTATTCGGGCGCTGGATTCAGCAAGCCTGACCAGTGCTTCCAGCTGTCTTGCAGTGACAGGTACCGGAGAATCCTTATTTTCTCCCATCTTACGTAGATCTAGATAGAAATCGACCAGATGTTGCCTGGCTTCTTCTTCCATAATGGGATAGACCATCCGGCGTGCATAGGCGACGTATTTGCGTAATAATTCCGTCTCGATTTCCGGTAGGATTACTTTTTGTTGAGAGGCAACTTTTTCCTGTGTTATTGTGGAGGTGGATAATTTGTCCCATTGTTCATAGAGTTCACCGGCATAATGGGATTTTAGAATATGGTTTGCGATATCAGCATCCATTTTTGAATCCGGTACATCAAGAAGGATGAAAATCAGGTCAAACCTGGATATGAGGGCAGGAGGCATATTGATCTGTTCTGCAAGTCCTTCGTATCTGTCAAACCTTCCGTATTTAGGGTTTGCCGCTCCCAGCAGGGCACAACGGGATTTCAGTGTTGCCAGGATTCCAGCTTTTGCCACAGAGATTGTCTGTTGTTCCATTGCTTCATGGAGTGCACTTTTGTCTTCTCTGCTCATCTTATCCATTTCGTCCACTGCCGCAATTCCCATATCTGCCATAACCAGGGCACCGGCTTCCAGTGTCCAGCGACCGTCTCCCAAATCATCCTTTACCGCTGCTGCGGTCAGCCCACTTGATGAGGCACTTTTGCCTGAAGCAAACACGCCTCGTGGGGATAATTTCACCATGTATCTGAGTAACTGACTTTTCGCAATACCGGGGTCTCCTACAAGCAACAGGTGGATGTCTCCTCTAATACGTCCTCCGTCAGGAAGGGATTTTGGGACTCCTGAGAATAACTGTAAAGTTAGTGCTTCTTTGATATTCTCATAACCATAAATTGAAGGCGCTATGGATTTTATAATTTTATTATATATCTGTGGGTCATTGCTAAGTTCTATTATTTCGTCTTCTTCTTCCGGAGATATATCCAGCTCATCAAATTCCTGATCCAGGTATTCTATGGAATTGCAGTGTAAGACAAGATCGTAAAATGTGGATTTCCCTTCGCGTGTGGTTCGCTGGTGGGACCTGAGGATGCCGTTTACTACTACACGGTCACCTGGTTTCACAATGCCGGCCAGTTCATCTTCGGCATCGACATCAATACTCTGGGGCTGACTTCCTCCCTTGAGACTTTCGGGGGATTCCTGTACCTGAAGCTTCTGGGCATCGATGAAATTGGATTTATCAATGAGAAGTTTGAATGGCCCTCTTTTGCCGCAACTCTCTTCTTCACATTCGCCGGGTTCCACGAATTTTGGTCCGCTCTGGGGTATATAATTTACTGTTTCACACCTCATACAGTAAAATGCCGCATTGGTAATCTTTGGACGTACTTCGGTTGCCTTGCGGACCATTCCTTCAACTGCAATGAACTTGAGAAGATGATTGCTCCTGAGGTCACGTATCGTGACCTTGTTTGGAATGCTGGTAAACTGGATGTGTGCATCATCCAGTTGTTTCTCAACAGGGAGCTCAATTTGTTTAAGAGCTTCTTCAGCCGAGGGGATAACCTCATCCGGCGTTTGTAATAATTCTTCGGAAAGTTCCCTGTCGAATTGTTCCAGATCTGTAAAATTTACTTCTATACTTCGTAATTCCGGGTATTCGTTGGCAAGTTTAAGTATATCATGCCAGCAATATCGTTTAAGAAAATCCCGGAATTTATTTTCCCATTTTTCTTCCGTCATTAATATCAGTGCATACCAGATTTGACTTCGGATTATAAAAACTTACAAGCTTTATCTATCTTTCGTGTGTATCATTTCTTTTGTCGTTGTATATCCCTGAGTACACCTCTTAATGTCTGTACTTCCCGTGGTGTCAGTTCTGCACGTCCGAATATTCTTTTTAGCATAATTGAAGTTTTTTCCATCTTATGTTCGGGGTGTTTTATATCTGCAAGCACCTGTCCAAAATGGTCATATAACAATTGAAGATCAAAACCATTAGCAATCGGTCTCTCTCCGATTTCCAGATTGCTCATTTCATACATTGCAACTGTTGCTGCATGGGAGATGTTCATGATGGGGTATTTTTCTGATGTCGGAATCGTCATGATCATATCGCATCTTTTGAGTTCTTCCCGGGTAAATCCATTATCCTCTCTTCCGAAAAGGAAGGCAATCTTTCCATTAGTTTCCCTGAATTTATCCCGTATCTCGGATGGAGTGTATGCAGGCATACGTATGTGCTGGTCGGTTTTTATACCTGCAATCCCCGATGTACCAATTACTATATCTGTATCTTCAATAGCCTCTTCCAATGTGTCTACTTTTGGAGCACTTTCCAGTAAATCACTTGCATGGCATGACATTGCTCTTGCCTGTCCTTCCAGTTTACAGGGATTTACAAGAACCAGGTCATCAAATCCGAAATTTTCCATTGAGCGTGTGACCGAACCTACATTTCCCTGGTATAGAGGTTCTACAAGTACGATTCTAATTTGCGGTGACATGTCTTGCTTTTTGAATACGCTCTTTGCTATAATATCTTGCGAATGGTTGTCTGTTTGTAGTTGGGTTGATGCAATATTTCATGCCAAAAAATGTTATATAATATACGAACAATCTACTTTCTACTGCTCTAACAGCATTATTGTGGAGTGATTTTATGAGTATTGAGAAAATATTGAAAGATACTTTCAAAGGGGAAACGACAGAAGTTGGATGGTACTTTGCCATGTCAAAACTGGCAGAGAGGGAAGGCTACCCTGAAGTCGCAGTTTATTTACGCCAGATTGCAATGGATGAAGCCTGGCATGCCGCAGAGACTGCAGAAATTCTTGGTCTGATCAAAGATACCACAATTGAGAACATCAAGATGATGCTTGAAGGTGAAACCATGGCAGAAGGCGAAAAAGGTGATGCTGCTAAAATTGCCAGGGATGAAGGTAATGCACAGGCAGCTCTTTTCTTCGAGAAAGCTTCCTTTGATGAGGCAAGGCATAAAGAAGGCCTTAAAGGTCTGCTGAAAAGATTGGAAAAAGAGTGCTAATGAGGGATTATTAATGTCAAAAGATATTCTTGAAAAGGGTGCCATTCTCCAGAGGGACCGTGAAACATTCGCGATTGCCCCCCAAACACCTGGAGGCATTGTATCACCTGATATGTTGCGTAAGATTGCTGACACTGCAGATAAATATGGTGCAGCTGCCATTAAACTGACATCTGCTCAGCGTGTCTGTATTGTAGGTCTCAAGGAAGACGATATAGACAATGCCTGGGATGACCTGGATATGAAACCAGCTGCTGCAATAGGTCTATGTGTGAGAAGTATTAAGATATGTCCGGGTACCACTTTCTGTAAACGTGGTCAGCAGGATGCTGTAACTCTCGGCCTTGAACTGGATGAGAAATACCACGGAATGCAACTTCCTTCTAAATTCAAAATTGCGGTTTCAGGTTGCATGAATTCATGTTCCGAACCTGCTGTCAGGGATATAGGTATCATGGGTACCCCGAAAGGCTATACTTTGATGGTCGGAGGTAATGCAGGAATTAGTCCAAGACTTGGTGATGTGATAGCTGATGAACTGAATGATGATGAAGTCAAAGAACTCGTTGATAAGATTGTCAGCTTTTACAAGACCCACACAAAAAAGCACAGGATCGGACGCATGATCGATGATATGGGTCTTGAAAATTTCAAAAGGGAAATAGGCCTGTAATTTAAAGGATTCTATTCTTTCCTTTTTCTAATTCTCCTCTCCTGTTTTGTTTTTGCATAATGAAAATCTTTAAATACAATTGTTACCACCAATACTCCATCTTATATTACTACTGCTAATAATTTTTGTAAAATGTCTTTTAAAATGGTATCAGGAGATAGAATTTATGGCTATGGAATATTATGCTGGCATATCCGATGCTATGAGGATCACATTCGTGCAGGTCATGATACTGGCCATTATAGCGATTGTGATATTCCTCTATGGAATGTATATAAATCTGAAAAAATGGGGATTAGGTGCTGAAGGTTACGGACAAAAACCTTCCAAAGGCAGCATCTTTACTCTCCCTAAAACACTGGCCTATCAGATGAGTGAGGATGGGCATGGTCATAAACAGAATATCATTGTGACTCTTGTGCTTGATATTCTATTGCAGCGTCGTATAATGCGCCGCAGTCCCCTTCGATGGTTTATGCATATTACCATTTTTGTAGGCTGGATGGCCCTTTTTATTATGTCTCTTCTCATGTTCCTTGTGGAATTACTCCACATGGCACACCTGGGAATTGGGCCTGAACCTGCAGTCTTCCGAGAATTCCTCGGTCCAATTAATGACCTGTTCAGTTACATTCTGCTTACAGGTATAATAATTGCAATCGCAAGAAGACTCTTTATTCCAAGAATGCGTGAAGCTACCATTGCATATGACTCCATACTACTTGGTGGACTGACCCTCATTACTGTTACAGGATTTATTGCTGATGGTATCAGGAACGGCACTTTCTGGGGCTTTGGTATCGAGTATCCCTATGCTCCACCAGCTGCACTGTTCCACGTGATAATTTCCCTGCTCTTCTGTATTGCTTACATTCCGTACAGCAAATACATCCACATGATTGCAACACCTCTTACTATTTTGGCCAACAAGGGAGGCGAATAAAATGGTACGTGATAATCCGTCTATTACAACGGAAAACCTTACAGCTGTCCAGCTTATGGAAATCGATTCCTGTACACGTTGTGGTGAATGTGTACAGTGGTGCCCTACCTATGACGCATCAGGCAAAAAACCCGGGCTTGCACCCAGGGACAAGATTCTGCGCTGGCAGGAATATATGAAGAAATCCTATGGTCTGCGTGCCCGGCTCTTTGGGCCCAAACAGATTCCAGAGGAAGAAATTGAGCAATTCAAGGAAGATGTTTACGGATGTACCACCTGTGCAATGTGTGCTACAGTTTGTGAATCCGGCATCAATACCGTTGAACTTTGGGAAGCAATGCGTGCCAATCTCGTAAAACGTGGCAATGGTCCTGTTGGTAAACAGTCCATGTTTGTCAAGCTCATAGGAGAATATGGTAATCCCTATATGTCAGATCCCAAGGAACGTCTCAGCTGGGTCCCCGATGATGTTAAAATAGAAGATAAAGCAGATATTCTCTATTTCGGTGGCTGTACCGCTGAACTGAGGCAGAAAAAACTTGCTTTTGCAACTGCACGTGTACTGAACCGTCTGGATATTCCATTCACCATGCTCGGTGAGGATGAACAATGCTGTAATTCGGCTCTTGTAAGAACCGGCCAGTACGAAATCGAAGACATTGCCAGAAAGTCTGCACGTAAAAATGTAGACGGTATCAAGGCAAAGGGTGCTACCAAGGTACTCTTCGCTTGTGCAGGTTGCTACAGGACCGCACTTGTGGATTGGCCAAGGTTGCTTGGTGAAGAACTTCCATTCGAGGTTATCCACATAACTGAGTACCTTGACAAATTAATCGATGAAGGCAAGATCGACTGGAAACAGCCCTTTGATAACAAAACTGTTACTTACCACGACCCATGTCACCTGGGACGTCACGTAGGAGTCTTCGAGCCACCGCGTAAGGTATTGCGCAGTATCCCCGGTCTGAACTTTGTTGAAATGGACCGTATAAAGGATAATCAACGCTGCTGTGGAGCAGGCGGTGGTGTCAAAGCAGGTATTCCTGATCTTGCACTTGGTGTTGCCGAGACAAGGGTTGAAGATGCTCTTGCCAAGAATCCGGATATTCTTTCCAGTGCCTGTCCATTCTGTAAGAGAAATCTTTGTGATGGTAGGGATTCTGTCAAGGCAGACAATCTGGAAGTTGAAGATATTATAGTGCTAACTGCTGAGGCTCTTGGTATCGATCTTTCTGATTGTGAAGATCAGGCAAGATAATCAACTCAAGGGGTTATACCCCTTTTATTTTCTTTTTTTAGAAACCTACATAAATTATCAGTTACGTCTTGTTGCTGCTATGCAAATTCCCTATGAGTTTTTAGGCAGGATATTCATATACCTGATAATTCTGGCTTTGACAGGGATATTGTTGGCACTTATAGTAGGTGCTTACAGTTTCAGGAAAAGGCACATAATTTTCCCAAGTTTTGTCCTTTTCATTCTCTATATGTTCTATACTCCGGCCAAATGGATATGCAGAGCGTTCCGTATCAGGGATACTCTGGTTGATGAGATTCTGATCGAAGTGCGCAATGCTGTAATGCTGGATGAATTTAGTAACAGTTCCGGTTTACGTGTTGTATTCCTGCCTCAATGTCTAAGGCATGCCCAATGTCCTGCACGTTGTGATCCGATTCATGGTTATGAATGTCGGCGATGCGGCCTTTGTTCCATTGGTTATATCAGTGCAGTAGCTGAAAAGCGTGGCTTCCGCGCTTTTGTGATACCCGGGGGAAGTTTCATAAAGAAAATCATAAAAAACTATCATCCTACTTCATGTATCGGAGTGGCCTGTTATACTGAACTTGCAGAAGCTATGGAAGAAGTTTCATTTATGCCAGTACAGGGAATCTGCCTCTTAAAAGATGGTTGTTTTGAAACAGAAGTGGACGTCGAGGCTGTAATTGAGAAAATGGAGGCATGTAATGTACGATCTGATAGGTAAATTGCTGCTCGGATTAGTGGCAATATCTGTCTTATTGAGTGGCCTTGCTCTTTTTGTCAGCCGCATCAGCCTTAATAGGCATGTACGTCTTGCAGGTATTTTTGCATGGATACTTGATTTATTCTATCTGCCGATCAAATATTTCTTTTGTAAGTTGTCCGATCCTCGTATTCTGGACAGCTGGATGGTTTCCCTGAAGAACATCGCTCATTACCATGCTTTCGGAAGGACTCGTAACAGGATAATGCTTTTACCACATTGTATGCGTTTTCTGGATTGCCCTGCCCATGCTTCAAGATATGGTATACAATGCAAGGAATGTGGCAGGTGTATAGTTGGACAGCTAAAAAGGGATGCGCAGAAGTATGGTTATCGTTTTTACATTATAACCGGCTCCTCATTTGTGAAGCATGTATTGAAAGAAAAGCCTGCAGATGGAATTCTGGTTGTTGGTTGTAATTATGAGATTAACAAGGGTATGCGTTTTCTACGAGATAAAGGTGTTATTGCTTATGGTGTCCCTCTTGAAAGTGATGGTTGTTATAATACCTCTATAAGTTACGAAAAAATTGCAGGTATTCTTGAAGAATTCGGCCCGGTTGATGATAGGTTGTGAGTGAGGGGAGTAAGCTCCCTTCTGTTGATGCAAAGATGCATTGGCAGTATTCGGCTAAGCGTCACACCAAAACCGGGGTTGTCCGAACAACAACTTTGATCCCTTTTTGACTTGCACCCGCGAGGATTCGCCGTTCCATCCGTACCCTGCGCGACCTCAATTTTCATATCATTGCTTTAACGCAGGCCGGTATCGTTTCTGTGCCATCATGCGGTTAAACCGCAAGAGCCGGTATCCCGGCTGCCCGAGCTCTCGCCCGATACCCTTTACAGGTATTCGCGTGTCCGGAAGGTGGGGAGACTTTCCTCAGACCAGAAGGCCCGGAAACTGCCCTCCCTCTCTCACAAAGCCCCTAATTCATCGGATATATAGAAATACTTATCGCAATGGCTTTTTTATTTTCTTATTCAGGGTTAATATTCAGGGAAATCGAGTCTATGCAAAAATGCTCTCCGGTAGGGGCCGGTCCATCATCAAAAACATGGCCCAAGTGCCCTCCACAACGGCTGCATATCACTTCGATGCGTTTCATTCCCAGGGAATAGTCAGGTATTCTTTCAATGTTGTCTTCTGATATTGCTTCCCAGAAGCTTGGCCAGCCGGTGCCTGCATCGTACTTTGTGGAGGAAGAGAATAGATCCTGACCACATCCGGCACAGGAGTAGATACCTTTTTCGTAAAAATCATTGTATTTACCACTAAAAGGTGCTTCTGTTCCTTTTTTTCTGAGGACACGAAACTGTTCTGTAGATAAACGGCTTCTCCATTCCTCTTCTGAAATTTGGATCAAGTTTTCGGACATATTAACCCCTCATAAAAATATTGCAAACGGCTGGATGGAGAATGTTTGGTAGGATTGAATCAACCGTTCGCAATCATACTAACATTGTGTTTGGGCTATATAATCGTTTGCCTGATGCCTTAGGGTACGACCAATACCTGTGTTTTGGAATGTCTTACCACATTTTCTGCCACACTGCCAAGCAAAAGATGACTGATACCAGTCCTACCAAGTGTTCCCATTACTATGAGGTCTATCCCGTTTTCCGTGGCAAATTTGACGATGCTATCTGCAGGATTGCCCTCTATTATTATGGGTTCTACATCGACATCTGCCTTCTTCCCGGTATCAACAACGTATTCAGTTGCACTTTTTCCTTCATCCTTAAGATGATTGCGCAATGAATCGGCCCACCTTTCTCCGCGGGTTGTGATGGATACACTTACAGGTGGCAAAACATAGACTGCCTTGACCTTTGCACCGGTTGCTTTTGCAAGTTCAATACCCCAGTTAACTGCATTCTTTACATTCTCAGACCCGTCGGTGGCGATCATTATCTTTTCAATTTTCGTACTCATCAATATACCCCCATAATATCTTCTGATTATTATGCTATATTCCTTTTGGTTGTATTTGCCAATATATCACAATCTTAATTTATGGCTACTATCATTTAATCCATGATGGGCGAAACGGTTCTTATTGCAGAGGATATTTTCCGGGATTACGGTTGCCTACATGCTCTAAATGGAATTAACCTGCGTGTGGAAGAAGGTGAGTTTATTGCAATTATCGGCCCCAATGGGGCAGGTAAATCTAGCCTTTTGAAAATTTTTACCTCTCTGCTCTCTCCTACCAAAGGTACATTGCAAATCTTTGGAACAAAAGGTAATGACAGGGAGGATGTACAGGATAGAATAGGAATGCTTTCCCATGATACTTTCCTGTATGACAACCTGACAGCTCGTGAAAACCTTTTGTTTTTTGGGAAACTGTATGGTATGGAACATGCTGCTCTTGCTGAGAGGTGTGATTATCTTATCAGGAAAGTCGGTCTGTGGAAAAGGGCCGAAGACCCTGTTAAAAATTTCTCAAGAGGAATGAAACAACGTTTGTCCTTTGCAAGGGCCATTATCCATGACCCTTCTTTGCTATTACTTGATGAACCTTATACTGGCCTTGATATGAATGCATCTTCACTTATGGAAAACCTCCTTATGGAAAACCCGGCTGTGACTAAGATAATGGTAACTCATGATCTGGATAAGGCATTTCGTCTGTGCAGTCGCCTGTTAATTATGGAGGCCGGGAATATTGTTCATGATGTGGCGGCTAATGACCCAAATGCTCGTAATTTTGCCGAAGCCATCTGTTCTTCTTCTGGAGGGCAATTTAAATGCTAAAGGGCCTGAATATAGCCTTTAAGGATCTGAAAATTGAAAGCAGGGCCAGAGAAATATTTATTTCGATGGTTGTTTTTTCTTTATTGGTCCTTATTATCTTTAGTATTGCTTTTTCTGATCTGTTGTCTTCTGCCAGCAAAACTGCAACGGTGGCTTCAGGTGTGCTCTGGATATGTTTCATATTTGCAGGGACGCTGGGTTTAAACCGCACCTTTGCTACAGAGGTCCAGAACGGTTGTATGGATGCCCTGAAAATGTGTCCCATACCCCGCAATTCAATTTACCTCTCCAAGGTCATTTTTGTGTTCCTGCTGATGTTGCTGGTAGAGATAATTACTATCCCAATGTTTTCTGTCCTCTTTAATTACCAGTTTACTGGAATTATCTGGGTGGGGATAGTCATATTACTGGGATCCTTTGGCTTTGTTGTGGTGGGATGCCTGATATCGGCTCTTGTCATACGTGCCCGTGCCGGGGAAATGCTGCTTCCTGTCCTGCTTTTACCTCTGTCCCTGCCGGTTATCATCCCGGCGGTGTCTGCCACTTCGGGCCTGTTGAGGGGTGAGGATATATTTTCTTTAATGTCATATATCCGACTGCTGGTAGTCTATGACTTTGTCTTCTTTGCAGTTTCAATGCTGGTTTTTGAGTATGTCGTAGAGGATTAATAATCTGCAGAGTTTTCATCTTCGAGTTTGTAGAGACCCTTGAGAGACAGTGTGGTGGCCAGCATGATAGTCTGATGCTCGCATGCTACCTCATTGGAAATGTTTTGACTGATTGCAGGATATTCACGTTCCTGCTTGGCCAGACATTCGATGCAGTGACTTCCTCACCGTTGACAGTGATAGAGGTCGGAATATTCGTGAAAATAGCCTTCTTTTGTGCTTTAGATAGAACAGTGGATTGGACTTTCATACCGGAAATTCAACATAGAGCAGTATTAAATGGAAAGTTAAAAATTAGCATTATAAGTAATTATAAGTTATAATATGAAACTTATAGTTAGATATAAATAGTATTAAATAAATATAACTGATTGCTTCTAGTCACAAAAAGACCAGAAATAATAAAATAATAAACAGAAAATAACCAGAATAAAAAATGGAAGGAGTTGAACAAGATGAGTACAGAAGCAACAACAATTCCCACAACAAAATCAATTCGGGACAGGCTGAAAGGCTATGGTAATAAGGGGGAGACCTATAGCGATATTCTTACACGCATAATGGATTCGATCGATAAAGAAGAATTTATGGATCGGATGTACAGACGTCTGGAAGAAAAAGATCAGTTTGTCTCACTCGATGATTATGAGAGTGAGCTTAATGAACTACAAGATTAAAATACACACCCAAGTACGGAAATATTTGGACGCACAGGACAGCAAAACACAACAACGATTGATTAAAGGATTAAGGCAATTAGAATCCAATCCTTTGACCCGCGATGTCAAAAAACTGAAAGGCACAAAGGGAAGACGGGATTTATACCGATTGCGTATTGGGGATTATAGAGCTATTTTTTCTATTGAAGGTGACCTCATAGAGGTTACTGAAGTAATAATTCGTGGGAAAGGTTATAAGTGGCTTTGATATCTTACTCACTTTGTGGTTTTTATGGGTGTTCCTTATCAAACACCCACTTTTCTTTATCGTCATCGTGTCTCAAAACAACTTTCTGTTTTTCCTTTTCAAAAAACTCAGGCCACGTGTCAAGTTCAGGGTCATTGAAGTATGTCACTTGTCGATGACTGCAATTCGGTTTATCAAGCAATCTGAGAGCATAATCGGATTGTTCTGTTCTATATTCATAGACACTGCCAAGTATGGCCACATGGTCTGGCCTGGAACGTTCATCTACAGGACCTACAAAATGCCAGCGACTAAATTCTTCATTTGATATTCGGATGCTCTGCTCCTCTCTCATGCTGAATTTGTGGAAGTTTGGGAAAGCATGTCAGCACACCATTGGACCCCATGAACAACGTCATATTCAACAGTTCGCTTTCTATCGTCAGGAACACCTGGGTGACATAGGGCACCTCTCCACTTTTGAATGCACTAATCAGGTACTTGGATTAATATACAGTGAGTTCCATAGTCATGCAGACATCTGAAATAACCCTTACAAACCGGTGATGTTAGTTGCAGTGGGAAAAATATTCCAAACCATTTTACCTGTTCACAGCCCTGATGCTTGTTGTAGCATTTGGGGCCATTTTTTTCTATCTGCCGGTCATGAAAGATCCGGCAGGTAATGTACTGGATTCCAGTTTCAATATATTCTATTTCCATATGCCGATTGCAATTGTGGCTTACCTGGCCTTTTTTGTAGTCTTTGTTTCGAGTATCCTTTATCTGCGTGACAATAACGATAAATGGGATATGTTGTCCCTTTCTGCTGCAGAAGTAGGTGTCATATTTGCATTCCTTGTGCTTGCAACCGGCTCCATCTGGGCAAAAGCTATATGGGGCTGGTACTGGGTGTGGGAGCCCCGGTTAACTACCTCTCTTGTGCTTTTTCTTGTGTATGTAGGCTATCTCATGCTCAGGACAGCCTTGGATGACCCTCTTAAAAGGGCCCGGTTATCTGCGGTTTTCGGGATTGTGGCCTTTGTATCGGTGCCTTTGAGTTTTCTTTCCATTCGTATCTGGAGAAGTGCCCATCCCCTGATGTTTGGAGGCTCTCTTTATGGTCAGGAGGGAGGCGGGCTTGAAGGCTCTTCCTTACTCCTTGTGCTCCTTCTCAACATGCTGGCATTTGTGATGCTATTTATAAGCCTTACTTCTTTTAAGTATCAAAATGAAAAGCTTGGAAGAGAACTGGAAATGACTAAAGGTCGTTGAGTAAAGCATATATGCATCTGCGGGCATGAATATTGAATATGCTATTCGATCCGATCAATATTGAGGGTTTATCCATCCCGAACAGATTTGTACGCTCAGCAACCCATGAATGGCTGGCAGAGGAAGACGGCACACCCACAGCAGCTATAGGGGATATCTATGAAGAGCTGGCCAAAAATGAGGTTGGGCTTATTGTAACGGGATATTCTTACGTAAATCCTGCTGGTAAAAGCGATGGTTTGCAGCAGGGTATCTATGATGACCGTTTTATAGGCCCTTACAGGAAGATTGTTGAAAGAGTTCATTCCTATGAGAGTAAAATCGTTCTCCAGATTGTACATGGGGGACGACAATCAATGACACAGCACGGTTATCCTCTGCTTGCTCCTTCAGCGGTTGAAGACAGTTCCACAGGTAAACTTCCAAGGGCAATGACAGAAGAAGAGATCCTGGAAACCATTGATGATTTTGTTAATGCTAGCCGCAGGGCAATGGAGGCAGGTTTTGACGGGGTACAACTGCACTGTGCCCATGGCTTTTTGCTGAGTAGTTTTATCTCGCCCTATACCAACAGGCGTGAAGATAAATGGGGTGGTTCTGTGGAAAACCGTACACGTATAATCACCGAGATAGTGCGCCGTATCCGGGAGGATGTCTCTCCTGATTTTCCTGTAATGGTCAAACTGAATGCAACCGATGGTTTTGATATATATTCTGGTCACATTAGCCTGGATGCACCTGAATGCGTGGAAATTGCTACCCTTCTTGAAAAAGCGGGAGTATGTGCCATAGAGGTAAGTGGTGGAATTGTCGAGGCTGGTTCTGTGATGTCCCAGCCCGGGGTTGATTCAGAGGAAAAGGAAGCCTACTTCAGACGTTATGCCAAGATGATAAAAGATACTGTAAGTATACCCGTAATACTGGTGGGCGGTATCCGTACAAGAGCCGTTATGGATGAAGTCCTCAGGGTTTATGCGGATATGGTCTCCATGAGTCGTCCGTTCATCAGTGAACCAGACCTTGTGAAAAAACTGGAGAACGGAACAGAAGGGGCGCGCTGTGTTTCATGTAACCGTTGTTTTGATAAAGGTGGCATTAGATGCAATTATGATTTTGGCCTCTAATGCCAGGATCATTCTTTTAAAGCAAAAGAAATATTTCCGGGCATAAACATGCTTAGTTCCCGTGCAGGTCAACTTACCCTATATATAGGGCGTTGTACATCTTGTATCTCATGCGACTTGATGTATATCTTATAGAAACTGGCTTTTTCAGTTCCCGGGGAAGGGCTAAGAAGGCAATAAGTGAAGGGCATGTGAAAGTTGATGGCAACGTCACAACGAAATCTTCCCGTGAAGTGTCCGAGTTCAATGAAATAGAAGTCGATGAAGGGCTGGATAAACCGCGGGGATATTTTAAACTTCGTAACATACAGGAAAAATTCGATTTAATCAAAGAAGGCGACCGTGTATTGGACCTGGGTTCCAGTGCTGGGGGCTTCCTGATGTTTGCTTGTGAACTCGGTGCGAACGTAGTAGGAATTGAATACAGCCGCCATTTTCGCTCAGAACTAGGGAGACTGGCCTATGAAAACCCAAATATTACCATAATCTTTGATGATGTATTTACGATGCCGACATCTAAAATACCTGGAAGTCCCTTTGACGTATTGCTTACTGATATGACTCTTGAGCCCGAGGCTTCGATAGAGGCCCTCGGCAAGGTACTCCCCCTTCTCAAGAAAGGTGGAATGATTTTTCAGGTAATTAAACTGGGCAGGGGAAGAAATAAAAAACACCTGGTTGAAAATATTAAATCACTGGGAATCGAAGTCCTGGAAGTCCTGGATTCTGCCCAGAGGGAATTTTACGTAGTGGCAAAAAAGACATGAGGAACTTATGTTGCTCAAGGTTTATGGTAAAGGCAGGCCTTACAGGTTTTTTGCTGCAGGGATGCATGGTGGTGAGTGGAAAGACACTTCCAACCTTCTGCTGGAGTTGAACCCTCCATTGTCGGGTTCTCTTTTTCTGTTGCCCCTTGTTGACCGGGGTCGCTATCTCTCTACTCTTCAGGATGGCTACTACAAAGGTCCCGGTTCTAATATTCCTGTTTTTGTGAACAATTATGCGCCTGAGATATATATTGAGATTCATTCCTATTCAAAGCAGAATTTTCATAAACTTGCCGGAGGGGATCGTATTTCCAGAATAGGTGTCCCTCCTTACAGTGTGCTGGAAGAAGGCCTGCTACTTGGTTCGGTGTCTCCTCACATCAGGCTACATTTCCCCAAAGAGGCCCTCTGCTTATCTCTGGAGGTGCAAAGGGAAAATCCTGCATCATATGAACTTGCACTGCATATGCTTGATAGGATGAAAGAGTGTAGGGGTCGGGATGATTTTATAGCCTTTTTGAATAAAGAATATCCATCTGCGGTTCTTAAGGCAATTGAAAATTACAAAAAGTTTTATGGCCTGTGAATATATCACAGGCCAGACGGCCATTTAGAAAGGCCTGTTGTAGTTATGGACATTATGTTCGGGTTTGACATCCATCATATCTTTTTTCTGTGCCCTCATCATGTCGTCGATCCTCAGGATCATGGTTGCAACTTCTGAAGCAGACCTTATAGTTTGGGTTTTTACACGAAGGGGATCCACTATTCCTTTTTCAACCATGTCAAGATAATCGCCGCTGTAGATGTCCAATCCGATATTGGGATTTTTGACATGTGCATTACGCAGTTTCAGGATTACGGATGTCGCGTCCATTCCACCGTTTTCAGCAATAGCCATGGGTATGGATTCTACAGCATCGGCAAATGCAGTGATTGCAAGTTGTTCCCTGCCACCTATGGATGAAGCATAATTGCGCAGTCTCTGGGCAATTTCCACTTCTGCTGCACCGCCACCTGCCACAATCTTGCCATCCTCAAAGACTGAGTTGATAACATGGAGTGCGTCATCAAAGGCTCTTTCCAGATTGTCCGTGACATGCTCGGTACTTCCACGAAGCAGAATGGTAATTACCTTTGTATTTTCACATTTCTTTATGAATATCTTGGCAACGGTGGACTCTCCTTCTTCTCCGACTTCGCCTGCATGTCCCAGGTCCTCTTCACTGAGATCAAAGACCTTTTTCACGATTTTTGCACCTGTTGCATAGGACAGGTTCCTGATATCATCATCACTGACTCTGCGGATACCCATAACACCGCTCTTTTGCAAGTAATGTGCTACCTTGTCGCCGATATTCTTGGAGCATATTACGACGTTTGCCCCGGTTTTGATGACATGGTCAGCCATCTGTTTGAAATCATCCTCTTCACGGGCAAGGAATTGTTGCATTTCATCAGCATTGCTAATTTGTAATTTGGATGTGTTTGATGTTTTCTGGGTTTCAAGAGGTGTGTCTATAATAGCGATCTTTGCATCCTTTACAGTTTTTGGCATACCAGGGTGTACCCTGTACTTGTTGAGCATTATGCCATCGAGGATCTCTGTTTCACTGACACTTTTTCCGGGTTCCTGTCTGAGGATTATGTCGTTGTCTACATTGACACTTCCCTTTTTGCTAATCTGCAGGATTGCATCCACACAAAGTGCTGCAAGTATCTCCTTGTTTGTTTCGGAAGCTTTTCCTGACATAGAAGTGCTGGCGATTTTTTCAAGAGCTTCCCTGTTTCCTTCGGATACATCTATGGCAAATTCATTGAGAATTTCCAGAGCTTTTTCAGATGCATTTTCGAATCCTCTTACAAGAACACGTGCGTGTACACCTTCTTCTATAAGATCGGATGCTTTGTCAAGTAATGTACCTGCAGTCACAACTGCACTGGTTGTACCGTCACCTGCAATCTCTTCCTGGGTACGGGCAACCTCTACGATCATTTTGGCAGTTGGATGCTCGATATCCATTCCCTTGAGGATCATGGCCCCGTCGTTGGTGAGGACTATGTCTCCAATGGAGTTTACCATCATTTTGTCCATGCCCTTGGGTCCAAGGGTAGTCTTAACAATGTTTGCTACTGCCTTTGCCGCGGCGATGTTTACGGATAAAGCATCCTTTCCCTGCTTGTGTTCGGTGCGGGGATTCACGATGTAGGCGGGTTGTCCGCCATAATGTCCTGGCATTGATGTTGAACCTCCTGATGAATAATCTGTATATAAAGAAATCTAACTGTCTATGGTTCTATAAATACGTTTCGCAGTAACTCTCTGCTATTGCTAGCCTTTTCAAAACCTTTAATATATAGAGCGGGGTCTTATAAAGCCTATGCTTTATTTTGTCGGACTTGGGTTATTTGATGAAAAGGATGTTTCTGTAAAGGGGCTTGAAGTTATAAAAAATGCCGGTAAGGTGTATGTGGAATTTTATACTTCCCGATTGATGGGTGCGGATAAAGAAAAGATGGAAAACCTGTATGGCAGGGAAATACACGTTCTTGACAGGCAGGAAGTAGAGCAAGATCCCTGGTGGCTTGAAGAAGCAAAAGAGATCAATATAGCTTTTCTGACAGGCGGGGACACGATGGTATCCACTACTCATGTAGATATCCGGCTCAGAGCAATGGAGATGGGCATTGAAACCTGTTTGATCCACGGCGCTTCCATAGTCTCTGCTATCTGTGGTCTGACTGGCCTCCAGAATTACAGGTTTGGCAAAGCAGCAACCATTCCTTATCCATACACGAGCACCCGGGGAAATACAATTATTTCTGAAACTCCCTATGATACTATTCTACACAACAGACAGATGGGTCTGCATACGGCTGTATTTCTTGATATTGATATGGATAAGGGTTATATGACGGTTAATCAGGGAATTGAGCTCTTGCTTCAGGTAGATGAAAAAAGAGGTGAAAATCTCATAAAAGGTTCAATAGCTGTGGGTATTGCAAATGCAGGTTCTGAGAAACCTATTGTAAGGGCAGATTTTGCTGAAAATCTCGAAAGTTGTGATTTTGGTTCTCCCCTGCATATTGTAGTTATTCCGGCAGATCTGCATTTTGTCGAGGCAGAATCCCTTATTAAACTAGCGGATGCACCTGAATCTATCCTTGAAGAAGGAGACATAAATTAATTTGAAGTATTTTGAGTGAAAATTGTTTACTGGTGAGAGTATAATATGGTACGTGGTTCAGTAGGAGTCATATTTGGTGAAACAGGAACTCTTAATTTCAAGTTCCTGATATCGGACAGTACGGCAGTTCTGAGAGGGCATTATGTCAAAATATGGCATGAGACCGATGGCTGGATACTTGCACAGGTAATGTCAATTGTGCGCTCCAGTGAAAAATATTCTCTGGAAGAAGCCAAAAAAGGGCAGAGGAAAGATCGAAATGATGACCGTATAGTGGCCTCTGCCACAATAATAGGAAGCAGGGATGATCGTGGTCTTTTAAGGGCACCTATGAGTCCTTTCAGTCCCGGGGATCAGGTCTATCTGGCAGATGATACACTTATTAGAGATACACTGGGTCTTGTGGGAGATGACATGTATATTGGATTGCTTGAAGGTACCGGTATTCCTGTACATCTTAATGTGAACAGTCTTGTACAGAAACATTGTAGCATCCTTGCAAAAACCGGTAGTGGTAAGTCTTACACTGCCGGAGTAATTCTTGAAGAATTACTTGATCATAATGTGCCCATGTTGATAATTGATCCTCATAGTGAGTATTCTTCCCTTAAAGAATCAGCCAGTGGAAATGAAGGTGACCTAAAAAAATACGGTATAAAATCCAAAGGATACGGCTCCAGGATACAGGTTTATACTCCTGCCGATAAATCAATTAATCCAAATGCTGATCATCTTTTCAGGTTAAACGGGGTTAATCTTACTCCCAGTGAACTGATGACTTTATTTCCTGATAATTTTAACAGTACCCATTCCGGTATTCTCTATGAAGCTGTACACAGGTTACGTGCTGATGTGGAAACCTATTTCCTTGATGATATAATCAGGGAGGTCAGTAATAATGAAAGCAAGGCCCGCTGGAATGTAATTAATTTACTTGAAGACATTAACCAGCTGGATATACTTTCCCCTCAACCTACTCCGGTTGAAGAATTAATGCAGGATGGAAAGGCTTCGATCATTGACCTGAAAGGGGTCCCTCCTCATATACAGACAATGATTGTGGCCCAGCTCTGTGATACTCTTTTTGAAGCTCGCAAACTTGGCACGATTCCTCCGGGAATGCTGGTTGTGGAAGAAGCCCATAATTTTGCTCCTGAAAGAGGGTATAGCAAGAGTTCCAGTTCCGAAATTCTCCGCACAATAGCCTCAGAAGGGCGAAAGTTTGGTTTGGGGATGCTGGTTATCTCCCAGAGGCCTGCAAGGGTTGATAAAAATGTACTTTCACAGTGTGGAAGCCAGATTATATTGAAAATTACCAATCCAAATGACCTTAAATCCATCAGTAAAGGTCTGGAGGGTGTGAATTCCTATGTAGAAGAAGAATTGTTACGCCTGCCACCCGGGATTGCGATGCTGGTGAGCAATGATATTGAACGCCCGATTCTTGTGGATATACGTGCCAGGAAATCCAGGCATGGTGGGGAATCTGTGAAAATTCTCAATAAATCCTCCCGTAAAATATCTCCCGGTACCAAAAAAGAGTCCAAAACAGAACCTGTAAACGAAAAGAAATCCCAATCCCCGCCACCTAAAAGGAAACCAAGCCGCAATCCCAAGAAAGATAGCGGAGGTCTTTTCAATAAGCTGTTTGGCTCTGAAAGTAAATAAGGTGTTATAAATGGCAGCGGATTTGAATGAGAAAGTTGGACGATATGAAAAATTGCTTAAAAAAGCTCTGGAACTTGCACAACCTGCTCCCAGGGCCAATTCCCATTTGATGAAAGTAGCAGATGATTACGTGGATATGGCTCAATCCTATTATAATGACGGTCTTCATTTTATTAAGATTGGGGATCCGGTAAATGCCCTTGTATGTTTCAGTTATGGACATGCCTGGCTGGATGCCGGTGCAAAGCTCGGGATTTTTGATGTGGATGATGATGTGTTATTTACAATATGATCTGCCATACCTTATTCAAATTCGGTTTAAGCAGAGAATTAATATAAGTGAAACGAATATGACTGAGTTTATTGCTTAATATACTATTTGTGCTTATTAGTTTTGATGGCGATGTTTTAATTTGAGAGAATGTAGAAGTTTTAAACCTGGAGACGAAAAGTATGCCGAGTTATCATGTAACCCTTGAAGCCGCCTGGTTGGTAAGGGATGTGAAAAGCGCAGATGATGCCATTGGTGTAGCAATTGCTGAAGCCGGAAAGAGGCTCAATCCCAAACTTGATTTTGTTGAAGTTGATGTGGGTTCTACTTTCTGTCCTGCCTGTAATGAACCTTTTAGTAGTGTTTTCATAGCAGCAAATACCGGTATAGTCGGCCTTATCCTGGAAATGAAAGTTTTTGATGCTGAAAGTGACGAACATGCTTCCCGTATTGCCAAATCGGTCATCGGAAGGACCTTGAGGGATGTACCTCTTACTGTAATAGATGTCGAAGAATTTGTCAGATGAAGTGGGAGGTCTAATGTCGGGACCCATGGATGTTGTAGGACATGCGGCATTGGATTATATTTTTGAAGTAGAACATATCGCTTCACCCAATGAATCCTATCCGATAACAAGCTACAAAGTGCTTTTCGGAGGGGGTGGTTCCAATATTGCCGCAGCAATGGCGCAGTTGGGCGGTAATTCCCGTCTGGTTGCTGCTGTAGGGGATGATTTTTCCACAAGCGGCTATGAGCAACATCTGGATAATCTGGGTGTTGATCTTTCTCTCCTTTATCATATAGAAGGTGAGGAAAGTACCAAAGCTTTTGTCTATACTGACCCAAATCATAACCAATCATCCTACTTTTACTGGGGTTCATCTTCAAAGTTGCCGGATATGGAAACTCCAGCGCTGGATTTTGTCCATCTGGCACCTTCTGAGGCAAGTTTCAGTGCCCGGGTGGCTCAGAACTCAGAGTTTGTTTCTTTTGATCCGGGTCAGGACCTTGTTACTTACTCAAAAGAGCATCTGATTACGATACTGGATAATACGGATATTCTCTTTGCCAATATCCATGAGCTCAAGCGTGTAAAAGAGATGACGGGAAGGTCTTTTGATGATCTGAAGCAATCCATTTCAACTATTGTAGTTACCTGTGATTCCAGTGGAAGTAAGATTTATCATAAAAATAAAAAGATCGATATTCCTGTCGTGGCCGTAAAAGCTGTGGATCCCACCGGGGCGGGAGATGGTTACAGAGCGGGATTCCTTTTGGCTTTCAGGAAAGGCCTACCCTTTGAGGTATGTGGCAAAATAGGTTCAACAGTTGCTTCATTTGAAGTGGAATGTGTTGGATGCCAGACCAATCTGCCAACATGGGGTGCTATGAAAAAAAGATATGAAGAGAACTTTGGAGCATTGCCCCTCTGATCTCTTCTTTTTTGTTTTACTTATTTTTGTTTTCGATCACGGCCTGGGCTGCTGCCAGTCTTGCAATGGGAACGCGGAATGGTGAGCAACTTACATAATTGAGTCCTACGTTATGGCCATATTTTACAGAAGCCGGTTCTCCGCCGTGTTCCCCACAAATACCTATTTTGAGTTTACTATTTGTGTTTCTTCCTTTCTCAATACCGATCTTGACAAGCTCTCCGACCCCTTCCTGATCAAGTACTGCGAATGGGTCCTGCTCCAGTATATTGTTCTCTATATAGGATGGAAGGAACTTACCTGCATCATCCCTGCTGAAACCGAAGGTTGTCTGGGTAAGATCATTAGTACCAAAGGAGAAGAATTCAGCCTCTTCAGCAATACGGTCTGCAGTAAGGGCTGCTCTTGGTAATTCTATCATGGTTCCAACCAGATAATCAATGGTTGAACCGTTACAATCCATTACTTCCTGTGCAGCCGATTTCACTGTTTCCTTGATTACCTTGAGTTCATTGACATGGCTGACCAGTGGGATCATTATTTCAGGTACAATTTCAAGTCCTTCCTTTTTCAGGTCACATGCTGCTTCAATAATAGCTTTGACCTGCATCTCGTACACTTCCGGATAAGTAATGCCAAGGCGGCATCCACGGTGGCCAAGCATCGGATTGACTTCTTTGAGTGATTCTACTCCACCTATCAGTCTGTTTACTTCAGCTATCTCTGATTGTTTGGCGCCTTTATTTTTCAGTTCGCGTAGTTTTTCCGTGAGTTCCTCATGGTTGGGCAGAAACTCGTGAAGTGGAGGGTCAAGCAATCTGATTGTAACAGGATAGCCTTCCATTGCACGGAATATGCCGGTAAAGTCTTCCTTTTGCATGGGAAGCAATTTTTCAAGTGCCTTTTTCCTTTCCTGACTGCTTTCTGCCATTATCATTTCACGAACAACAGGGATTCTTTCCTCGCCAAAAAACATATGCTCTGTACGGCAAAGGCCAATCCCTTCAGCTCCGAATTCCCTTGCGACTGTTGCATCATGAGGAGTATCGGCATTGGATCTGATATTTATGGATCTGATCTTGTCAGCCCATCCCAGGATGGTATCAAGTTCACCACTCAGTTCAGGGGAAATGAGTTTGACTTCTCCCAGTATGACTTCTCCTGTACTGCCGTCGATGGTTACATAGTCTCCTTTTTTTACAGTAACCTTCCCGTTGGTGAATTCTTTTTTGTCCATATCGATTGTAATTTCGCCACAACCAGCAACACATGGTTTACCCATTCCTCTGGCAACAACTGCTGCGTGGGATGTCATTCCGCCGCGAACAGTAAGTACACCTTCAGAAGCTGCCATTCCTCCGATATCCTCCGGTGAGGTTTCGGTACGTACAAGAATAGTCTGTTTTCCTTCCTTGGATTTTTCTTCGGCTTCCTCTGCTGTGAATACAACCTTTCCGACTGCTGCACCTGGGGATGCCGGTAATCCTGTAGCAATTACATCGAGGTTTGCATCAGGATCTATCATTGGATGGAGGACTTTATCAATCTGTGAAGCTTCTATACGTGATACTGCGATTTCTTTATCAATGAGGCCTTCTTTTTCCATATCCACGGCTATTTTGATAGCTGCTTTTGCAGTCCGTTTACCGGTTCTTGTCTGGAGCATGTAAAGGTTACCTTCCTGGATGGTAAACTCAATGTCCTGCATGTCCCGGAAATGATTCTCCAGTTTCCTGTAGATCTCCACCAGTTTATCATAGACATCAGGCATGCTGTCCTGGAGTGCTTCGATGGGTTGTGGGGTGCGTATTCCTGCAACTACGTCTTCTCCCTGGGCATTTGTGAGGAATTCGCCAAAGAAGCATTTTTCACCGGTAGCAGGGTCACGTGTGAATGCCACACCTGTTCCGGATTTTTCACCCATGTTTCCATAAACCATGCTCTGTACGTTTACAGCAGTACCCCAATTGTCAGGTATATTATTCAGGCGGCGGTATTTTATTGCTCTCTGGTTGTTCCAGGAATTGAATACAGCATCGATAGCCATCTGGAGTTGTTTTCTGGGATCCTGTGGAAACTCTTTCCCTGTATTGTCCTTTATTATTGCTTTGAATTTTTCGACCAGGTATTTGAGAGAATCCGTGTCCAGTTCGGTATCCAGTTCTACATCCAGCTCTTTTTTCCGGGATTCTATTACCTTTTCAAAATTTTCAGTAGGTATTCCAAGTACAACATCTGCGAACATTGTCAGGAATCTTCTGTAACTGTCATAAGCAAAACGCTCGTTAGATGTCTTTTTTGCAAGTCCTGTGACAGTTCTGTCGTTTAGGCCGAGATTGAGAACAGTATCCATCATTCCAGGCATTGAAACCCGTGCTCCGGAGCGAACAGAAAGGAGAAGGGGATTGTCCGGATCACCAAATTGTTTGTTATTTGCTTTTTCGAGATTTTGTAAAGCCCGATCCACCTCATCAAGCATTCCGGATGGATATTGATTGTATTTCGTATAGAACACACACACTTCGGTGGTAATTGTAAAGCCTGGAGGTACCGGAATACCCAGGTTTGCCATTTCGGCAAGGTTTGCGCCTTTACCACCCAGCAAATCTTTCATGCTGTTTTTTCCTTCGGTTTTATTATTTCCAAAAAAATAAACAAATTTTTCATCTGCCACTAACTTTCCTCCCATGGAAATATAGATTCTTGATTATATGTAGGGTCCTGTTTGTTAGTAGATGACACAATAGTTCATTTTATATTAAGGTTTAACGATGCATCATATTTTGAAGCAAAAATGAAATAATTCCAGGTGTATTAATTTTGTTTAAATCCTTATTTTGTGCCCGGGAATGGCATAGATTCCTATTAAAGGTATTGCGATACATTTATATATAATCAATTTAATCTAATTTATACATCCAAATTATCTTATATTATGGAAAAATGCATATGAAAAGGCTTGGAGTAGTGTCCCACCTGATAGGTGGCAGGAAGCTTATAGTAAAAGGCTCCGAAAGCATGTCTTTCTGTAATATAAAGGATTTGCCCAGGAAAGGGTCGGCAGTTCTGGACAAGAAGGTCGCAAAAATTGGCAAAGTTTCCGATATAATAGGCCCGACCGCCCATCCTTATGTTGTAGTCAAAATTTTTAGTGACGTGCCGGATTCGAAGATAAAAAGCTGGATTCGGGAAAAAGTGTATGTCAAATAATTAATGTTTACATTTTTATTCCGTGATTTTAATCAGAGGTCCAATACATGGTAGAAGTTGAAAGGGTAAGGTATTCAGACACTTCCGAACGAGAAAAAATGCGTGCTATGATAAAAGCACGTCGGGAGAAGGAAAAGAATACTGATGTAGAGAATAAGGCACTGGAGTGCCCTGAGTGTGGTAGCCGCAATCTTGAACAGGATTACGAACGTGCAGAGCTTGTATGTGCGGATTGTGGTTTAGTAGTCGATGCTGATTTTGTAGATGAGGGACCTGAGTGGCGGGCTTTTGACCATGACCAGAGGATGAAGCGCTCCCGTGTGGGTGCGCCGATGACCTACACGATACATGATAAGGGTCTCTCCACAATGATCGATTGGAGGAACCGTGATTCTTATGGAAAGTCCATATCATCCAAGAATCGTGCCCAACTGTATCGTTTGAGGAAATGGCAGAGGCGTATCCGTGTAAGCAATGCAACTGAACGAAACCTGGCATTTGCTCTTTCAGAACTTGACAGGATGGCCTCAGCCCTTGGTCTTCCCAGGACGGTTCGTGAAACAGCAGCTGTTGTTTACAGAAAAGCGGTTGACAAGAACCTGATTCGTGGTCGCAGTATTGAAGGTGTTGCCGCAGCTGCTCTGTATGCGGCATGCAGGCAGTGCAGTGTTCCAAGGACACTGGATGAGATAGGAGAAGTATCCAGGGTCAGCAGGAAAGAAATTGGTAGGACATACCGTTTCATTTCAAGGGAATTGTCCCTCAAACTAATGCCTACTTCCCCGATAGATTATGTGCCCAGGTTCTGTTCGGGCCTAAGCCTGAAAGGCGAGGTACAATCCCGCGGTGTAGAAATCCTGAGGCAGGCATCGGAGAAAGAATTAACAAGCGGACGTGGGCCTACAGGTGTTGCTGCTGCGGCTATTTATATTGCCTCTATCCTGTGTGGGGAACGCCGCACACAGCGTGAGGTTGCAGACGTGGCAGGTGTGACAGAGGTTACTATCCGTAACCGCTACAAGGAACTTGCAGAGGAACTCGATATCGAGATTATCCTCTGATTTTGAAGGATACCTTTTAATATCCTTCAACTTCTTTTCTTCCCTATCCATGCTTGCAATACTGGACATGCTGCTTGTGGGATTCGCAGTAGGTCTTACAGGAGCGCTTGTGCCAGGCCCGATGCTTTTTGCCACCATTGAAGGGTCTTTGAAAAAAGGATGGAGGGCAGGGCCTGAAGTTGTCCTTGGCCATGCTTTGATTGAACTTTTAATTTGTATTCTTATTGTGCTGGGCCTTACATCGCTTATAGGGGATGCGGAAATGTCCGTTATATCCTTTGTAGGGGGTATGGTTCTTGTTGTATTTGGTTTACTTACGATAATACAGTCCCGGAATACATCTATTGATTCAGGGTTATCCGGTGGAGTTCTGGCAAACCCTGTTTCTGCAGGTCTACTAACTTCAGCTTCCAATCCTTATTTCTGGGTATGGTGGCTGGCTGCAGGAAGTGCACTTGTGCTCAAGGGGTTGGAGATAGGTATATTTGCTGCTGTGATGTTTGTAGTCGGACACTGGATGGCTGACCTTGGATGGTTTACCTTTGTTTCCACATCTCTTAGCAAGACGAGAAGTTTCTTTTCGGGAACTGTATATAGGAGTGTCCTTGCATGTTGCGGCCTTTTCTTGATGGGATTTGGTACCTGGTTTGCCCTGGGGTGATTTGATGGAACGTTTGTGTGTAAAAGTGAAAAAACGGTTTGGTGAGCCTGTCAGGCAGGCACTGGCGGAGATGGATTTACTGGATAATTCATACAGGCTGTCTGCGGATGATGACTGTCTGTATGTGCCTGTTATGGACGAGTGTCCGGAAGATGTCTGTTCAAATCTTCCCCACGTGGCAGAACTGGTCAAACATGACCTGCAACCCAATAAGAAACAGATCACTCCCGAAAATTTACTTGGTTTTTCTCCCTCTTTTGAAATAGTGGGGGATATTGCAATTCTTGACGGCGATGAAGAGGAACCTGAAAAGGTTGCCCAGGCCCTTCTGGAATTTCGAAAGAGTCTGCGTGTGGTTTTACAGGAAAAAGCAGGGATCACAGGAGAATTTCGGGTACGCAGTTTCAGACTGGTTGCAGGAGAAGACAGGACCGAGACGGTTCACCGGGATCATGGATACAGGTATCTGGTGGATGTCGCGAAGGTTTATTTCACTCCCAGGCTTTCCACAGAAAGACAACGGGTGGTTTTGCAGTTGAAATCGGATGATGTAGTTGTGGATATGTTTGCAGGGGTGGGTCCATACAGTATCCCGGCGGCCAAAAAATGTGGTTATGTGTATGCAATTGATAAAAATCCGCACGCAGTTGAGTACCTGCAAAAAAACATCGAACTCAACCGCCTGGATAATGTTGAAGCCTTTGTGGCAGACGCCCGTGACCTTCCGCAGAGGCTGGGTCAGGTAGCAGATCATGTGATCATGAACCTGCCCCATAATGCCTGTGATTTTGTCAATGAGGCCGTGGCCCTGACCAAACCCGGAGGTATAATCCATTATTATGCAATGGCGCATGAGGATGCCCTTTTTGGTCCCTCTCTTTGCCTGATCGAGGAGGCTGCAAAAAAAGCAGACAGGGAATTTGAAGTACTGGAAACCCGCTCGGTCCGTTCGTATGCCCCGCATCAGTACAATATATGTATCGATGTGCGGATTGATTGATATGCAGGCAAAATAGCGAAATGGTTAAATCCTAATATCCGTATCTGGATACGCCTCGGTGTGCCGTCGTGGCTTAGTGGTATAGCGGCTGATTCGTAATCAGCAGGCCGGGGGTTCGAATCCCCCCGACGGCTATCGGACTTTTGTTCAGATCCGTCACTTTCACTCTGCGAGGGTTAGATTATTTTTTTGTAAAGTGGAGTGGTGATCATGATATACAACCATGAAAAGACGGCTCTGTAGAAATCCTCATTTGAATAGTTACTAATTCCTAATATAGACAAGTATTATTTCTGTTCAATGATCTCTCTGGTCAGGATTTCTACAGACCCGTTACCTGAGTTCGAAAACATGATTAATTATTTATCATAATATCCTTTATTTGTTTATATGAGCTGGTATGTCATAGATGCTTTGGATAAAACATTCAGCAGGACAAAAACCTGTCTTTTCAAACCCTTTGATTTCTGGAAATGGGTGAAACTTGCCATTATCGTGATGTTTATTGGTGGGGGAAGCGGTTCCAATGGCGGTGGAAACACCTATTCTCCTGATGGTTTTAATCTTCCTGATTCCGGTGCTGTTGATAGTTTTTCCGGATTCCTGGAGGGGTTTGTTAACATGATCCCGACTGATCCCGGGTCGGGGTTAATTATCGGTATGATTATTCTCATCTTTGGTATCGCTTTGTTTTTTGTCTATGTCTCCAGTGTAATGGAATTCGTATTTGTGGAATCGCTTGTAAGCAATGATGTCAGGTTCTGGGAATATTCACGCATGTACCTCAGGAAAGGAATGGGATTGTTTGCATTCAGGCTGTTGGTGGGTGTTATTTTACTCGTTGTCGTTGTGGCTCTGGCTCTGCCTTTTGTGCTACCTTTACTAGGTAATTCGGGTGAAAACGTTTTAGATGTAATCCAGGACCGGGCTTTGATCTTGATAGTCGAGTTAATTGTTATAATCCTGATAGTGGCGATTATAGGTGCGATTATTAATTCGTTTGTCAACCTCTCAATTCCTGTTGCTATCTATGGAAAAACTGGAATTTTCCGCGCATTTTCAAATGTAATTGGGAATTTCAGGAAAGATTGGCAACAAATCCTTGTTTATTGGGTTGGCAGGTTCTTTTTGGGGTTGGCTGTTGGGATTGCGGTTGTTATTATTTTGTTAGTAACAATTATTGCAGCAGGTATTTTCATGTTACTTGTTGACGTACTTCTGTACTTTGTGCTTTCAACTCTCCTTTCAGGTCCTGACACTTTTGTCTGGTTAATCCTTGTGCCTGTAATTATCCTTCAAGTCATTGTTTTTTTACTTTTGATTAGTTTTGTAGCCATGCCTGCAAGGGTGTTCATGAAATATCACATGCTCACTTTCCTGCAGCAATGGTATCCTGACACAAAGATTCCCGTGTTTGATATGCAGGGGATTGACATGAAAGAAAAATCAGTTGCAGAAGATTGACTGGTATCAATAACAGTTAGGTCAGAATATTGAAACTGTTGTTGCATATTTGTCGTGCTTAACATTTTCCCACGAATTCACTGATATAATCGGATAGTTCTTCTTGGTACCACGATTGCACATGGGCAGCAGATTTCATCTCTACTTTGAGCCCCTCGGATGCTAATAGATCATAGGGGTTCCATTCAATACGTATATTGTTTGTCAAACCCAATGCTTACCTTAAAATCCTGGCCAAGACATTTATATTTCCCAAGCCTATGCTTTTTGTTAGTTGTAATTGTGGAGGTAATAATGATTCCTGCTGAATTCCTCGTCGTATTTTTTGGGCTTATTTCTGCCGCTTCCTGGGGAGCCGGTGACTTTAGCGGAGGATTTGCTTCAAAGAAGGCAAATGTCTATGCAGTGGTGCTGATTACCCAGGCGGTTGGGGTATTTCTTTTGGCAGGTTCTGCCTATATGCTGGATGAGAAAATGCCGCCCTTTGAGGGTATGGTTTGGGGAGTTCTTGCAGGTATTTTCATTAGTATTGCCCTTCTGTCCCTTTACAAAGGCCTTTCTCTTGGTAAAATGGGATTTGTTGCTCCCGTTTCTGCGGTTGTGGCTGCGGGTGTACCGGTAATATATGCTGCCATTTATGAGGGTTTGCCTGAAATTCACAAGTTGCTAGGTTTCATAATTGCCCTGATGGCGGTGTGGTTGATAGCATCAGACAGTGAAGGAATAAAAGTGCAGAAAAAGGACCTTTACCTGCCCCTTACAGCAGGAATGGGATTTGGCCTTTTCTTTATTACCATAGACCTTGTAAGCGAGACTGCCGTCCTGTGGCCCCTTACTGCTGCCAGGGTTGCTGCAGTGGGGGTACTTCTGGTGTTCATCGCCCTGTCCGGCCCAGTAGAGATGCCCGGGCGCAGTGTGTTGCCGGTAATCCTTGTGGCAGGAATATTTGATACCGGGGGGAATACCTTCTATGCTCTTGCCTCCCAGGCCGGCAGGCTGGATATCGCATCAATCACTTCTTCCCTTTATCCTGCAGGTACGGTGCTTTTGGCTTGGTTAATCCTGAAGGAAAACCTTGCTCCCAAACAATGGATGGGGGTGGCTGCTGCACTGGTGGCTATTGTGTTGATCTCTATTTGATGGCCGGATTCCTGCAGACTTATTGGACAGGCTTATATCTGTAATAGTATTTTTATTATCACTATTTACTAAATAAGTAAAGAATGGAGTAATGATTGTATGGGACTTTCGGGTATTTTCGGTAATGCAGGTGTTGTTGAACCTGAGAAATTGGAATCGGATTATGGACAACTTATGTGTGATGGGGAAACAATAGAGATTGGATTTGTTGTTATTCGTGACACTTTCATTTTCACAAATAAACGATTAATTGTCGTTGATGTGCAGGGAATGACGGGTAAGAAAAGAAGTTATCTGTCGATTCCCTATGACAAGATATCAAAATACAGCATTGAGACTGCCGGGCATTTCGATCTGGATGCAGAACTTAAGATATGGGTTGGCAGTGATCCCCAGCCAATTGAAAAGACCTTCAACAAGAAGGTGGACATATACGAGTTGCAGAAAGTACTGTCCACGCATGTGCTTGGCTGATTTTATCGGATTATGCTTTTTTATTTAGCAAGGCGGGCGATATGTTTGCCCGCTGGATTTTTCTTATTTTTTTTGGGGGATTTCCCTGTGTCTATTTATCGATGAAACAGGAGTTTAACTGTTTGTTGTTTTTGCAATAACTAATGCAATAAAATTATATGCATTGTATTATTTCCTCTATGTATTATCACAATTAATGAGAGATCACAATGGTCAGGGAATCAACGGGTGAGAATATCAATTTTGAGGAAAAGTTGTGGCAGACTGCAGATAAACTCCGGAATAATATGGATGCTGCGGAGTATAAGCATGTCGTGCTGGGTTTGATTTTCCTGAAGTATATTTCCGATGCTTTTGAGGAGAAGTACACTGAACTCAAAGAGGACGAATGGGCCGATCCCGAGGATCAGGATGAGTACCTGGCCGAGAATATTTTCTGGGTGCCGCCGGAAGCCCGCTGGGAGTACCTGCAGAATAATGCCAAGAGACCGATTATCGGCAGGCTTGTTGATGACGCGATGGCTGCGATTGAGAGGGATAATTCCACCCTGAAAGGTGTGCTGCCGAAGAATTATGCCCGGGAGGCCCTGGATAAGCAGCGACTCGGGGAGTTGATCGACCTGATCGGTACGATAGGATTGGGAGATCGGGAAAACCGCAGCAGGGATGTGCTGGGCAGGGTTTACGAGTATTTCCTGGGCAGGTTTGCGGATGCAGAGGGCAAGCGTGGCGGCCAGTTCTATACCCCGCGCAGTATTGTGAGGGTGCTGACCGAGATGATCGAGCCTTACCACGGCAGGGTGTACGATCCGTGCTGTGGTTCGGGCGGGATGTTTGTGCAGAGCGAGAAGTTCATTGAGGCCCACGGTGGCAGGGTTGATGATATAGCGGTGTACGGGCAGGAATCCAACCAGACGACCTGGCGGTTGTGCAAGATGAACCTGGCCATCAGGGGCATAGATGGTAATATCCAGTGGGGTGATTCCTTCCATGATGACCGCCACAGGGACCTGAAGGCGGATTTTATCCTGTCCAATCCGCCGTTTAATGATTCAGACTGGAAGGGCGACCAGCTGGCCGATGACAGCAGGTGGCAGTTTGGCAGGCCGCCGAAGGGGAATGCGAATTTTGCCTGGGTGCAGCACTACATCCACCACCTCTCCCCCACAGGCATTGCGGGTTTTGTGCTGGCCAACGGTTCTATGTCCTCAAATACCGCAGGCGAGGGAAAGATTCGCAAAAGTATCGTGGAGGCGGACCTGGTGGATTGCATGATAGCCCTGCCGGGCCAGTTGTTCTATAATACGGGCATCCCGGCCTGCCTGTGGTTTGTGACCCGTGACAAGCAGAATAACAAGTTCCGGGACCGCCGGGGCGAGGTGCTGTTCATCGATGCCCGGGAGATGGGTTTCTTGCGGGACCGCACCCACCGGGAACTCACGGATGAGGAGATTAAGCAAATCGCCGACACCTACCATGCCTGGCGCGGTGAGGATGTCGGATTTACGTATAAGGATGTCCCGGGCTTCTGCAAGTCCGCAAATCTCGAGGAGATCGCAAAGCACGACCACATCCTGACCCCGGGCCGTTATGTGGGCTTTGCCGAGGAGGAAGAGGACGATGAGCCCTTCGAGGAGAAGATGGAGCGGCTGACGACCCAATTGGCGGAGCAGTTCAGGGAGTCGCGGGAGCTGGAAGAGCGGATTAAGGAGAATTTGAAGGGGATTGGGTATGAGTTGTGAAAATCCTAATATTGAATATATATTGCTAAAAGATCATTGTGATTTAGTTCAATATGGTTATACACAAAGTGCATCCGCTGATAAAATTGGACCTAAATTCCTGCGAATAACAGACATTCAAGAAAACATAATTAATTGGGAAAATGTACCTTATTGTGAAATTGATGAAAAGCAGTATTCAAAATACAAATTAACTAACGGAGATATCGTAATTGCAAGAACAGGTGCATCAACAGGAACAAGTGCAATTTATAGAAAACATATGCCAGAATCCGTTTTTGCTTCTTATCTAATTCGAATAAAGACAGATGAGATTTTTGATTCGAATTTTGTTTATTATTTTCTTCAGTCTTCACGATACAAATCGTATATTGAATCCATTATTGGTGGTTCTGCTCAGCCAAATGCCAATGCACAACAGTTAACTGATGTTCTAATTCCGTATTTCTCTTATTCTAAACAACAGGAAATTGCTTCCATCCTGAAATCCCTCGACGACAAGATCGAACTCAACCGCCGGATGAATGCCACCCTCGAGCAGATCGCACAGGCCATCTTCAAGCAGTGGTTCATCGATTTCGAGTTCCCGGATGAGAACGGGCAGCCCTACAAATCCAGCGGCGGTGAGATGGTGGAGTCGGAGCTGGGGGAGATTCCGCGAGGGTGGGAAGTTAAGGAGCTAAAAAATTTTGGTAATATAATATGTGGAAAAACACCATCAAAGAAAATACATGATTACTATGAAGACGGAACTATTTCATTTATTAAAATTCCAGATATGAGAAATAAAATATTTCCTATTGATACTGAAGATAAATTATCTAAAAAAGGTGCAGAAGCAATTTACAAGAAAAAGGTCCCTGCAAATTCAGTTTGTGTAAGTTGCATTGCAACTGTTGGTTTAGTTTGCTTGACAAATGAGGAAGCATATACAAATCAGCAGATCAACTCTATCATTCCAGTTTCGAGTGTGAGTCCTTACTATCTTTATTTTGCTATGAAAGAACTATACGAAAAGTTACATTTGTGGGCTAGTGGTGGTTCGGCGACACTTAACCTCAATACAAAACAATTCTCTGGAATAAAGATAGTTATGCCACCAGCAGATGTCATGGTAAAATTCGATGATCAGAATGATTCCATTTTCAAGAAAACACTTTGTAACTCTGTAGAAAGCAAAGTACTTTCTCAAACCCGCGATTTATTGCTTCCTAGACTAATGTCTGGTAAAATTAGGATTCCAGTTTGAGGTTAAAGTATGAATACATCTTGAATATCTTTAAAAGTTACTTTTTATGGTATATAAGTTAGAATAAGCAAATTATCGCCACATAAACCCATAAGTGTATAAAAAAATAAATTTTATATCTATTTGATGAATTGACTATTTATATAACTTATATTGGAGAAATTCATGAAGACCTTTATAGATAAATTATCGTCTTATAACTTATTTAATTACTTATTTCCGGGAATTATATTTGCAGTAATGTCTGAAAAAATAACTCCATATTCATTTTTGCAAGATGATATTGTTGTTGGTTTCTTTGTTTATTATTTCATTGGATTAGTAGTAAGCAGATTCGGGTCATTGGTGGCTGAGCCCATTTTAATTAAAGCAAAATTTTTGAAATTTGCTACATATGATGACTATGTCAAAGTCTCTCAAAAAGATCCTAAAGTTGAATTGTTGTCAGAAGTAAACAACATGTATAGAACAATTAGTTCATTATTTATTCTTTTAGTTTTTCTTAAGCTATATTCATTAGTTGAATACAGCTGTCCAATAATAAAGCATTCAAGATTTCTTCTTTTAGCACTAATTATGCTAATTATCTTCTTATTTTCTTATAAAAAACAAACAATTTATATTACAAACCGCATTAATACAAAAAAGTGATTATATGAGTTTAATAAAATCATTTTCTGTCGGTGCTGGGGATATGTTTTACATAAAGCATAATTCTGATAATTTTTCGATTATAGACTGCTCTTTAAATGATGAAAATAAAGATAAAATAATTAGTGAAATTAAAATAATGTCTAAAGACAAAAATATCACTCGCTTTATTTCCACTCATCCAGATGAAGACCACATTGATGGGTTACATTACCTTGATGATGAGATAAATATTTTTAATTTTTATTGTGTCAAGAATGAAGCAATCAAAGACATTACCACTCCTAGTTTCAAAAGATATTGTGAATTGAGAGATTCTGATAAAGTTTTTAATATTTTTAAAGATTGTTCTCGGAAATGGATGAATGTAAGTGATGATGTTAGGGGATCTTCAGGCATTAATATTCTATGGCCAAATACAAATAATAAATTTTACAAAGATGCTTTAGATATTGTTAAGAATGGAGGTAGCCCAAATAATATTTCTCCAATTATAAGTTATAAATTGGATAAGGGTGTAACAATGATTTGGATGGGGGACTTAGAATTTGCTTTCATGGATAAAATAAAGGATATATTAAAATTGCCACAAGTTGATATATTGTTTGCTCCCCATCATAGTAGAAAAAGTGGTAAAATGCCTAAAGAATTATTGGATCGTTTAAATCCAAAAATTATAATAATTGGGGAAGCTCCTCATGAAAATTTGAATTATCATGGAGATTACAATACAATAACTCAAAATTCAGCTGGTGACATAACATTTGATTGCCAGCAATATAAAGTTCATATTTATGTTTCTAATGAAGAATATTCTGTTAAATTCCTTGATGATGAAAAGATGACAAATTTTAGTGGTTATATTGGTACTTTGAATTTGTAAAATAAAAAATAATAAAGATGATTTCATTCTCAAATACAAGTTATTCTATGAAAAACATTCTGTTGGAATAAATATTTAGCTCAATGTAAAAATTCCCTTCTCTAAATTGGTTATGGGGGAAATATAATAAAGAAAGAAGTAAAGTTATTGCTTGCAAAAGCAGAAGAATCCTTAATTATAAGCATTGAAATTTTTAATAGACCTTGGAATATGGGTCGTATTGAGTCTTTTTTAATTTTATTTGATCATTCATTTGAGCTACTATTAAAAGCTGCTATTATTCATAAGGGTGGGAATATTTCTAAAAAAGGAAGAAATGAAACTATTGGTTTTGATCAATGCGTACGTTCAGCAATAGGATATAAGATCATAGATGAGGAACAAGCTTTAGTTATTCAGACCATTAATGGTTTTAGGGATGCTGCACAGCATTATATTTTAGATATTTCAGAACAGCATCTTTATTTGCAATCTCAAGCTGGTTTCACTTTATATTGTAATGTCCTTCAAAATATTTTCAATAAAGATATTGGAAAAGAGTTGCCCAAAAGGGTTCTACCTCTTTCTACTACTCCGCCGCTGGAAATTGAACTTTTATTTGAAAATGAAATAAAAGAAATCAGAAAGTTATTAATGCCAAATAAAAGGCGTAAGGCTGAAGCAATTAATAAATTGAGAAGTTTAGCAATATTTGAAAGTACCCTGAATGGGAATAATCTGCAACCAAGTGACCAAAAGCTGATTGAAATTACAGAAAAAGTAAAGGATGATGAACCATGGGAAACTATTTTTCCGAATGTTGCATCAGTAAAATTTGCATCAGGGGAGACAGAACACAATGTATCACTGAAGTTAACTAAGAAAGATGGACTTCCAATTCATTTAGTACCTGAAGGCACTCCAGATGCTACTGCTATAGCAACCAGACGTGTAAATGAATTAGATTATTACAATTTAGGACATAAGAAATTAGCTGAAAAGGTGGGTTTAACTTCTCCAAAGCTCACTGCACTGGTTAAATGTCTTGGTTTGAAAGAAGACCCTACATATTTTAAAGAGATTAAAATTGGAAAATCTAAGTTTGGGCGTTATTCGCAAAACGCAATTCACTTTATTAATGACAGATTAAAAGAAATTGATTTGGATCAGGTATGGGCTAAATATAGGCCTCGGAGAAGGTGAACTTGGCTTTCTTTAATTACAAATTTCATCCTCCACTCTATCAATCTATTCATCCCAAAAACTACCAATTCCTACCACATTGGTAGTAATCTATTTATTCCAATAAATACCAGAAACTACCAGAAACTAACGGATTGGTAGTTATGAAGGTTCCGCAGAAGGCCCCGGATATGTGGGCGGTGATTGAGAAGTATCCTGATGCGTATTCGCTGTTTGTTGATCCCGGGATACAGGAACTTGTTACAAAATATAACCGGGATTACCTGCACTGGGAGGAGCTGCGCCGCAGGAAACTGCCCGTGGAGGCGGAAAAACTGTGGGCTGTAATCAAAAGCAGCAGGTCGATGCAGGCACGACATATCGAATTCGGGGAATGGGCCTTCCAGTACGTGCAATCCAATGAAACCCTGCGCAGGCTGCACCTGCTGGACACCCCGGGAGCCGGTAATCTGGAAGGCAGGCCGGGCGGGGACAGTGCTGCGGATCGCAGGCGCTACATTGTCAACTCCCTCATGGAAGAGGCCATCGCCTCCAGCCAGCTGGAGGGGGCAGCCACCACCCGGGAAGCCGCCAAGCAGATGCTGCGGCAAAAGCGCCGGCCTCGGGATTACTCCGAGAAGATGATCGTCAACGGCTATCGCACTATCCGCAGGATCGCCGACATGAAAAGCAGGACCATTGACGTGGACACCCTGCTTGAAATTCACAGGGAGATCACCCGGGATACCATGGAAAATCCGGCGGATGAGGGCAAATTCCGGGACAATAACGACATAGTGGTAGCCGACCCTCAGGACAGTAGTAAAATCTATCATACCCCGCCGGACTACCGGGAAATCCCGGCACTCATGCAGGAATTCTGTGAATTTGCCAGCAGCGATGAAGACGAATTCATCCATCCTCTCATCAAAGGGATCATGCTGCACTTCCTCATCGGCTACATCCATCCCTTCATCGACGGCAACGGCAGGTGTGCACGCTCCGTCTTCTACTGGTACATGCTTAGCCGGGGCTACTGGCTCTTTGAATACATGCCCATCTCCCGGATACTGCTTCGCTCCAAGACGAAATACACCCGCGCCTACCTTTACACCGAAACCGACGACAATGACCTGACCTATTTCATAAACTACAACCTCTCGGCAATCGAAAAAGCCCTGGAAGACCTCGAGGAGTATATCGTTCGCAAAAAGGAGGAGCAGGCCACAGCCATGCAGCTGATTGAAACCGCTGAAAGCTTAAATCTCCGGCAGGCCGACATCCTCAAAACCCTGCTTGAAGAATCCGACAGGCTGTTCTCCATCGCCGAAATAATGGGCAAATACAATGTTGCCTACGACACCGCAAGACGTGATATGCAATATCTCTCGGAACTGGGGTATATTGAGCAAATAAAGGTCCGCAACAAATTGATGTACAGGTATTCAGGTGTAGCAGGGTGAACTAAATCTCGATGCCTTACCTCCAGTCAAATCAATACAATCAAATTTAATATACCAGAAACACGGATGATTAACTATGGAATATACAGTTGTTCTTGAGGTTGCAGAAGAGGATGGGTACACGGCACGCTGTCTGGAAATCCCATCGGCTATAAGTGAAGGTGACACAAAGGCAGAAGCCCTGGAGAATATCCGGGAAGCCATCGAACTGGTGCTTGAAGTGTCTCCTCAGGCAGTCCAATGTTGCAATGGATAAATTTTGTAATTTTTAAGCAATACATCAATTCCTGAAATTACCAAAAACCACCAATTTCTACCGGATTGGTAGTTTTTATCATCTTCTCCGGGCATCTCTTGCTATAAATTAATAAAATATATCTAATAGTAAAACAACATATTCTGCAATATCCTAATAAGTTATGGGAAGTAATTCATGCCGGCCATAATCTCCGAATCCGAAATAGAGGAAGCAGCCCTGGATATTCTTGTAAATGATCTGGGTTATGGATACCGGTACGGTCCTGATATTGCTCCAGGGATGCCTGATCAGGAGCGGGCAGGTTTTTCTGATGTGGTTCTTGAGAAGCGTTTGCAGGATGCCATCGCAACCCTCAATCCCGATATCCCTGTGCAGGCCCGGGTGGAAGCGCTGAAAAAGGTTATCCGGGAAGAAAGTCAGGACTTGGTGCACAGCAACCGCAGTTTCCATAACATGCTTGTCAACGGTGTGGATGTGGAATACAAAAAGGATAGCGGGCAAACCACCTATGATAAAGTCTGGCTTTTTGATTTTGAAAATTTCGATAACAACGATTTTCTGGCTGTAAACCAGTTCACAGTGGTAGAGGACAGGCATGAACGCCGTCCGGATGTAATTCTCTTTGTAAATGGGCTGCCTCTTGTTGTAATCGAATTAAAGAAACCCGACAACATGGAGAATTTTGAAGACAACGACCTTCTGGATAATGCCTACAACCAGTTACAGACCTACAAAAAAGAAATCCCTTCCCTGTTCCGCTACAATGCCATACTTGCAATCAGCGATGGGCAGGATGCCCGTGCGGGAACCCTTACATCAAGCAGGGAATGGTTCCTCTCCTGGAAGACCCTGGACGGAGAGAAAATTGCCGAATTCCTGGTGCCACCCATGGAAGTCCTCCTGAAAGGCATGTGTGAGCCGAAAATTCTTCTTGATCTTACATGCAACTTCATTGTATTTGAGGAAAATCACGGTCCTATCAGCAAAAAACTGGCCCGTTATCATCAGTACCATGCGGTCAATAAAGCCGTGGAAAAAACCAAGATTGCCGTCTCTGCTGAAGGAGACCGCCGATGTGGGGTTGTATGGCATACTCAGGGTTCCGGGAAAAGCCTGTCAATGGTTTTCTATTCGGGCAAAATTGTACAGTATCTTAACAATCCTACCGTCGTGGTAATAACAGACCGCAATGATCTGGACGGCCAGCTCTTTGAGAATTTTGCACGATGTCATGAGCTTTTACGCCAGACGCCGGTACAGGCAGAAAACCGCAATCATTTAAGGCAACTATTGTCAGTGGCCTCAGGCGGCATAATATTCACCACCATACAAAAATTCCTTCCCGGGGAGGATGAAGATCGCTTTCCGGTGCTTTCGGAAAGGAGCAATATTGTTGTAATTGCAGACGAGGCTCACAGGAGTCAATATGGTTTTGATGCAAAGATTACCCGGAAATACGATGGTGCACAGATACATTACGGTTTTGCAAAACACATGAGGGATGCTCTCCCTGAAGCCTCCTTCATCGGTTTTACAGGGACTCCTGTAGAACTGGAAGACCGCAACACTCCTGCAGTTTTCGGGGATTACATTGATATCTATGATATCGAGCAGGCTGTAAGGGACAATGTAACCGTCCCGATTTATTATGAAAGCCGCCTTTCCAAACTGGAGATCTCAAACGAAGTAAAGGAAACCCTGGATTCGGACTTTTATGGGATAACCGAAGGCCGGGAAGATTATGAAACTGAAGAATTGAAAAGTCGCTGGTCACGGCTTGAGGCGGTTGTCGGAAGTAAAGACAATCTCAGCAAACTTGCCGGCGACATAATAGATCATTTTGAAAATCGTCTTGAAGTACTTGAGGGCAAAGGTATGATTGTCTGTATGAGCAGGCGCATGTGTGCAGACCTCTACGCCGAAATCACAAAGCTTCGCCCTGACTGGCACGACGATAACGATCTTAAAGGTAATATCAAGGTGATAATCACAGGCAGTGCCACAGACGAGTCCCGGCTTCAGCCCCATATTCGCAGCAAGACCCAGAGGCTTAAGGTCAGAGACAGGATGCAGGACCCTGAAGATCCTCTTAAGATTGTCATTGTATGCGACATGTGGCTCACAGGTTTTGATGCTCCTGCCCTTCATACCATGTATTTTATAAAATGGCTTACCGGTCACAACCTCATGCAGGCAATAGCCCGTGTCAACCGGGTTTTCGGTGATAAGCCCGGCGGCCTGATTGTCGATTATGTAGGTATACTCTATGATCTCAAAAAAGCCATGAATAACTATACGGAAAACGGCGGTCGGGGTGATCCTGCCAGTTTTAAGGAAGAAGCTATTGCATTAATGCGTGAAAAATATGAAATTGTAAAGGATATGTTTCATGGTTTTGATTATCAACGTATATTCTCCGCCTCGCCCCGGGAGAAACTTTTAATTGTACGGCAGGGTGCGGATTTCATTCTATCCAAAGGCAATACTGATAAGGCAATGGATGATGAAAAGAAACGCTACATTAAACATGTGGCCGAACTTTCCAAAGCTCTAGCTCTCTCCAAACCTCATGAAGAAGTGGATAAAATCAATGAAGAGGTAGGTTATTTTCAGGCCGTACGATCTATTCTGGTCAAGATTGACCGAAGTTCTGCAAAATCAAATCGGGAAGTAAATTCGGCAATCAAGAATCTTGTCTCCCGGTCGATTGTAACTGATGAAATAATAGATATCTTTGATGCAGCCGGGCTCAAAAAACCGGATATATCCCTCCTGTCTGAAGATTTCCTCGATGAAGTGCGTTCACTTCCCCAGAAAAACCTTGCCTATGAGGTCCTGAAAAAATTACTCAATGATGAAATCAAAACCCGGACAAGGAAAAACCGTATCCAGGGTAAATCTTTTGCAGAGATGCTTGAAAAATCGGTTAACAAATATAAGAATCGCAGTATAGATAATGTGCGTATCATTGAGGAGCTCATTGAACTGGCCCGTAAAATGCGGGAGGCAGATCTGCGCGGGGAAGATCTCGGTCTCACAGATGAAGAACTTGCTTTTTATGATGCCCTTGCAGCAAATGAGAGTGCTGTTGATGTGCTTGGCGATGATACCTTAAGGCTTATGGCTGAAGAACTCGTGCGCCTGATCCGCCAGAATGCCACAATTGACTGGACCCTGCGCAAAAACGTGCAGGCTAAAATGCGGGTAAGCATAAAGCGACTGCTCAAAAGATATGGTTATCCTCCGGACAAACAAAAAATAGCAACCCGAAATATCCTGGAGCAGGCAGAGATAGTATGCAGGGATGCGGCAGTTTCTGCCGACTGAATTGTAAATAAAGCATAAAAAAAAGAGTTCAGGCCGATTGCTGAACTCTATCGAACTTTTCCTGCATCTCCTGGGCAGGTTCACGGTCCATTCTTGTTCTCAAGAGGATCACAATGCTGGAAGGGATAAATCTCTGAACGATCTCATAAAGGTCAAAAATCCCTCCGGACAACTGTTTCCACAGGATCACCATGACACCGCCTTTCCTCCGAGGACTGCATTTCTTGTCACCTTCCTGGAGAACAGGGAAAAAATGATAGCCGGCCCAAAAGCAGCCAACCACTCATATCCAATGCCTGGGAAGTTAGAGCTGTTACCCATTTGTTCAATCTCCTGCCGCCAAGAACATAGTCAGACAGCTTTTCGGTTCTTTTATAGCGATAAAACCGATTGTCAACATAAAAAGGAGATATAAGGAAATTATGGCTGCAATGCTCTGACTTGCGGCTGTCATTTCTATGAATAGTATCTCCTGTGGAAACTATTATCAATAAACATTCTAAATATTAGTTATTAATGTTCTGTTATATACAAATCTCTCCTACAAGAATATTTTAGTTTTCACAGGATCCACAATATCAATGCTATGTATAGCAAGAACAGGGCAAGAGGGATAATGCGTGCAAGTATGTTGATGCTGTAGGCCAACCCCATGTAATCATCCTTGAGCAATTTCATAGGTTCGGCCCTTTTACTGGTAAAACCAGCACTAGCTTTTGATACAATTTGTCCGGCCCTTTCGATAACCTCTTTCAGGCTTTCCGGGTCTACATGCCTATCAGCTATCATGTTATGGATGCTGCTATGGGTGTCGGTGGTAAACATGATGATTTCATCAAACTCGTTCTCATGTTGGCGGGCAATATTCATCATCTCATGGGAGATGCCGTTTCCCTCAGTCCCGAAAATCAGGACTTTCTGATCGGCAACCTCTTCGATAAGGGCAAATTTGGGTGTGTCTGGGACCTCGGTGGCAAAACCTGCCCTATAATCGTAGAGTTCACACTTGTCCAGTTCGTCGAGAAAATCTTTTAAGCAATTTCTGAAATGCTCGGCTTCCACCGTGCCATACATGAGCTGGTCTTTTGGTTCCTTGTTGCGTTCATGGTTGTGGAGATCTATTATCACCACTTTGTTGAGGTCCAGGATTTCTGTAAATACAGGTATCTCGTAATCTCCATATTCTTCAGCTTCCATGTAGACTATTTTCTGGTCCCCCCATTTCCTTCCGTAAAATATCAATTTCCCGTAATCCTTCTTCAGCAGTTTAGAGGCCTGGCCAACTGTTTCAGGCCTTTCGAATGCTTCTATTATCTTGTCAATGTCATGGGGATTTGCAGGATCGGATTTATGGGTGGATGGAACATGCAGGAAAAACCCTTCACTGTTATTATTCAGGTGATTTATTATGTCTGTGGATGCCCTGCCTCCGCCGAATCCTTCGAGTGGGCCGGGATGTATCCAGGGGATTGCAATAATGGATTCTCCATTTTCATTTTTCAACAGTAGGGTCTGTACATCTGGTTTTACAAAATATCCCAGATCCAGAATTTCCTGTTTTTTATGCATCATTCCGGAGAACAATTTAATAGCTGAAACATTCACGTTGGTACTTATCAGATATTCTGCAAGTAAAAAAACCAGCAGGATTGCTATACCTGTCAGGAAGAAAACGCCTAATTTTTCCACGTAAGTCACATAAGTTATATCTTGTTCCCGGCCCAGAAAAATGTGATAGGTGGCAATTATCATAAGTGGATGTGCCAGGCTTAATATAGTGATTCTTTTAATATTTTTGTACCCCAGCGTTGATATCAATACGATCATGCTGATCAGGAATACCGTAATAACCGCAAGCCAGAATATGTTCCAGCTGCTTGCAATTCCTGTTGGCTCGGCGGCACTCAGGATCATGCCATATATAAACAGGATAAATTCGCTAAATAGAGCTATGAAGTAACTCCATTTGCGGGGGTACTCCTCAAATGACAAATGGTAAATCTCACCCGCAATAAGTGTCGGGATTACGAAAACCATCAATATTGTCTCTATAATATAATGAACACTCAATTCCAGCGGGGATACTGATGATAGGAAAAAATTAACAAGTACTCCATAAAGGCAACCTGATACTATTACAGTGGCAATCACCGTTTTCATCGGTGGGATGCTGAATATCACTTTCTTGAATACATCGATATTGTCAGCCATTGATTTCAGTTAGTTAATATTGCATGCCCTTTATATATATTTTGATTTCCTTCTATTTAGTTATGGCATAAGTTTATTTTGTTTCTGCAATGGAATGTTCTTGTATCTCATATTTCCTGAATAATTTTAATTTAATATTTTGTTTATATTATAAGTCTTGTTATATTTTTCCTTTTACTTTGAACTATCATTATATATATGGGTACAATATATATTATATAATAAAAACATTTATATTTGTAGGATTTTTATAATTATTTGATGTCAGACAGGTATTTGGGAGGTGAGGTGGCAGGTCCCTGCATTGCTAAATTTGCCTGATACATTTTCCAGAGGTACAGTCGCAGAATACTGATTCTTAGAATATGATACAAACCACTCGGAGTGCGAAACACACGATAATAAGTTGCTTCCTACAGATTTCCGGAATTGCCTGTCGGCCCGTTTTCCCTGTCCATACCCCCTCTTTCCTGCCTCTTCATGAAACTCCTTATTCACCTCCCGTCCCCCCGGACTGGTTTTAGCGTGGTTTGAATTATTAAGCCTTTATACCCTTGCAGGGTAAAATCAATTTTTCTTTTTTGATCAGATTCATGGTATCTGCCATCAAGTACAATTGTTATTCTGCTTTGAGTAACCTTTAAGTTCCCCTCCGACTACATTCTTCAGAGCTGCCCTATATCGCTACCGATATGTCTCGATTGTACCGTATTTCCCATCACGATACCAAGGATTTTTTGTTGCTTTCCATCAACGGTTTCAGTAGTGGTAATTATCAAGATAAGAACTCCATAATAATATTGGTATTCCCATACATTCTATGTAAGAAGAATAAAAAAATATGGGATGTCATCACTCTTTATCGAGGTGGACATCCAGCTGTGGGAATGGAATCTCTATTCCAAATTCTCTGTAGGCCTTGAAGATATTTTCTGTGAGTTCTTTCTTTACATTCCAGAAATCCTCTGTTTTTGTCCAGGCACGAAGCTGCAGGTTTACAGAGGAATCTGCAAGTTCGGTTGTCATTACTGCGGGGGCAGGGTCTGACAGCACTTTACTGTGGGATTTCATTGTTTCAATGGCAATTTCAATGGCTCTATCTATATTGGAACTGTAACTTATTCCTACATCAACACTTGTCCTTCTGGTGGGCAGGCGTGTTGCGTTGATGATAGGGTTTCCCCACACAAGTTTATTAGGAACAGTGATGAATTTGTTATCGGGTGCAAGGAGTTCAGTAGCCATAATCCCTACTCCCGAAACAGTTCCTGAGATACCGTTTATTTCTACGTATTCATTCTTATCTATGGGGCGAAGTGCAGCAATCCATATTCCTGCTCCCAGATTTGTGAGTGTATCCTGCATACCGAATCCAAGGATCAATCCAATCACGGCTGACAATCCCAGGACTACGGGTCCGACATCAAAATTCAATGTTGACAATGTGGCAAGGATTACAATAACGTAGAGGAGAATGCTGAAAAATCTTGCCAGGAAGTCAATTACAAGTGAAGGTAATTTTGTTCTGGAGATGCTGTCTTTAAACATTCCTGTCAGGATGCGGGCAATGATATAGCCTGCAACCAGTACTATCAGGGCCGCTCCGATGTCCCATACTGTAAGGTTGTTGAATTGAAACATTTCTGCCATTCTATCCTCCTTGAATCAACTTTTACTCTACAAAGAAAATAGGGGCATAGGTATATAAAACAGATGTTACTTTGACTTCAAGGTATGTTTTGCATTATATGCCAATAATTCTTTTTTTACAGTAGCCGAGACTGTACCATTGGCATTCAGAACAAATATTATCGAATTTTTCTTCATCGATATATTTCAATTTTTTGAGAATTTCGCTATACAGGTAATGTTTTCCAAAATCAATTCCAAGAGAATCAGCTACTTTTCTGTCGAGCATTTTGACTTTCGTTTCAACTTCACAACCAATAGGACTTATTTTAGCATTTTCGCTTTGTGAATCAATGATTTTCAGTTTGGGGCAGGCTGTGCAAATACAATCCGGAGTATTTGTGACCTCTATCAGGAGATTGCAGCTGTTTATTTTTTCAATAATGTTTTCCATATTATCTATAAACTGTTCAGAATAACCCTTCCCGATGAAGCCCTGGATGCAAAATATATGGTGTGCCCGGATTTGCATTTTTCATCCACATCTAAGAAAGTTAATGGAAAATGAGTACTATTCAGGGTACGAGAATATCTCCTATGGAATGTATGATTCCATTGCTGCATTCGATATCAGGTTTAAGGATCGGCGTGTTTTCCACAAATATTTTCCCCTCCTTTTCCCTCAACCTCAATTTGTTGCCTCCTGTCGTAGTCAATGTGGTATTTTTGCGGAGGTCTTCGCTGCTGTATTTTCCTTCTACTATATGGTAACTAATAATATCTCTAAGATAATCAAGATCTTCGAAGGCATCGTCTATCACTGAATCAGGAATGGGTTCAAAAGCACTTTCCACTGGCGCAAAAATGGTGAAAGGCCCTTCTGTGGAATACTTTTCCATAAGGCCTAGGGCTTTGGCTGCTTTTAGAAGGGTGGGAAATTCTCCCATGTCCTTTGCAGTTTGGATAAGGTCCTTTAATTCCATTCTTGTCTCCTGTGGCTAATTCTGTTTGATTAATAGGAATCCAGCTGAGCTTGCATCAATTCTTTGTGTTTTTTCTCGAGGAAACTGTACACAGGGCCATGATTTGATCCTTCTATGAGCATTTCAACTGCAGTTCTCATAATTTGGATTTGCTCCGGGTATCCTATGAAACTGACTGTTTTTCCATAGATTGAGATTTTCACTCCGATTAGGTTTTCAGCAATTTCGCGAGTTTTACCTCCTTTGCCTATAATCCTGCCCTTTAGGCGAGTCATTTCCTTATTTGTAGATGCATATTTTGAAAGATCAATAACCTCCAACATCAGCAGATCTTCATCCAGCATAGGTATTGTTTTTTCAGGGTTGAATCCTCTTCCAATGGCTTTGATTGTTTCTATGGCTCTGAGAGTTCCTACGGGATCATCTCCCTGTCTGACTTCCACGCTCCCGTTTTCACTGTCGATGTTGAGTTGTGAAGATGATTTTTCTTCTATGAATTTTTTAGTCTGGCCTTTTGGCCCGATGATTGCACCAATTCTATCTTTTGGTATTTTTAAATGCGTCATGATTTCAACCTGTGTTTACTTGTTTCTTTGTTTTTCGGTAATTATCCTTAAAAGTTCTTCTTCGTCGGATTGTATGCCGTATTTCTTGAAGTGGCGGGTAAGGTTTCTGATATCTCGTTTTAGAAAGTCATTTGCGGATGGGTGCTCAAGCGTTACAGATTGCCCCATGTCTATGAGATATGGTTCAAGGGTAGATGGATCGAGCAAAATATTGTATTCGCTAAGGTCTCCATGTACTAGCTTGGCTTCATTGTAAAGAATCTCGAGGTAATGTATAATGGTATCAAAAATCATTTGTGCAGATTGTTCGTTAATTTTTACTTCTTTTAGAAGGGGGTAGGGTTTGTCTCCTTCTCCGATAAATTCCATGGCAAGTATGTTTTTGTGAGTATCTATTGGTCTGGGGGTGGCTATGCCACATTCCCTGGCACGCATAAGATTGCGGTACTCTTTTTTTGTCCATGCATATATGATGTCTTTTTTCTTGTGGCGTATATTGCTAAAACGTGGGTCTCCACTTATGTATTCATCCATGGAATTAAAAGTGCTTGAAGATATGCGGTATATTTTGAGTGCAACATTTTTGTCTTTGCCTTCTGCAAGGAACACATTTGCCTCCTTACCGGTGCTGATAGACCCACCGAGACTTTCTATCACACCTTTTCTTGCCAGGTCATACAGAGCTTTGAGTGTGGTTTCATCAAATACATTTTCCTTTACTTTCAGGTCCTCACTGTCTTTGCGTCTGATACGCATTTTATCGACATCTGTGTCGAGTTTCCGTATGTCTTTTGATTTTTTTACCATGCTGGCCACATCTTCTCAATATATATTTCCCGGGATTTGCTTTTGCAATATTTTTTGTGGGATCTTCGTATTTTGTTTTGAAATATGCCAGCTTGATAGGTTCTTCATTCTATTTATGCGTTCCATTTATGAATGATTTGTTTTTTTGAAGTTCTCCACATTTCATTTCAATATTTGTTTGTATGATAACTATTAATACGAGTGAACATATGTAGGAATCCCGCTCAATGAATGGGTGCAGATGTAGCATTCAATGTTTGCATCTGCTTGCTACCTGTTTGTTCAGTGGAAATTAATAATGCAAATGTTTATATGCGTTCAGTGCGTATATATGTGTCCTGTCAATGGCACAGGATTGGTAACCTTTCTCATGCGTAAACCCATGCTGGTTTACCGTATGACGTGTTCCGGCTCTGCCGGATGCGAAGGTTTATATACCAGAAGCAATATTCATGAGTTCCCGCACAGAACGTGTGTGGGAGAATAAATCACCTTCATATTCATGGAGACAGGAGATAACAATTCTGTCTGACTCACGCAATGGCAGTTCGG
>Ga0247721_100018_pt1 | contig 101335 bp, 101 predicted proteins | sample MSEWel2017_08_16_FD_189089 | JGI IMG/M metagenome (GOLD analysis project Ga0247721, IMG submission 189089) | Subsurface sediment microbial communities from gas well in West Virginia, United States - MSEEL Well Study Marcellus 3H_2017_08_16 | ecosystem: Environmental > Terrestrial > Deep...
GGATAATAAGCGGCAGTCCTGTGGATGACCACCTGTATGCCCTGGATGATATCGTGGAAAAACCCTCTGTGGAGGAGGCTCCCTCCAATATCGGTGCCATCGGGCGTTACGTTTTCACTCCGGAGATTTTCGATTGTATAGAGCAGACTTCCAAGGGTGTGGGTGGCGAGATCCAGCTGACCGATGGGATCAGGTTGCTCAACGATTCACAGAAGGTATATGCCCATCAGTTCACCGGTCGAAGGTATGATTCCGGCAACAAGGTGGAGTATGTGAAGGCAGTGCTGGATTTTGCCCTGAAGGATGAGTGGATGCGGGAAGAGGTCCAGCAGCATTTGCAGGACTTGGGGCCAATTACTCATGACTGAATATGTTTTCCTGGTTCGATCAAGGATTTTCCTGTCAAATCTCTTCAATATTTCTTTTTTGTGAAATTAATAGATAGACTTCAGAGAGAAGTAACAATCCAATACAAAGGATTGTGGAATTGATAACTACTGGATATTGTCCTCCAAATCCGTCAGGTGAGATGTGTTTTGATAGGATTCCCGCATAAGCCCAGACAATAACAAGTCCGTAGGCAATATCTCGATTTTTAAGCATTGTCACGGCTCCGATAAGAAAACCGAGAATTATTACAATTACAGCCCATGTGGGTTCAGTTAAACCAAACCCCTGCCAGTTCAAACTGACAAGAAGGGTGGTAGCATTGGCAATGGTTGCCACAGTGATCCAGCCGAAGTATACGCTAAAAGGAAGTCTGATAAACAATTTTTCTGTTGCGGAAAGTTGTTCCTTGTTTATTCTTTGGTTTATCAGGATCAAACAGATGAGGATTACAACAATCAGTAACATGGATAATGGAATTATCTGATAGTGCCACGCAAAAATCCAGGCTGTATTGGCAATGGACGAAATTGAGAAAAGAATTCCTATTTTATTTAACAGTCCATTTTTGACAGAATGTGCAGTGTTTTGGAATACTCCAAGTTGGTGTAGTGTATAACCTGCCAGTAATAGATAGATGAGTCCCCAGATTGCAAAAGTCCAACCTGCCGGGGCAAAAAGATTGGGGTAGGAATCTGATACCTGGCCGGTAGTTATTCCATTAATTGGCAGGATATTGGCCAATGCATTGGCAATAACCATGACTGAGAAAGTTATTGTGGTGGTTATTTTAATCATCAATGTTGGCTGGTTTTGTTCCATTCCACCCACTCTTCCATCTATACATCAAATATTAGACTTTTGTATAACTAGGTATAATTGTTGTCTATTGCAATTATACCTTGATAGAACTTAATAGATGTTTGTATAACAAAAATCTATTTGAATATAGGTTATATAATAAGCCCGTCTTTATCGCAAATAATAGGGAATTTCATGAGTGATAACAAAAAAATACTGGTAACAGGTGGAGCAGGTTTCATAGGTAGCCATCTAGTGGATAGTTTAATGGAACAGGGCAACGAAGTTACGGTTTTTGACAATCTCAGTTCCGGAAATCTTGAATTTATTGAAAAATACGTGGGTGAACCTAATTTTTCATTTATTGAAGCTGATTTACTGGATGAAGGAGCAATTGAAAAAGCCTGCGGTGACATTGATCTGATCTATCACGTGGCTGCAAATCCGGATGTCCGGCTGGGTGCTGAAAATACAAAAGTGCACTTTGACCAGAACATTCTTACTACCTATAACCTGCTGGAGGCCATGCGTAAGAATTATGTAAAAAATATTGTTTTCACCTCTACATCCACGGTTTACGGGGAGGCACAAATTATTCCCACGCCCGAAGACTACGGTCCACTTGTACCGATTTCCCTGTACGGAGCATCCAAACTTGCCGGTGAGGCCCTGATCACTTCCTATTGTCATACATTTGATATGAATTGCTGGTTATTCCGCTTTGCCAATATTATTGGAAGGCGCAGCAATCACGGTATTATCTTTGATTTTATCAACAAGCTCCGCGCTAATCCAGAATCTCTGGAGGTCCTGGGAGATGGCAGGCAATCTAAATCCTATTTGCACATTTCAGAGTGTATCGATGCAATCCTTTTTGCCGTGGAAAATGCAGAAGGTGTCGATTCAAAAAACGTTAATATTTTCAATATAGGTTCGGAAGATACAATTAGTGCTACTGAGATTGGGCAGTGCGTGGTAGAGGAAATGGGATTGGAAAATGTTGTATTTAATTATACAGGAGGTTCACGGGGATGGAAGGGCGATGTCCCTAAAATGCGACTTTCTGTAGAGAAACTTATAAATCTGGGCTGGAAACCGGGGATGAATTCCGGGGGAAGCGTAAGAAGGACGGTTCGGGAATTGCTTACAGCATTCAAATGATTTTTATCATATGTGCAATTATAATCCTCCATATTCCATATTTCCAATTTCTGGTGAAATAACATGAAATCCATCATTCTTGCAGGAGGCTCCGGCACTCGTCTCTGGCCGCTTAGCAGAGAGCATTATCCGAAACAGTTCCTGAAAATCGGAGACTATTCCCTCTTCCAGCAGACTTTCCTGCGCTGCTGTGAAGTATCTGATGTCTCGGAAATATTCGTGGTGACCAATGAAGACCAGAAATTCTATGTCATTGGCCAGATACAGGAACTGGGATACGATTATCCCAAAGAGAATGTACTCATCGAGCCTGAAGGAAAAAATACCTTACCTGCAATTTGTTTTGGGATGAAAGAAATCCAGAACCGGTTTAATAAGTCCAATGTGGGGATATTTTCTTCCGACCATGTGCTGGATCCGCAAGCCATGCAAACAATTTCAGATGCTGAAAAGCTTGCATCTGATGGATATCTTCTGACTTTCGGTATTCAACCCACTACCCCGAATACCGGTTATGGGTACATTAAACCTGCTGAAAAGCTGGGTATCGGACAAAAAGTCTCCGAATTCAGGGAAAAACCTGATGAAGAAACCGCTCGCCGCTATATTGAGGAAGGTTGTCTCTGGAACAGTGGCATGTTCCTTTTCAATACGGAATTTTTTTTCAGTGAACTGGCACAGTGTGCACCTGAAATCTACGAATCATTTGAGCGCAATGAAGATATAAACAAGGTTTATGCAGAAATTCCTTCCATATCTGTGGACTACGGTATCATGGAAAAATCACAGAAAGTGGCCGTAGTTCCCCTGCAATACAAATGGAGTGACCTGGGTAATTTTGCTGCGCTTTACGATGAACTGGATAAGGATTCGGATGACAATGTGGTGTATGACTGTGAGCTTTTGCCACTGGATTCCAAAAAGAATCTGGTGCATTCCAGAAGTGGGAAGCTCGTCTCTCTTATCGATGTGAATGACATGATTGTAGTGGATACTTCGGACGCCCTGCTGATAAGTCCTAAACAGAGTAGCCAGAAGGTCAAGCAGGTTGTGAATCAACTCAAGGAAAAGGAAGATTCACGTGCTAAGATCGGCCAGACGGTATATCGTCCCTGGGGTTCCTATACAGTCCTTGAAGCATCCGATAATCATGTTATCAAAAAAATAATGGTGATGCCAGAACAGAAACTCAGTCTCCAGCTACATTATCACAGGAGTGAGCATTGGGTGGTTGTGACAGGCATGGCTGAGGTGCATGTCAATGGCGACGATTATTTTGTCAGGCCCGGGGAGAGTACCTTTATCCGTGCAGGGGAAAGACATCGATTGGGCAATCCGAGCAAAATTCCATTGGAGATCATTGAGGTACAGCTGGGAGAATATGTGGCAGAGGATGATATTGTCAGGTTCGATGATGTGTATGGGCGGCAGTAAATATTGATTTTAATTATAATGAACATCCAAACGAAATCCAAATAATATGGTGAATACATATGAAAGTAATAATACCTGCTGCAGGTACCGGGACGCGTTTGTTTCCACATACCCATACAAAACCAAAACCAATGGTCTATATTGCAGGTAAACCGATTATAGGCCATATCCTAGATAGGATGATAGATCTTGAACCTGAAGAAATTATACTTGTAGTTGGATATTACAAGAATCAATTGATCTCATATGTTGATGAAAATTATCAGAATAAATTCAATATAAGATACGTTGAACAGGAAAAAAGGCTTGGTCTAGGTCATTCTATCTATATTACGCGCGATTTTGTGAAAGGTTCGGATGTCATGATAGCATTGGGAGACATGATTTTTAAAACAGGATATCTTGATTTCTATAAAAGACATGTGGGAAATGGAGGGTGTGCGGGTTCAATTGGAGTGCGGGAAGTCGCTGAACCTAAAAAATATGGTATAGTTGAACTTGAAACATCCACTCATTGCGTAAAGAATCTCGAAGAAAAACCGGAGAAACCAGCATCAAACTTAGGTATCGCTGGAGTATATTTCATAAAAGATTCACAGATTTTGTATGAGATTTTGGAATGGATGATAAATAATGATATCAAATCTCGTGGAGAATTTCAGCTAACAGATGCGCTTCAGGAAATAATAAAACAAGGACACAGCCTGAAGACCTTTGAAGTTTCCAGCTGGTACGACTGTGGTCATGCAGGTTCTCTCCTAGAAACTAATAGAGTATTACTCAATGAAAAAGAGAATATACACGAGGATTATGAAAGTATAGATTCACTGGTTGTTCACCCGGCGGCTATTGGTAAGAATGTGAGAATCATAAATTCTATAATTGGACCGCATACTTCGATTGCTGAAGGTACAGTGGTGGAAAATTCCATTATCTCAAACAGTGTAATAGGTTCACGTACGCATATATCTTATGTAAATTTGCAATCATCTATAGTTGGGGATGATGCCAATGTGGTGGGAAAACACAATTCTTTAAATATAGGCAATTCATCTTCAATAGAATTTTAAAAGGGATACCATGAAATCAATAGTAACTGGAGGTGCTGGTTTTTTGGGGTCACATCTCTGTGACCTTCTGCTTGAAAAAGGCCATGAGGTTATTTGTATAGATAACCTGGTGACCGGTAATACAAAAAACATCGATTACATAAGTTCAGAACGATTTACTTATCTGAAACATGATATCACAAAACCGATATATTTTGGTGACAGCATCGATTATATATTTCATCTCGCCAGCCCTGCTTCCCCGGTTGACTATCTCGAACTTCCGATACAGACATTGAAGGTCGGAGCTCTTGGCACATACAACATGTTAGGGCTTGCAAAAGAGCAGAATGCTCGACTCTTGATAGCATCCACTTCTGAGGTATATGGAGATCCTTTGGTAAATCCACAATCCGAAACTTATTGGGGAAATGTGAACCCCATCGGTCCTAGGGGTGTCTACGATGAGGCAAAACGCTATGCTGAAGCCATCACGATGGCATACCACAGGTATCATGGCCTGGATACTCGCATAGCACGCATATTCAATACATACGGACCACGCATGCGTGCATATGACGGCAGGGTTGTGCCGAATTTCATAAATCAGGCTCTTAAAGGGGAAGATATTACTGTATATGGTGATGGCAGCCAGACACGCTCCTTTTGTTATGTTTCAGATTTGATTGATGGAATTTATAAATTGATGATGTCAGATTTCACAGAACCCATTAATATAGGCAATCCTGATGAGATGTCTGTACTGGAATTTGCAAAAGAGCTACTTGAGATTACATCAAGTGACTCCAAAATTGTATTTAATGAGCTTCCTGTTGATGATCCAAAGGTCAGAAGACCTGATATTGGTAGAGCTCAGGAAATTTTGGGATGGACTCCAAAAATCAGATTAAAGGAAGGATTGGAGCAAACAATTGATTATTTTATGAAATTGAATGGTTAAATATGTATAATAATTTATATAATGTCGATGTTGAATATTCATATCCTGTTCACAACTTAGAGGTTATAAGAAATGACTAAAACTGCATTAATTACAGGCATCACGGGCCAGGACGGGGCCTATCTTGCAGAATTCTTACTGGATAAGGGCTACATAGTGCATGGGATTAAAAGAAGGTCTTCTTCATTCAACACCGCACGTATTGATCATCTTTACAAGGACCCTCATGAGAGGAATGTGAACTTTTACATGCATTATGGGGATCTGACAGATTCCACCAATCTTATCCGAATCATTCAGGAAACCCAACCGGATGAAATTTATAACCTGGCTGCACAGAGTCATGTTCAGGTATCTTTTGAAACGCCAGAATATACTGCAAACTCAGATGCAATAGGTGCCCTCAGGCTTCTGGAGGCTATCCGAATCCTTGGTATGGAGAAAAAGGTGAAGTTTTATCAGGCTTCCACAAGTGAATTGTACGGCAAGGTTCAGGAAATCCCCCAGAGTGAAAACACTCCTTTCTATCCTCGAAGTCCATATGCTGCTGCGAAACTGTATGCCTACTGGATCACGATAAACTACCGTGAAGCTTATGGAATGTACGCTTGTAATGGGATACTTTTCAACCATGAATCCCCTATAAGGGGGGAGACTTTTGTCACAAGAAAGATCACAATGGCTGTGGCAAACATTAAGAAAGGTTTGCAGGAAAGGTTATATCTTGGTAACATGGATGCCAAACGTGATTGGGGTTTTGCTGGAGATTATGTCAAAGCCATGTGGCTTATGCTGCAGCAGGACGAACCTGAGGATTTTGTTATAGCAACCGGGGAGATGCATTCAGTCAGGGAATTTGTGGAACTTGCATTCAGGGAAGTTGGGATTGAGATTGAGTGGAAAGGTGAAGGTGTGGATGAAGTGGGGTTGGATAGTGAAACTGGAAAGGTTCTTGTTGAAATTGATCCGCGCTACTACAGGCCTACTGAGGTGGAGCTTTTGATAGGTGATCCTTCTAAAGCTAGGGAGAAACTTGGTTGGAACTCAAATGTTGGGTTTAATGAATTGGTTAGTTTTATGGTAAAAAAAGACTTGGATACTGATTAATTATATTGGCTGCACAATTTCAACGAATATGTGTTAGTAATAATTGAGTTAAACAATTAATAAAATCGAAGCAAAGCATTTTTATATGACATTTTTTGGTGACGTTATTTCCAAAATAATGGGAATCGGTGAAATACAGCGACAGGGTTTAATCTCGTTTAGTGGACAAATTATCCAGACAATAATTGGTTTCTTGAGCACGATGTATTTTGCACGTATTTTGGGTGCAGATGCTTTAGGTGCATATTTTCTTTTTATGGCGTATTATATGATGATTGGAATGGTTACTGATGGTGGAATTGGTGGCGCTTCTATAAAAAGAATAAGTGAAGGTAAAGATCAAGATGCCTATTTTAGTGCAGCTTTTGTACTAAGACTAATAGTTACCTTGATTATATTAATCATTATAGTTATGTTACGCAACTATTTTGTTGATTTAAGCAATGCTGGTGTTTTTTCATGGCTTTTGATAGCATTTGTATTGTCTTTACTGAAAGGTCCTCTTTATAATGGGATGGCAGGTTGCGGGAAAATGGGAGTCCATGCAGCTGGAAATTATTTTGGAGACATATCAAGGACTATATTGCAAATAATTGCAGTTTTTCTGGGATATGGATTAGATGGCTTGATGGGTGGATTTGTAGCAGGAATAATCGCTTCAACCATAGTTTCCTTGCCATTTTTTGACTTACACCTAACTAAATTTGGGTGGAAACATGTAAAAAATCTCTCGTCTTTCTCTTTTTGGTTATTTTTGACTTCAAGTGGAATAATGATTTATTCTTATGCTGATAGAATTATAATTGGCTATTTCATGAATAATGCAGATGTTGGTATTTATCAAATAGCAGTTCAATTAGCTGCATTTGCATCTTTTGCTACTATTGCTCTTCGTTCAACACTTTGGCCAAAAGTGAGTAGTTGGGGCATAAATGGAGATTTTGGATTGGTTGAAAAATCTCTCTCCAAGGCGATTCTTTATTCTTTAATATTAGCTATACCAGCATTTGTTGGTGGTGTTACTTTAGGGAATAACCTTCTTTATAACTTCTATGGATCCGAATTTTCTGGTGGATATCTCGTCTTGGTTATAATTTTGCTAGGTCAAGTTGCAAATGTATTTCAATATTTATTCACAATGTATCTCGGTGCATTAGACTTCCAAAAAGAATCCTTCAAAGCGACTGCAATAGGGACTACTGGTAATATAATTCTGAACGTTTTATTAATTCCACTAATAGGAATCGATGGAGCAGCATTAGCAACATTGATCACTCTAGCTTTAAATTCTTTATTGGCAGGCAGATATTTATCAAAGATTATAAATATTAATTTGGAATATTCAAGTATAGTCAACATTATCATAGCGTCGGCAACAATGGGGTTATGTATAGGTATTTCTAATATATTGAATCCGCTCTCTGGTGTGGTGTCTACGCTTCTTCAGGTGCTCATAGGTGCAATAATATATTCATTTTTTATATTAAAGTTAGATAACTCCATTAAAAGGGAATTCAAAGAGATCGCAACACAAATCCACTTTCCTTGGCCGTCTTGGGTATGATTTGTCATAATTATTACGTTTCAAAATCAAGTAAGGTAAAATTATCTATAGTTTGAACATTAAAGGCTAAGACTGCTATACGTGGTGTCACAAAAATGGATTTATTCAATTCGAAGGCCCGTTGTGCTAATATCATACATAATCTGTGCGATAAAATATGTAATCCTACTATATGGAAGGCTCTTTTTGTGAGTGAGCAACTATTTATTGGTGGCAAAAACAGTAATAAAGTATTATCGGCTGCATCCAAAAAAATGAAGAAATTTATTAGTTTCTATCGACCATCTCCTTATAAGCCAGAAGGTATTATTTATTCTTCGGATCAATGGTTTGAAAATGGCCCTCCCAAGGAAATGGAAGGCAGCTGGTTTAAAGAAGTCATTTCAGAGCGTAAAATTTACAGGACAAAAGCCAAAAATATATGGGGGTACCTGCATCCTCCTCTAAATAAGTGGCATGGACATCATAAAGAACCAAAAGCGAACTTGTGTTTACTTAAGAATGCAAAAATAGTCAATGAGAATGGAGTAGTAATAACATCTGATGACAAAGTATTTTCTGATTTTACTTATCAAATAGGCAAACCAATTGAAAAGAATGATGTTTTTAAATCTTATATAAAGAATCCTAAGTTTAAGTCAGGGTGTTTTGCAACCATAGCCTCATCTGAAAGTTCAGGGTATTTTCATTGGATGTTGGAATGCTTGCCTCGTTTGAAAATTCTTGAAGATTACAAAGAGAAAATAGATTATTTGATAGTTCCACACGATTTAAGCAAATTCCATCTAGAAACACTTTATTTTCTGGGTTATACTGAAGATAAATTATATCGTATTAAAAATGGTATGAATTTGCAATGTGAAGAACTATTTGTACCTTCACTGCCGATTGGAGATGCTTTAATGTCAGAGTGGGTTTGTGATTTCTTACGGGAATCATTCCTACCAAAAAATGTAGATGAACCACACCGGTTGATATATATTTCAAGAAAAGATGCACTTTACAGGAAAATAACGAATGAAAAAGAGGTAGAGAATTATTTACAGAAAATTGGATTTGAAATTCTACAAATGTCTAAATTACCATTCTTGGAACAAGTAAAGATATGTTCGGAGGCAAAAATTGTCATTGGTCCACATGGAGCTGGTTTAACAAATATTGCATTTTGTAAAAATGCAAAAATATTAGAATTGTTTTCTCCATCTTATATAGGTGGTTTTTTCATTCTTGCCAGTAATGGAGACAACGAGTATTGGTATTTGCTTGGGGAGGATAGGCCGGGCAATTCTCCTCCACAATGGCGAGATTTCAAAATAGATATAAATCAATTAGAACAGTTACTGGATATGATCAATAATTGATGATAGTGATATATAATATTAAATACAATAATTTTGCGTATCTATTATATTTAATGAAAATTCTTTTGTTTAAAAATTTTGTTAGGAGATATTTTTGTGCTTTCGATATTATATAGAATAATGCGTTCTTATGGAATAGATCCATTAAAAACTTACCACGCAATTAAAAATACCCCTCGGTTTTTGAAAACATATTTGAAATTTAAAAGAAATGATTCATTTTATCCTATATTGACAGATTATGACTCATTGGCTGGATCCATAAGAGGTCATTATTTTCATCAAGATCTGTGGGCAGCTAGAAAAATATACAGACACCAACCTACAGAACATGTAGATATTGGGTCCCGAATTGATGGGTTTGTGGCACATTTATTAACTTTCATGCCAGTTACTGTAATAGATGTAAGGCACCTCAATTCTGATGTAAAAAATCTTAAATTTTATCAATCTGACGCTACAAAATTAAAGTTAAAAAGTAATAGTATTGAATCCATTTCCTCTCTTCATGCTATTGAACATTTTGGATTAGGGAGATATGGAGACCCTATAAATGAGAACGCTTGTTATGAAGCAATGTTGGAACTATCAAGAGTGTTAAAAATTAATGGAAGACTCTATTTTTCAGTACCGATAGGAATTGAAAGGGTTGAATTTAACGCACACCGCATTTTTGATCCGTCTACAATTTTAAATTATTTTGATCACTTAGAATTAATCGAATTTTCCGCAGTTGACGATAATGGTCTTTATCACGAAAATGCTGACCCTTATTATTTTTCAGATTGCAATTTTGCTTGTGGGTTATTTGAATTTACTAAAGCTAAATTATAACATTAGGTGTAATCATGAAAATAACGTACAAATCATTTAAACACATCATTGCGAAAAAATGTTATCGTTTAGCTATTATGTTGGACAATTCTTCAAATTGTAAGTTTGCATCAAATGGTGAAAGGCGTTTTATTGAAAAATTGTTTGAAGATCTCAAATATAAGAATGACATTGTTCTCTTCGATGTAGGTGGAAATATTGGGGATTATACGGAAATGTTGCAACATTGTGTGCACAACATTACTGAAAAATTTGATATACATCTATTTGAACCAACAGAAAAATGTTTTGATGAATTATCTTCAAGGTTTGATGATGAAAGAATCCACTTAAATCAATTTGCTTGTTCGGATGAGAATGGGCACACATATATATATTATGATCAGAAAGGAAGTACTTTGGCATCCTTACATCAAAGAAACCAGATAGGAACCGGTTCTAAGTTAAAATTTACAGAATCCATTGAAACTGTAAGATTGGATGACTATATTAAGCAACATAATATTCAACATATAGATTTTATGAAGATAGATGTTGAAGGCCATGAAGCATCAGTGCTTGAAGGAATGGGCAAATATTTAGATCCATCTTTTGTCGATTTAATTCAGTTTGAATATGGGGGTGCAAATCTTGATAGTATGAAGACTCTTATGTATTTCTATGGCCTTTTTGAATCTAAAGGGTTTGTAATATCTAAGATATTGCCAAATTCACTCCATGTAAGGAAATATGATACTTTTTCAGAAAATTTTGAATATGGAAATTATGTGGCAATTTCTAAGAGGTTACTTTAAATGATTCAAATATATCCTAGCATACAAGAGGAATTTATATGTCCAATTTGCAAACAAAACACCACTCCAAAAGAGACATTTTGGCAAGGGATACACGTAGGTGTGATGTCAGAATGTGAAAAATGCCAGAAAATCTTCTTCCAAGATATTCCTGTAGGTCATTCCTTATATACCAAATTTAGTGTGGATTTAGATTCTTTTGAACTTTTTGGACCTGATAATTCGAAGGATTGGTATGGTGTTCCATTAAAAGAATCATTGAAAGATCCTCTTACTCAAACAATAAATTTTGAAAAAAAGATTTATAAAAAATATGATGAAGTAATTCTGCTTAACTGCATAGATTATTTATACGGGCATTCATTATTAAAATTATTGAATGCAGAAAGCCACTTAAAAAACCACTCTGAATACGGTCTTATATTGATCATACCTAAATTTTTGGATTGGATGGTCCCTGAAGGAATTGCTGAAAAATGGGTTTTTGACATTCCTCTAAAAAGCGGGCAAAAATATTTCATAAATTTTAATAAAATCATTAGGAATGAGTTGCACAGATTTAATAAAATATATGTCAGTAAAGCATATTCTCATCCTAAGAACTTTGATATTACTAATTTTACAGGAGTAGAAAAACATGATTTTAAGGAAAAAAAATTCCGGGTTACATTCATCTGGAGGGAAGATCGAATTTGGATGAATTATCCACTATTAGAAAAAGCAATTAATAAATTTAATTTAAATTGGCTTAGATATTTGGTATTGTATTATCAAAAACGGAAGATAATAAAATTATTCAAAATGATTAAAAGAACAATCCCTCATGCACAATGTACAGTTGCAGGTTTTGGGAAATACACTCGTTTTCCAAACTGGATTGATAATAAATTAGTATCTACTTTTAACAAAGATATAGAAAAAAACCTTTGCAATATTTACTCTAAAAGCAGGGTAGTTTTTGGCATTCATGGTTCAAACATGCTTTTGCCTTCAGCTCATGCAGGTATGTGTGTGGACCTTATGCCTTATGATAGATGGGGTAACTTTGCACAGGATATATTGTACCAAGAAAATGACGTTCGTATGAGTAGTTATAGGTACCGATTTATGCCTATTAATGTAAAAAAAGATTTTCTTCATGATTTTATTGTTGGATTGATATCTAAGCGTGAACATTTTGTTGAAAACATGACTACAATAGATGATTAATACATGGCTCTGTAGAAATCCTCACTCGAATAATTATTGAAACAGAGATAGCCCTATCTATATTATGAATTAATAGTTTGAACTTGACCTCTTTTACCTGATTACTGTATTTTGTTGCCCTCAGTTCTTCTCTATACTTCCTTTTCAAAACAGAAAACATCGTCTCTACCAGGTTTCTATAATGGTAGATATCTTCATCAAATTCATCTCTCATTTTACGACGGTATTTTCCTTTGATCTTTTTTCTTTTTCTACATCTTACAGGTATGATGGCTTCTGATTTCAATTCTTCATTGATTAGAGTATGAATCTTCTCAGAATCATATCCTTTATCCATCAGATAACAATCAGCTTTTCTCCTTTTGTGACATTGTCTAAGCAATGCCGTTGCATGCTTCGCATCATGCACAGGTTTACCTGAAATCTTAAAACCAGTTACAATGAACTTCTCAACGTCAACAGCTATACTTGTTTTCAGATATGACCGTCTTTTCTTTCCTGTTCTCACAGAATAATAATAACTACAATGTCCTCCTGTAAATCCACTTGAATCAATAGCAACCAGAGGTATTCTTTCACCATGTGAATAGAAGAGTTTCAGAGTTTGGTGTAGTAAGCTATTGAAATAGAATGAAGATATTCTATTGGTAAATTTATGTAATGTTGTGAAGTGAGGTACGTGTTTTATACCAATACGTTCAGCACTTATGTCTGAATGGGTATGTGAATTTTTCAGAGATTCATTCATTCCAGATGATATAAAAAATCCTTTCAGGTTTATCTATATTTCAAGAAAAGATGCTATGTATAGAAAAATTATTAATGAAAAAGAATTAGAAGAATATTTGTTGTCTCATGGTTTTGAAATAATCGAAATGTCCAAATTGTCTTTTCTTGAACAAGTAAAAATTTGTGCAGAATCTAAAATAATAGTAGGTCCTCATGGAGCAGGGTTGAGCAATATAGTTTTTTGTAATAATGCTACAATATTAGAATTATTTTCTCCCTCTTATGTTAATCCATGCTTTTGGCAACTTAGTAAAAACGGGAATAACCAATATCATTATCTTCTCGGGGAAGATGTATCTGGAAATGGGCCTTGTGAACTGAGGGATTTTAAAGTAAACATGGAAGATGTAAAAAAGACTTTGAATACAATATTTAGTGAACATGGCTTATAAATATACTAAATATTGTATTCATGAACAACTCGGAGTTATGTATTTAATTGTTTTATCTTTTATGTTGATTCAAAATCTTAAAATAATAGTTCTTTATCAATTAGTCAATAATGTATAATTTTCAACTCAAAACCCCCGTTGTATTTATTATTTTCAATAGGCCTGAAACTACTGAAAAGGTATTTAATGAAATTGCAAGAGCTCAACCTCCACAACTTTTTGTTATTGCGGATGGTCCTCGAAAAGATAATATTTCGGATTCAATAAAATGTGCTGCTGCTCGTGAAATAATAAATCGTGTTGATTGGGAGTGTGAAGTGTTTACCAACTATTCTGAAGTAAATATGGGGTGTAAGTTGAGAATTTCGAGTGGGTTGGATTGGGTTTTTGAAAATGTAAATGAAGCTATTATTCTTGAAGATGATTGCCTACCACATCCAGATTTTTTTAAATATTGTGAAGAATTACTGGATTTTTATAGGGAGGATAATCGAATTATGCACATTGGTGGGAATAATTTTTTATGTGCGCGTGAATCTTTAGAATATTCTTACTATTTTTCAGCTTATAGTCATGTGTGGGGATGGGCTACTTGGAAAAGAGCATGGAAATATTATGATGTAAATATGGAATCTTGGCCATATGTAAGGAAACATAATTATTTGTCTGTATTTTTCCCTAATAAAATTGAATATCAAAACCGAATCAAAATATGGAATTCAGTTTATGAGGGTGAAATTGATACTTGGGATTATCAATGGATGTTTGCGATATTATCTCAGGGTGGATTTTCTATTTTGCCCAAAAATAACTTAATATCTAACATTGGTTTTGGTAATGAAGCGACTCATACAAAAATAGAAGATAAATTCCATTCAAATTTGGAAGTAGAGAATATTCAATTTCCGCTAATTCATCCTTCATTTGTAATGAGGGATTTATTTTCCGATTTAAACTATACAAAGATAAGTGATGCTGGAAAATCCAAATTTAATAAATTAGTCCATTTTTTAGCAAAAAATATTTTGAATTACTAAGTGGTAATATGGGAAAACAGGTAGACTCAAATCATTATTATATTGGTGATTATGATACAAAGGAGCGATTCATTAGCTATTGGCACCAAATTAATGAAATTATAAAATTGAAACCGATTAATGTCCTTGAAGTTGGCATTGGAAACAAATTTGTGTCTAATTATTTAACAAATATTGGTATTAATGTAACCTCTTTTGATTTTGATAAACAATTAAGTCCAGATATAGTTGGAAATATAAATGACTTACCTTTTTATGATGACTCTTTTGATGTCATAGCATGCTATGAAGTTTTGGAACATATTGACTTCAGTCATTTTGAAAACTCTCTCAAAGAGATGTATAGGGTGTCCAAGTCTTATGTAATTATTTCATTACCTGATGTTAGTTTAGTTTACCGTTTATATCTCCCTGTGGTAAAGTTGAATAAATTTGAAATAATGAATATAAGATTGGTTAAGAAGCTGATTTCTATTCCTCGCTTAATAAAACCACTGCACCAATTTGACGGTGAACATTTTTGGGAAATAGGTAAAAAGAACTATTCACTCAATGATATTGAGGCAAAAATAAAGTCTGTAGGATTTGAGATAATTTATACTTACCAAGTATTCGAAAATCCCTATCATAGATTCTTCGTATTAAAGAAATAATTTTGTATCATGAATTATATAATTGAAGTATGAGATGCGGGCGTAGATCATATTTTGAATAGAGGTTTTTTCTTTAAATATTGAATTGCAGAAAAAGTCTCAACGTATTTCTTTTGTAAAAATATTTGGAGCGTGTGTTTGTGAAGATAAAAGTACTTCATATTGTTGCAGGTGATATTTCGGGAGGGGCTGGTAGAGGTGCATATTGGCTTCACCTTGGATTATTATCTAGTGATATAGAGTCAAAAATGCTTGTACAAAATTTCAGTGGGCAAAATTCTAAAATCAAATCAGTTACCAAAAATTATCAGTCTATTTTATTAAATTCATTGAATCTTTTTCTGGACCGTTTGCCAGTGAATTTATATTTCAATCGTGATAAATTTATTTTCAGTACAGGTATAAGTGGATTGGATATAAGAAAATATGAGGAATACCAATGGGCTGACATAATTCATTTGCATTGGATTAATAATGGCATGATAAATGTAAAATTGCTTAAGAAAATGGATAAACCAATTGTTTGGACAATGCGTGACATGTGGCCAATGACAGGAGGATGTCATTATTCTATGGATTGTAGGGGTTATGAAAACAGGTGTGGAAATTGTCCGATTTTGAAAAGCGGCAGTGAACATGATCTTTCAAGATATGTATTGAAACGTAAAAAAAAATATTACTCACAAAATTTGCATTTTGTTGCTATAAGCAGCTGGTTACGTGATTGTGCTGAAAATAGTTATTTATTGGATTGTTTTGATGTCGAAATAATTCCTAACGGTGTCGATACTAAGGTTTTTCATCCAATTAAAAAAAAAGTGGCACGGGACAAATTGGGGGTTCCTGTAGACAAAAAAATAGTACTTGTCGGTGCTGCCAGTATTACTGATAAGTATAAGGGTTTTGGAAAATTTAAAGATTCAATAGCCTACCTTAATGACAAATACCTTTTCCTTTTTTTTGGTAAAGTAGATATTGAGTATTTGAGGGAGCTTAATATTGATTATCAGTCACTTGGATTTTTGAAGGATAATATTTCCTTAAGACTTGCTTATTCTGCAGCTGATGTTTTTGTAGCTCCGTCAATTCAGGAAGCATTTGGTAAAACAATAATTGAATCAATGTCCTGTAGTACACCGGTGGTGGCTTTTGATGCTACTGGTCCTCGTGACATCATTGACCACAAAAATACAGGTTACCTGGCAGAACCATTCGAGCCTGAAGATTTGGCGAGAGGCATTGATTGGGTATTGGAAGACCCTGAAAGATGTCATCAATTATCATATCAATCTAAGATAAAAGTCGAAAATGAATTTTCTGTAAGTGTTGTAGCGGAAAAGTACATACAGCTGTATAAAAAGATCATTTATAATTATAGTACTAAGTAATAGCGAATGGGCAACTGCTAATTGGGGACAAGCAAGAACAAGTCGTCATTATTTCATAGAATAGTAGCAAATATTTTATTAATTCAAATTATATGGGAAAGCATGAACTATAAATCCAATATCTATATCGCAGGCCATCGCGGCATGGTGGGCTCAGCAATAAAACGAAACTTAGAATCCAAGGGTTACACAAACCTGATATGTCGCACCCACAGTGAGCTTGACCTCACCGATCAACAAGCAGTCAATGAATTCTTCGAATCTGAAAAACCAGAATATGTATTCCTGGCAGCCGCCAAAGTAGGTGGGATTCTGGCAAACAGTACGTATCCAGCTGAGTTCATATACGACAATTTGATGATTGAGGCAAATATCATCAATGCAGCACACACTCAAGGTGTAAAAAAACTACTGTTCCTTGGTTCCTCGTGCATCTATCCCAAATTTGCACCTCAGCCAATGAAAGAGGAATATTTGCTTACAGGCGAACTTGAATCTACAAATGAGGCATATGCAGTAGCAAAAATTGCCGGAATTCGCTTATGTAAACACTACAACCAGCAGTATAATACAAATTTCATCTCTGTAATGCCTACAAACCTTTATGGTCCAAACGATAATTTTGATCTTGAGACTTCTCACGTAATGCCTGCTCTTATTCGCAAATTCCATGAAGCAAAAATAAATAAAACTCCAGAAGTTACCATCTGGGGAAGCGGTTCCCCCAAACGGGAATTTCTCCATGTGGATGATATGGCTGATGCCTGCGTTTATTTGATGGAAAACTATGACTATGCGAGTATTGGTGAATTTGTAAACATTGGTACAGGAAAAGATATCTCCATCAAGGAACTCGCAGAACTGATAAAGGATGTGGTGGGTTATGAAGGGGATATCATTTATGATGCCTCCAAACCAGATGGCACTCCACGTAAATTGCTGGATGTTACAAGACTTCACAGCTTGGGGTGGAAACACTCAATCAGCTTGAAGGAAGGGATAAGACAAACATATAACTGGTATATTGAAAATGAAAACGGAATCTGACAGTATTTTGTATGGGAATTCTCCCGTGGTTTCAATAGTGACAGTATGCCTGAACAGTGAACCATATATGGAAAAAACTATTCAGAGTGTTCTAAATCAGACTTATCCTTATGTTGAATATATCATTGTTGACGGTGGGTCGAATGATGGTACGATTTCGACTATAAAAAAATATGAGGACCGAATTACTAAATGGATAAGTGAGCCAGATGAAGGCATATACGATGCCATGAACAAAGGAATATCACTGTGTAAAGGTGACATCATTTATTGTCTGAACTCAGGGGATTATTTGTATAATAAAAATATTTTGCGGAAGGTAGCAGAACAATTCTTTGATTCCAGTGTAATGGGTGTATACGGGAATGTGGAGGTCAGGGATGAAATGGGCAATAATAGAATTAGGGGAAGTGAAGTAACCTACAACACTCTCCTGTATAAAAGGGTATGTCATCAGGCACTCTTTGTTCGAAAAACCTTATTTGATGAGTTCGGAAAATTTTCCACTTCTTACAAGCTGTCTTCTGACCATGAATTTGTCATCAAATGCATTAAAAAATACAGGCACAGTTTTGTTTACCTTAATGAGACGATTGCTGTTTATATGAGTGGGGGAATGAGTTGCATGCAAATGAAAAAAACAAAACTTGAAGACCTGAAAATATTGTCTTCCAATTATGATCCAGTAAGGTTTTTGTTAGGAGCAGCTGTATGTCTTGCGGTTATTGTAAAATACAAATTACCGGGAATATCCAAACTTTGATTATGCGGGGATACGATGAATATACTTGTTATACCTACTACGGACTGGACAAGGCATCCGGTTCCAAATCGCCTCAATTTCATCTTTGATATTCTGGCAAAGCACAATAATGTCCATATCTTTAATTTTGAATTGAAAAAGTTTAAAGATCAGCCTTCAAGGTCTACGCAATGCCAACTTCACAACGCAACTGTCTTTGATTCGGTTGATCCGTCGCTGTATTATTTTTATAATGCTCTTCCTCAATTATTCAAATTGAAAAAAATTGTCAGGGAACAGAATATAGATGTCATTGTTTCTTCTAATATTCTGCCATCATTTATTGTAAATTTTGTAAAAAGGAATATTCCTGTGGTAGTTGACTACCTTGATCACTTTGAGGAATCAGCTTCTGTGTACTATCCCGAATCTTTTGTTGGAAAAATAGTTCAAAAAGGTGTTAGTTTCCTTGTTCGTTCTAATCTCAAACGTGCAAATTCTGTTATCACTGTTACAAGGGAGTTTGAATCCTTCCTCCGTTCTGTAGGTGTAAAAGAGGTTTTTGTGATACCTAACGGTGTAGATACTTCCGCCTTTAAAGTAATCCCGACTTCTGATGCAAAAAAAGATCTGGGGCTTGGTGACAAGCCTGTAATTGGTTATGTAGGTTCTCTAGAATACTGGGTAGACCTTGAAACAGTTGTGGAGGCCCTTCCCGAGCTGGATGTTACATTAATGGTGGTAGGTCCGGGACTCTTTACTGATTATAGTGACAAAATCAAAGAAATGGCAAGGTCCTTAAAAGTGGAAGATAAAATTGTTTTTACAGGTAGGGTTGATTATTCTCAGCTCTACAGGTATATTTGTGCAATGGATATTGGGTTGAATCCACTGAAATCTGTGCAGAAAAACGAAATAACGGTTGGAGGCAAAGTATTTAACTATATGGCATGTGGAAAACCTGTTCTTTCAAGCAGGATGAAAGCTCTTGAAAGTCTTCTGGGAAACGACCTCTTTTACTATGATGATGTATTATCTTTCAGAAATTGTGTAAACAATCTTCTTAATAGTACAATTGAAAGTGAAAAATATATCTCAGTCGCTTCAAAATTCGATTGGGCTTCAATTGCAGAAAAATATGAATCGTTCCTCAGGAAACAGGTTGAATAAAGTTTATATTGTCAGGTATGGTATTTGGTTCATTATCACAAGAAGATTTTTGAATAGAATTTATTTAGTTTTTATGTTTATTGGAAAATAGGTGTTTAAATGGGAGATGAAAACTCTTTGTCAGATCAAGTAATAAGAAAGCTTCCAGTATTTCTTTTATTGGTAGTATTTTTTTTGGTTGCATTACAGATAAGGACACGCCCGGAAGGCAGCGTCTTTATCATGGAAAACTTTACACGCTTTGGTGGCAACGATCCATGGTATCACCTCAGGAACATTGAATCAATACTGGAAAATTTCCCACATTATCTTTGGTTTGATGCATATACAAATTATCCTTATGGTACACAGCAGCATTTTGCTCCGTTATTTGATCTAGTGCTTGCTACAATAATATGGGTGGTGGGTTTTGGTAATCCCACTCCCGAGCTAACACAGACTATATGTGCTTACTATCCCTCTTTCCTTGGATCGCTTGTTGTTATTCCCACATACTTTGTCGGTAAATGGGCTTTTGATGACCGTCGTATTGGGTTGCTTGCAGCTTTTCTCATTGCACTGGCTCCAGGACAATTCCTGTCACGTGCAATAATTGGTTTTAATGATCATCACATTGCAGAGACTTTACTCAGTACTTTTGTGGCAATGTTCCTTATTGGAGGATTGAGGCGCAGTGAATCCCATGGGTTTGATATATCACATATCAGGGAAAACGGTTTTTCTCAAATTAGACCTATACTTCCCTTTTTCTTGCTAACAGGTTTTTTTATGGGTGCCTACACTCTCGCATGGAAAGGAGCTCTGTTCTTCAGTTTCATAATTGGTGTCTACATCACAATTCAGCATATCATTGACCATATGCACGGCCGATCTACAGAATATTTAGCTGTGGGTGGAATGGCGATCTTTGCTGTAGCACTGGTGATGATATTGCTCACTCCGGCAATTGGAGGAACAAAAGCTCTCCAGATAAAAGGTCTACTTGCAGGTCTTGTGGCATTTCCAATACTTTCACTTATCTCTTATTATATGAGAGAAAAACAACTGAACAGGTACTATTATCCACTATCCATTGCAGCTTTATTCGGTGGAGGTATTCTGGTAGCTCGTTTTGTCTCAGACTCTGCTTATACTCTTGTCACAAGCGTTTTCGGTTATTTCATGCAAACTGGTGGTGGTCTTACTGTTGCTGAAGCTTCTCCTCTTCTGATGCGTGGTGGACAGTTCTCCCTGCAACCCCTGTGGTATAACTTTGCCCTGACAGGCATCCTCTCCTTCTTTGCCCTGCTAATTTTGGCCTATATTGCCATCTATCGGCGCAACAACCGGGAGCAGACCTTCCTGATCGTCTGGTCTGTGATGATCATCTGGGCCATGCTGCAGCAGAACCGTTTCGCCTACTACTACTCGGTCAATGCAGCCATCCTTTCGGCTTATCTGGGAATCAAGGTGCTGGACCTGGCAGGCTGGAAAGATATCCGGAGTCCCTTTGCACAAGCGACATCCAGTATAAGCGACTGGCTCAAACAGATCAAACCGGTCCATGCCCTGGCATTGGTACTGGTGGTGCTGGTACTGGCCTATCCGTCCTATGACCTCTCCACACAGCAGAATCAGGGGACAGGCGGGCCCAGCGGTTACTGGATCGAGGCCACCCAGTGGATGAAATACAATACACCGGATCCCGGTCTGGATTACTATGAAAGTTATGAGCAACCTCCTGAAGGTGAACTTTATCCCTATCCCGATGAAGCCTACGGTGTGATGTCCTGGTGGGACTACGGCCACTGGATAGAAGTGATCGGCCACAGGATTCCCAACGCCAACCCCTTCCAGCAAGGGATTGGTGGCCGACGTCATAGTATGGATGAGGAAAACAAACCGGGTGCATCCACATTCTTCACGGCCCCCTCTGAAGCAGAGGCTACAGCAGTACTGGAAGCCGTCCATCCCGACCCTGAAAAGGCAGGGGCACGTTACGTGGTCTCCGATGTGGCGATGGCCACCGGCAAATTTTATGCCATGGCTGCCTGGACTCTGGATACCGATAATTACTATGTACAGGCCCAGACCGCCCAGGGTACCCAGACTGTTCCCGGAGAACGTTACTTCAACACCATGGAAGCCCGGCTGCACATCTTTGACGGGAATGGTCTTGAGCAGTACCGCATGGTGCATGAGACCCCTGCTGCCAATACCGCTGAAACTGGCTTCAAACAGGTCTACAATGTCCTCTTTGGCGGTAATGTCGAAGTGGTGAATACCGGTTATGTGAAGATCTTCGAATATGTGGATGGTGCCACTATCACAGGACAGGCACCTGAAGGTGAAGAAGTAACCATCACAAATACCATCCGCACCACCACCGGCAGGACCTTTGAGTATTCCCAGTCCACCACGGCCACGGATGGGACCTATGAATTCGTGGTGCCTTATTCAACTGAAGGGCCAATGCAGGGTCAGACGCAGTTCGATACTGCACCCACAGGTTCCTACAAGGTTTCCTTCGGGGATACCACCGAATCCGTACGGGTAAGCGAATCGGCTGTTTTGAATGGTGGAGAAATAGAGGTCTAAGGCCTCTATTCTCCATTTTCTGATTTTTTAATTTCTTTTTTTTTGTTGTCGATATCAATTAATATAATTAAAACAAAACAATCAGGTACCTATGGTCTCACAAAACAATGCAATTGATACTTACAAAAAGCACCTCCATAAAATGCTGCCGGAGTTAAAGGAAAAATATAATGTTCGCTCTCTTGCCATATTCGGCTCTTATGTCAGGGGAGAACAAACAAGTAGTAGTGACCTTGATATACTGGTAGAATTCAGCGAAACCCCGGGATTGCTCGAGTTCATTGAACTTGAAAACTATCTTTCTGATACTTTAGGAATTAAAGTTGATCTTGTGCACAAAAAGGCTTTAAAGCCAAATATCGGGAAAAATATACTGAATGAGGCCACACCGGTATGAAGAATGAACGTCAAACTACTGATTATTTCAAAGATATTCTCTACGCTATGGATAAAGTGGGTGAATTTACAGGTGATTTGACCTATTGGCAGTTCATTGAAGATGAAAAGACCCAGTTTGCTGTAATCAGAGCAATTGAGGTCATAGGTGAGGCAACAAAAAACATTCCAGAATCAATTAAAACCGAATATCCTTCTATTCCATGGAGAAATATAGCAGGAATGCGTGATAAAATGATACATGCCTATTTTGGAATTGATATGGATATTCTCTGGAAAACAGCTACTGAAGAAATCCCTCAAATAGAGCCTCAAATAATGCAGATTCTCCACAAAATAGAATAACCTACTCTAATTGCCACTTTTTTCCATCAATAAACACCCTTATATGCCTACAGGCTCACCTTCAGACCATGAATGCAGGCACTAACAGAAAGAATATCAAGCCAGGGTTAAACGTAGGAATCGTTCTAAAGCAGGATCAGAAGAGTGGTAAAATAACCAGAGGTATTGTCAAAAGAATTCTCACCAAATCTTCATCCCATCCCCACGGCATAAAAGTACAACTGGAAGATGGCAGTGTCGGAAGGGTCAAGGAAATTTATTGATACTGGCTCATTTAGTCCGATTTCTCATCACGTTTAATTTATATAGTATACTCAAGTATATGACAACAACTACAATTAAAGTGGATTCTGAAGTAAAAAACAATCTTGATAACCTGAAACTGTTTCCCAGGGAGTCATATAATGAGGTTCTTTCCAGACTTGTTGGGATGGCTTATGATGAGGAGCCTTTGAGTGAAGATACTCTTAAAAGAGTTGAAGAAGCTCTTCACGATCTCAAGGAAGGAAAATATTACACACAGGAAGAAATAGAAGCTGAACTGGAGCTTCGCTAATGTATACTATCCTGTATTCGCCGGGTGCAAGAAAAGATTTACAGAAATTACCTGTTAATATGGCAAAAAGGGTAGTTGCTGCCATTAAGGAAATATAGGTAAATCCCAAAGTTTATGTAAAAAAACTCAAAGGTTCCCCGAAATCTCCTCCATACTCGCTAAGAATAGGGAAATACAGGGTGATTTTGAGTATTGATGGTGACAAGCTGATTGTTTTTGTGATGGGAAAAAGCGACTGAAGCAAATACTCAACTACCTCCTCAAATATGCAGATTTTCCATGACTCGAAATAATCTTATATGGTCTTTACTTTTGTTGTATTTTTGATCGAATACAACAAAGCCAGGAATTCTTTTATTAATTTTGACTGTCAACGTTGGATTAAAGCAGCAAAAGTGCTATATAGTTATGGTTGCGTATTTATTAATTATCAATTGATATCAATTGGGTATTGGATAATAAGAAGGGGAAGATTACTTATGAACACGACAGCACCGTTAAATAAACAAAGCCGTTCACCGACTTTGAATACCATCAAAATGGTAGAAGAAACCCTCCGGAATATGGATGAAAGCATAATATCTGTTGCCGAATTGAAAAGGAAATTGCCCAAACAGGTCAATCATAATACACTCACGACCATTCTGGAATATCTGGAAGAAAGTGATAAGATTGCAGTGACCATCAAAGGTATTACCTGGATACACAATGATCACCCCGGGCTCAACAAAGCGATATCTCGAGGCATTGAGCTATGAAAGAGGTTCGGATAGTCCTGATCGACAACGCGGCTGATAGTTATCATTGGCTGCAAGAGAAGGCATCCGACTCCAAAGTTGAAATGGCTATTGTGAAAGCAATCCGAAACAAAACCGATATTCTCAAGAGGGATGTACATTATGGGCAACCCATAAGTAAAAAACTTATTCCTGATACATATCTCAAAAATTATGGCATAACGAATCTATTCCGGCTGGAATTACCTCATTTTTGGAGATTACTATATACACTAAAAAAAGATCCAGACAGCAGTAATTCTATTCTTGTGATGATAGTAGACATTGTTGATCATGCCGCCTATGACAAATTGTTTGGCTATCAGAAGAAATAAGGCGCACATTGCATACAACTACAATCATGCATAATTCGCTATCTACAAATAAGAGATAAGAGGTATCCCTAAGCAGGTGAGAGGATTGGACAAAGTGATTAAAGGTAAAGCATGGATCTTCGGTGACGATGTGGACACCGATGTAATAATCCCGGGTAAATACCTGCGCACCACCGATATGCAGGTCTTTGCCGATCATGCCATGGAAGGCATCGACCCCGAATTTTCAAACAAAGTATCTCCCGGTGACATTATTGTCGGCGGCAACAATTTTGGCTGTGGCTCTTCCAGAGAACAGGCTCCCCTGGCGCTCAAACATGCAGGTGTGGGCTGTGTGGTCGCCAAATCCTTCGGACGTATCTTTTTCCGTAATTCCATCAATGTAGGTCTGCCTTTGATTGAGGCAGATGTGAAATGTGGGGAGGGCGATGAGGTCGAAGTAAATCTCTCCGAAGGCACTGTGAAAGTGGCAGACAGGATTTACAGGGGCCAGCAGATCCCCGATTTCCTGCTGGAAATACTGAGTGACGGCGGGCTTGTCGAGCATCGCAGAAAACAGCAGCAGGGCTAAATCCATGATATTCCCTCAAGAATACAAACATGTGGGTGTAACCCATATCCATCCAGATGAGGATTCAAAAGAGCCCATTTATTTTCTGACCCACTACATGCTTGTGGAGAAATGTAATGGGAACAAATGGCTCTATCAGGTGGAACACAGCGGTGAAGGCCTGTTACGTAAAGCCGAATCCGTGGAAATGCTGGCAAAACCGGAAAATATTGTAAGTTTCCCGGAGAAACTCAATATCAAGGACCGCTCCCTCCTGATTCAAAAGGCTGCAGAATTGTGTAAAAACGGTATAACCACGGTCATCTTTACGGGAATCGACAATCATGTGACCTTTGTCCATGAACCTGCACCCTCTGCAATTCTGGAACTTGAAATCCTGGATATCGCTCCTCCTCACCCTTCCTGGCTGACCGATGTCGTGCGCCGGCTGGAAACTTCGGGCATCTTCGGCGACCTCACAATCACGTTCAAAGAAAACACGATCGATCTGACCCGCTTCAGTGGTCCGGATACGGTCTTCCCCTGTTCTTCCTCTGGCCTTGAAGGCAAATGTCTGGATAATGATGTGATCGAAAAACCCGGCTCTTTACTTGTGGGTTGCGAAATTTCCCGCTCTCTTTTCGAATCCCGCTTCCCGGGGCTGGAATATGAGTTTATCAGTCTCTGCCCCTTCACCAGTGATATTGTCAGACCCACAGGGCCCTTCATCGCCCGCTGTTGCAGGGCTGAGAATGCCGGGCAGGTTACAATCAATGGTTATCCCGGGGCAACCGTGCACTGGGGTGCTTCCGAATTTGATGTGGCAAACATGATCAGGGAACTTGTGGACAGGATAAGGAAGGATTACGCATGAAACTGGCTGTAATTGAAGGGGATGGTGTAGGCAGGGAGGTAATTCCTGCGGCCTTGCAGGTGCTGGATTGCTTCGATCTGCCTATAGAAAAAATCCCTCTGGAACTGGGGCTTGGCAAATGGGAAAAGACCGGTCAGGCGATCACGGATGCAGATCTTGAAATCCTGAAAAACTGTGACTGTATTCTGTTCGGGGCGGTAACAACTCCGGCAGATCCCAATTACAAAAGTGTACTGCTGACCATCCGCCGGGAACTGGACCTCTATGCCAATATAAGGCCCTTAAAACCCATAAAGGGAATTAAAGGTGCCACGGGCAACACTGATTTTGATATTCTGGTGGTGCGGGAAAACACTGAAGGATTGTATTCATCCATCGAGGAAGTGGGCGAGAATGAAGCCTGGAGCAAGCGTATAATCACCCGCCGTGCTTCTGAACGCATTGCACAGGTGGCCTGTGAATATGCCGCCAAACGAGCCAATCATCTGACCATTGTCCATAAATCCAATGTGATCAAGGCGGATTCCCTGTTCCTCAATACCTGCAGGGATGTTGCCCAAGCCCATAAAGTGATTCACGACGCCATGTTGGTAGATGCTATGGCATATGATATGGTGCTCTACCCCGAAAAATATGATGTGGTGGTGGCTCCCAATCTGTACGGGGATATCCTCAGTGATCTCGGCGGGGCGCTTGTGGGAAGTCTGGGTCTGCTGCCCAGTGCCAATATTGGAGAAAAACAGGCCTTTTTTGAACCGGTACACGGCAGTGCTCCTGATATTGCAGGCAAGGGTGTGGCCAACCCGATTGCAGCCATACTTTCAGTGGCCATGCTGCTGGACTGGCTGAATAGGCCTGAACAGGCCCGCATTGTCAGGGAAACGGTGGAAAAATCTGTACTTGACGGGATAATGACTCCAGATCTGGGCGGAAAGGCTTCCACATTGGAGCTCACAGATTCTATCGTATCCCATATTGCAAGCAAATTATAATTTTTTATTTATTTTCATATTATATTTCAATTCACAGAGGCCATACACCCTCATCATTATGATAACAATTGTTATGGAAAACACTTATAATATATTATTTACTTACTATAATTTACACCTAATTTTAGGGGTGATCGAAGATGTATAAACAATTTAGCAAGAATGATAAAGCGTTTACAGGACTTGAAGCAGCCATTGTCCTGATTGCCTTTGTAGTCGTGGCAGCTGTTTTCAGTTATGTCATGCTCGGGGCGGGTTTCTATACAACCCAGAAGAGCCAGGAAGTCGTACACACAGGTGTCCAGCAGGCAAGTAGCAGTCTCGTTTCATCTGGTGATGTGATTGTACGTGCAAGCACATCGGATGGCAATGCATCTGAAATTTATTTCTATTTGGCCAATACAGCTGGTGGTTCAGATGTAGATCTCAATAAGACACTAATCACTTACACAGATACAGATGACTTTGAAACACATGCATTGGCTACAAATAATTCTACTGATACTGATTTCTGGAATTACTCCAGGGTGATTCAGACAGGAGATGCATATAATCTCGTAGAAAGTGGCGAAAAATATAAATTATCTGTTAATTTGAGCAATGCTGAAGATGGGTTTACTCTGCCAACTACAAATGAAGTAGTGAAAGTAGAAGTCAAACCTCCAGAAGGTGCAGTTCTTGTTCTGGAGAGGACTATGCCTCCAGCACTTACAGGTGGGAAGTATTATTCAGTATACTGAGGTGATGAGTAATGTTGAATAAATTTAATAATAATGATAAAGCGTTTACAGGGCTTGAAGCAGCAATCGTCCTGATTGCCTTCGTAGTCGTAGCAGCTGTTTTCAGTTATGTCATGCTCGGGGCGGGTTTCTATACAACCCAGAAGAGCCAGGAAGTCGTACACACAGGTGTCCAGCAGGCAAGTAGTAGTGTGGAATTGACTGGTGATATTATTGCAGAAGGTGATACTACTGCAAAGGAACTATCTAATGTCACTCTTTTCCTGCAATTGACTGCTGGTGGCAGTCCTGTTGATATAAACAAGACTCTTATAGTTTATTCGGATGCGAATACTCCTCCTACTGAATTAACAAGGGACAACGGTGGTTTTAACGTTAGTGCTGATCATAATGGAAATGGAGATTCGTTGCTCGATTCATTTGAAAAATTCGAGATAAATATCGGTATGGCCGATAAAGACGTCGGTCCGAATGAGGATTTCCAACTTGAAATTAAACCGCCAGCTGGAGCATCTTACACCATTCAGAGGCAGGCACCACCATCAATCGATACATACATGACACTCTACTAATCGAGTGCCCCTCCTTTCCTTTTTTGGTGAGGCAAAAAGAACAAACTATTTGTTAATGAACGTAATTCAACACTTCTCTGTAACATAATATGATTTCTAGGTGAAAAAATGGGCGACTCAGAAGGTTTTGACCAGTCAATGATCGATGACCTGGTTGCAAGTGCCGAATCAGATACTCCCGAATCCAGGATTGACAATCTGGAGACCGAGGTTAATGAGATAAAGGGGTCTGTAAAAACACTTCTTATGGATATTCGGGAGACCATGAGTGTACTTGAAAATCCGTTCCAGAACATCCAGGCCATTGCCAATTTGACTGCACAGGACATCGCTCCGGCCCCTGCACAACCCGAGGAAGACCTACCTGAAAGGGTCGAACCTGAACCTGAACCCGAACCGGTCACACAAAACACACAACCTGTATCTTTTGAAAATAATATTCCTCCTCAAAACAATACCTATACTCAAAAAGCAGGCAACATTCCTGATTTTAAACTTGTTGACCCTCTTTCCTTCTACAAGACTATTACCTGGGGAAAGGAAATGGTTGAAAAATATGATTATGACACAATCCAGGAACTGGTGGAGATCTTCTCTCTGCTGGGTTATATCCCCGATGATATCAAAGAGATTGTACTTAAAATTATAAACATCCTTTATGAAAATAATGATCTTGATGATGCAGTAATGGACCTGTATAAACTCTATCATATCCTCAATCCCGAAGACCCAAGCCTTGACTCCAAGGTCCTGGATTATGTACTGAATGAAAGCGATACGGTGAATAATCCATGTCAAAGGAAGTGATAACCACATCGATGCTCATAATAGCAAGTGTTGTGGCAGTTGTAGCACTAATTAATGCTGTCCTGCCATCGGTCAATGGTATGTCACGTTCCTATACATCGGTTGCACATGACATGGAAAACGAAGTAAAAACGGATGTGGATATAATATTCATCACAACCCAGGATAACAATGTGTCCATGTGGGTGAAAAACGTAGGGTCCAGTCATATTCCCCTCTCCTATATTGAATTCAGTGATATTTTCATTACATCATCTTCCAATTACTGGCACCCGGATTATGGAAGTGCCTCCAACCCCAGCTGGAACTATACTATGGAAAACGGTAATGGGGACACCTGGAACACCGGTGAGACAATAAAAGCAACCATAGAACTGGACAGTCTGCCAAGTGCTACCTATGAATTAAAATTCGTACTGTATAACGGAGTATCTGAATCGGATATATTTTCCAGGTGATATCATGGGTCTGGACACGGTAATTGTAGCATTCTTTGTACTCACCACCATGCTGGTCGTAGCGAACACCTTTGCAATAGGGGCAAATGAGTTTGTGGATTCGGCGTATGATGGTTATACCTCAATGCATACGACCACCATGGAGAAATTGCAGACCGATATCACTATTCAGTATGTCTGGTATAACTCCAGCGGCAATGAACATCTCCACTTCACTGTTGCAAATACTGGGGAGACCAAACTGTATGATTTTGATATGTGGGATGTGATCGTGGTCAAAAACGGTACTGCTCAATATATGGATTATTCGCAATGGATCTATTTGATAAATGAAGGTCAGCTAAATCCTGATATACTGGATCCCCGGGAAGATATGGATATTGAAATACTTGCAACATATGAAACAGGGGATAAAATCGTATTGAAAGTAGCCACACCCAACGGTGTCACAAGTTCTGAAGAATATACTATTGGTGGTTGATATGGAAGAGGAAGAAGATAAATCACAAATCCTTTCAAGCGGTAACGATGAGATCGACAAAAAACTCGGAGAAGGCATTCCTCTGGGTTCTCTTGTACTTATTGAAGGAGAGAACGATACTGGAAAAAGTGTCCTGTGCCAGCAATTGGTATTTGGTGGTCTGAATCAATTGCACAGGATGGCCTATTATTCAACTGAGAACACCATCAAAAGTATGCTCATGCAGATGGAGAGTTTAAGTCTGGATGTATCGGATTTTTACAGCTGGGGTTACCTGAGAATTTTTCCTGTGCATCTTGACGGGGTTGAATGGAGCTCCGAGGAAATGAAAGGGACACTCAATATGATGGCAGACCACATCAAAAACATACGGGAAAAAGTGATCATTGTCGATTCTCTCACGATGTTTACCACATATTCCGATGAGGACAGTATCCTGGGTTTCCTCACCCGTCTGAAAAATTTCTGTGACAGAGGGCTTACTATCTTCATCACCCTCCACCAGCACGCATTCAAGGAAGATACTCTGGTGCGTATCAGATCTGCCTGTGATTGTCATCTTTTCTTGAGAAAAGAACAGCTCACCGACCGCTATGTCAGTGTCATGGAAGTAGCAAAGATCAGGGGTGCAAAGAAAAGTACCGGTAATATCGTAAGTTTCGAAGTACAGCCTGGTTTTGGCCTGAAGATCATTCCAATATCAAGCGCTAAAACATGAGCGTATCTCACGGGGGTTTATATGTCTGGTAATAATTTTGAAGATGAAGTGTTTGAAGATGGTATTGAAGCCAAGTTTCCCTTCAAACCCAAAAAATACGATGGGCATGACCACTCGGATTTGAGAAATTGCAGTTTGTACAAGATACTTCCTCCTGAGATGAAAAAGGAAGTTGAAAAAAACCTGCATTTATTGGAATATTTGCATATCCTGCCTATTGATACTATAGGCATTCCCAGGTATGTTCCCAAACTCGAGTCCAAACACGGCGACATTGAACATCCCAATTTGATCTATAAGGTAAATGATGAGATCTATGTCCATATCTATCCCAACAAAAATGATGTAAGGGACTATTACATCCCCATTGAACCTATACTGCTCACGGGTATTGGCAATATGGTAAAAGATCTGGAAGCAAAAATGGTGGATCATCTCACCGGTATTGAATTTGATCCCCAGGACCTTGAGGAAAAAAAAGAGATCTTACTTAACGCCATGGATGAAATATGTGTGATCGGGGAGAAAAAACTGATAACAGGTTCCCTCTTAAAAATCAAAAATTCAGTTGGAGCAAGATTGTTCCCTGATAATAGTCAAAACAAAGATAATCATATCTACCTGTCCAGTGAACACTACAAGGCCCTGAAATATTCCATTATAAGGGATAAAATCGGGCTTGGGTATCTCGATCCTTACATCAATGACAGCAATATAGAGGATATTACGTGTAATGGATTGGGTTCGATATTTATTGAACACAAGGTGTTTGATGGGCTAAGGAGTGCCATGGAATTTACCGAGCATGACACGCTTAATTATTTCATTATAAAAATGGCCGAAAGAATAGGCAAACCTATAACTTTCAAGGACCCGATTGTGGATGCCACACTGCCCGATGGCTCCAGGATAAATATCGTCTACGGGGATGATATTAGTAAAAACGGCAGTAATTTTACTATCAGGAAATTTAATGAAATTCCTTTCAGCATTTTGGAGGTAATTGATAAAGGTACCATGGATTACAGGATTGCGGCTTATCTGTGGTTACTCCTGTCAGAAGGTATGAGTGGATTTATCTGCGGTGAAACTGCAAGTGGAAAGACTACTACCATGAATGGGCTTACAGCATTCATTAATCCTGATTCCAAACTGGTCTCCATTGAAGATACTCCTGAACTGCAAATACCTCATAAGAACTGGACACGTGAGATGACCAGGGGTACTACCCGTGGCGGAGGTCTTGGGGAAGGTGGAGGTTCGGATGTCACAATGTTTGACCTCCTGAAAGCCGCTTTGAGACAGAGACCGAATTACATTCTTGTGGGTGAGATCAGGGGTGTTGAAGGAAATATTGCCTTCCAGGCTATGCAGACGGGTCACCCTGTAACCTCGACGTTCCACGCAGCAACAGTGGAAAAATTAATCCAGAGGCTAACTGCCGAACCCATAAACATCCCGAAAACGTATATTGATAACCTCAACTTTGTACTCATCCAATCCGCTGTCAAGCGTCCGGATGGAAAAATGGTTCGTCGTGTACTCAGTGTGAATGAAATTCTAGGTTATGACCCTGATAAAGGCGGTATCTCTTTTGTGGAAGCCTTTTCCTGGGATCCGGTGACCGATTCTTTTGTGTTCAGTGCTCTGGGCAGTTCCTATCTTTTAGAGCAAAAAATTGCCACAAGACTGGGTATACCGGGCAAGAAAAAGAATGTTATCTATGATGAGATCGAAAAAAGGGCTAAAATACTGGAGCGACTGCAAAACGAAGGAATTACCAATTTCTATGATTTCTTTAACACCACATCCAAGATCGCAAAACACGGTATGCTGAGAATTCAGTTCTGAAGGTGGGAGTTTCATGGATCTGTCCGGGATTAAAAATGTATTCAAGAAAAAAGATGAAGAGGATTCTTCAGAAGACTTTTCTGCCAGGATGTCCCGCAAGATTGAAAACTTCAAAAAAGAACTTTATTTGAGTAATGACCTGCTTTTTTCTCTGACCTACATGGCATCCATATCGACTGCCAATGTCAGCAGGAACAAGATATTTCAAAGTATATCTCAGAAAAAAGAGTACTGTCCGTATATTTATTTTGAAAAAATAAAAGACCTTTCGCAGAACTGGCACTATGATTATGCCAAAGCCTGCGAACTAATATCCGCTCAGGTAAAACACGAGAGACTGCGAGAGCTTTTTGACAGGTTCTCCAATGCCATTGCAGCAGGTGAACCTGATACTGATTTTCTTAAAAAAGAATGGATTTTATTCAATACAAAAAGAAAAGATGAGTATGACCGAAACCTTGAGACTACAAAAGAGTGGTCCAATGCCTATACTGCACTCCTTGTTTCCACCTCTCTTGTATCAATCATAGTATTGCTTGCTGTGCTTCTTTATAATTTAGGGGACCCTGCGCAAACCCTGTATGGTACTGCCTTTGTAGTATCCATAATGTCATTTGGGGGAGTAGGACTGCTCTTTAAAGGTGTTCCACGGGACGCCATGAACCATGACCTTCCTATAAAGTCGCAGGAACAGATATTCATCTATAAATGGATGCCTCTTACATTGATACTGGCAACCCTTTTGGTTGTATGTCTGACTCTTGGTCCTGCATTCCTGTATTCGATTGATTTTTTTGTTGATATCAAGGGTGTGGGTATGATCCTGGCAGGTGTGATAATGATCCCTGTGGGAATCATGGCCCATCGGGATGTTACAAAGATCAGTAAGAGGGATGAGAATTATACCACATTTATCCGAAGTCTGGGGTCAATTATGAGCGGTTCGGGACTTACAATCCCACAGGCTCTGGTTAAAATAGATCCTAAAAACCTGGGTGAATTGAAAGAGATGACCCTGGAACTGTACAGGAAGCTTTCCTCTGGTTTGGATGCTGAACTTAGCTGGAACCAATTTGTCGGAACATCTGGAAGTTATCTGATCCACAAATTTACCAGTGTTTTTGTGGATTCTGTAAATCTTGGAGGTGACGCGGAGACAGTAGGAGAACTTGTAAGTACATCCAATCTGGAACTTGTGCTCCTGAGAATGAAGAGGGATCGTATAGCCTCGTCTTTCACCAATCTTGTAATACCTCTTCATCTGGCTATGGTGGCCCTGTTGCTTTTCATGGGGCAGATCCTTACAATATTTACCAATGTGATAGGTAAGTTGTTTGAACAATATGACATAACTTCCTCGGAACTCTCAGGCGTGCCCGGGGGTATTGGCACCATGAATATGGGTATCTTCGGGGGAGTACCGGTGGAACTGTTGGGTCAGTATGTTGTGGTGGTAGTCATAATATTGACACTGGCCAACATTTTGGTGGTAAATATTGTAAAGGGCGGTCCCTTGTACCTGTTAGTATTCTATGCTTCGATATTTTTCATTCTTTCTGGAATTATGATGATTGGTGTTCCTCCTGCAGTGGACATGGTATTCTCCTTCGATTCATTCTTTGATGGAGGAGTGGGGGGGGCTGGTGGTAATTTAACTGGTGGCATGAATGGAGGTATATAAAATGGATTTGACAACTATAACACAAATAGATACCACGATTCTGTTTGGTATCGGCGTTGGTATAATAATTATGAGTCTGGCTACCTTATATGACCGTTATACAGGTGCCGCAAACAATGGTTCTGGAAAACAACCAAACCCCTTTGAGGGTTGGGGTAAGATCCTGGAAATTGCCGGCTTCAAAGCCTCAAACCCCTTTGCAAAATATGTTCCAAAAATAAAGGAAATGCTACCTGGTGTTTCGGATTCCACTACAAGTGAGACCACAGCGACAGCTACACAGGAAGAGAACCTCACGCCTTCTGCGGAATCAAATGATGCAGGAGCCAGTAAACCTGACTTTAAGGCTTATATTGATACTTTGAAATATAAACTGTCTGGTATTAATTTCAGCTTGCCCGGCAGGGATAAAAAGAACACAGAATCCCCGGTCGAAAGTGGGGTTGCAGCATCTGTAGTCAAGGAAGCAGATGTAAGTTTCGATGCAGATGAAATTATAGGGGATAAAAAAAAGGAACTGGATTTTGATGATAATCTAATCTCAGAAATGGAAACTGCGGAAGATATGGATGTCAGCGGAGCAGTTTCTGAAGAATCTGCCGGTTTGGATGAAGACCTGTCTATTGATATGGATGATTTTGATTTTGGATTTGATGCAGGAAACCTGGGGGATAATGACCAGGCCGATGAAGATGATTTCGGATTAAACTTACCTGATGAAGACCTCTCCGATGATGACTCGTCTTTCACAGCGGCCACTGATGAATTCTCTTTTGAAGACGACAACGATAATTTCATGGAATCCTTGAAAAAGGACATAGTTATAGAAAAGGAAGATAAAATCGATTTCATGTCCGCCATGGAAGGGGAAAATCTGGATGTCGAGGAAATAAAATCTGAACTCCAAGAAGTCCTGACAACTCTGAATAAATATAAGGATTATTCACACTGACAGTTCTATCATACTGTTAATTCAATATAACTATGAAACAATACAAAAAGGTGATAAAAAATGTTGGATGCAAAATATATGGGTCTTATAGTCATGGCCTTGTTCTCAGGTACCATGCTTGTTCATCAATGGCTTTCTCTTTACAATAGGCTTGACTATACAGTTGTCTTCTATGCCGGTCTATTGATCTTGTCTTTTTCGCTAATGCTGATAAAAAGATAATCCTTATAGATTGCAGAAATTCTTTATCTCTGCTTTCTAAAATGAGGATATTTTTAGTCGTTTATAGATAAAAAATATTGATATTTGTTATATTATTTGCATGAGCCTATTGATGGCTTCAAATTTCGGCATACTTATGTAAAAAAGGCGATACAATGAAAATTCACTCCATCAAATCTTTTTTGGACAGAATATCAGAAGGATATGCTTATCACAGGATAATTCTTGATGAGAGTGAAACGCCTTGTGATTATGAATTTTTGGACGTGAATTCGGCTTTTGAAGAATTAACGGGTCTTAACGGTTCTGAAATTATTGGTAAAAAGATTACTGAAATATTGCCTGATATTCGAAACGATGTTTTTGATTGGATTGAATTTTATGGCAAAATCGCTTTAAGTGGCGAAGAAACGGAAATAAAACAATATTCAAAACCATTAGATCGCTGGTACAGGGTTAATGTGTATTCTCCCGAGAAATATTATTTTGTCACTCTTTTCACCGATATATCAAAAGATGAAGAAAGATTTCGCCGATTAGCAGATAATTCGCAGGATCTCATTTATCGTTATGAATTTATTCCCACTCCTGGCTTTGTTTATGTAAACCAAACATCAACTTCAATTGTTGGATATACTCCCGAAGAACATTACAACAATCCAAATTTACCGATCGATATTATTCATCCAAAGGATAAAAAAACCTTTGAGAAATATGTTCAAGGATTACTTCCTTTTGACAAACCGCTGGAATTGCGCTATATACATAAAAACGGTCAGGTTGTTTGGATCGAACAAAAAAGCATACCCTTTTATGATTCATCCGGTAGTTTGGTTGCGTTAGAGGGGATTGGACGCGATATTACTCAAAAAAAACAGATCGAAGAACGTGACAATCATCTTCAGAAAGTTATCATGGGTATTAGAAATGTCAATCAGCTGATTGTAAAGGAGTCAAACCCCGATGAACTTATCCAAAAAGCCTGTGACAACCTTACTGAAACACTTGGTTATTATACTGCCTGGATTGCATTATTTGATGAAAAACAAGATGTCTCATTAACTGCCTCTTCTGGTTTCAACAGTGAGTTTGAAATTTTAACTAAACAATTAGAAAATGGAAACCATCCATACTGTATGCAAGAGGCTTTAAGAAGTGATGTAATCATAATAATCGATTCTCCTTTGGAAAAATGTATTAATTGCCCATTAAAATCCGAATCTTCAGAACGTGCTGCTTTATGTTGCCGTCTCCAACACAATTCCCACATATTTGGTGTTATATCGGTTTCTGTTCCTAAAAAATATGCGTATCTGGAAAGAGAGCACGATATGTTTAAAGAAGTAGTAGGAGATATTGCTTTTGCCCTTTATAACAAGGAAATAGAAGAAGAAAAAAAACAACAGGAAGAGCATCTTCTTCTGATGACCCGGAATATGAATGATGTTGTGATCGAAACAGATATTGACGGTAACTATACCTACATTTCCCCTTCACATAAACGAATCCTGGGAAGGGGAGACGAATTATTGGGTCAGAATTGTTTTAGCAAACTACATCCTGAAGATCAGGAATCTGCAAAGGAAGCTTTTCAAAAAATAGTTGAAACCTGTAAGGATAACAAAGCTGAATATAGGTATCTACATCCAGATAAAGGATATATTTGGCTGGAATCAATCGGGACATCCTATCTAAAAAGAAATGGTGAAATGTCTATACTCATTAATATCCGTGATATTACTGAACGTAAAATGGCAGAAGACCAAGCCAAGAATATTGCTCAGGAGTATGAAACTGTATTTCAGGGTACACAGGATTCCATGTTTTTAGTTCAGGTACTTGAAAATGATGAGTTTCAGTATATTCGGACCAATAAAGCTCATCAGGAATCTACAGGTTTTTCTTTAGAGGAAGTCAGAGGAAAAACTCCTCAAGAATTACTGGGAAAGAAGAAAGGGGATCTTGTATGTGCAAATTATGCTCGTTGTGTAGAGTCAAAAGTTCCTATATTTTATGAAGAATTTTTAACTTTGCCTGCAGGTAAAAAAGTTTGGATGACTACATTGACTCCAATTATACGGGATAATGATGTGCGATATATTGTTGGTTCAAGCCAGGATATTACAGGGCGAAAATTAGCAGAAAAAGGATTGCAGAAGGCAAATAGAAAGTTGAAAGAAACTATGATTAAAGCCAACAAAATGGCTCTGCAGGCCAGATCTGCTAATAAAATTAAAAGTGAATTTCTGGCAAATACAAGTCATGAATTACGTACCCCTTTAAATTCAGTGATTGGTTTTTCTGAAATTTTGCTTGAAGAGAATATGGGCGATCTTAACGACACACAAAAAAAGTATGTATCAAACATATCTAAAAGTGGTAAACATCTATTGGAAATAATAAATGAGATCCTTGACCTATCAAGAATTGAATCTGGCAAAATTGAAATCTACAAAGAAAAGTGTGAATTAAATATAATTTTGAATGAAATAAAAAAAATAATGGCCTCTCAAGCGGCTGCAAAATCAATTGACTTACAAATCACCAGCAATGAAAATAATCTCACCGTTTTCGCTGATAGAAGAATGATTAAACAAATAATATTCAATCTGGTAGATAATGCCATGAAATTCACTCCACAAAACGGAAATGTATCAATTACTGCTAAAATTAGCAATGAGAATAAAATATTAGTATCCGTATCTGATACTGGAATTGGGATTCCTGAAAACAAAATTGAAGAAATATTTGATCCTTTCATACAGGTTGATGGTTCTACAAAAAGAAGTTATGGTGGCATCGGCCTTGGACTTTCCATAGTGAAAAAATATGTGGAAATGCATGGTGGAGATGTCTGGGTAGAAAGTAAAATTGGAGAAGGTTCCATTTTTATGTTTACCTTGCCTATTAAACAAAAAGTAATTTGTTTTGAAAGTTTACCTTAAACAAACAGAATCTGATAGGCATTTAAAGTACTGTAGGAACTACGGGTAGAGCCTGTGGACTTGTTTTCGTTGGGAAAAGTATGAAGCAGGAAACCATGAAGTCTTCAGCTGCCTGTTAGTTCATACTTTCATATATATCTTATTTTTAAGACTTACTGGTTCGAATAGGTGTCTAATTTCATTAGGCAGTGTTTCAGATTTCCCGATCACAAGGAAGCCTCCCTTGATCAACCCTTCATGGAATCTGGTTATCATCTTTACTTTTTGTTTTTCATTGAAATATATCATCACATTCCTGCAGAATACAGTATCCAGATATTTTGAAATTGGGGGATCGTTTGTCAGGTCATGCCTTTTGAAGCGATATGACAATTTATTTGTGTTTTTTATTTTATAACCATTCTCTGTTTTCTCGAAATACTTGGATTTAAGGCTGTAATCCAGGTTTTGGAGTTTATCCTTGCAGTATATTCCTTCTGATGCACTTTTCAGACATTTTTCGTCTATATCAGTGGCATAGACCGAAATACTCCAGTCTTCCGGAAAAACCTCTCTTGCACACATTCCTATAGAATAGGGCTCTTCCCCACAGGAGCATCCAGCACTCCAGAACCTGACAAGTTTACTTTGTGATTTTTGTTTTCTTTCTATTATATCCACGGCCAGTTTATCCCTGAAATACTCAAAAGGACCTTTATCTCTCATGAACTCTGTGACGTTGATTGTCAGGGTATCAATGAGGGCTTTAAGTTCATTTTCATCTTTTTCAATAAATCGGGCATATTCTCTGTAATCCTTAATCCCCACAACTTTCATTCGGAGTTCGATCCTTCTTTTAAGGTACTTATCCCTGTAACTATCAAGAATAATACCTGAGAGTTTTGATATCTTTTTTGTAAGAAGCTTGAAATAATCAGGTTCATTTATAGCCATGCTGCCTTCCCTGAGCTGTATTTTATAATCATACTCCCATCGATAGTGTTAAATAGGATACTTCTGCCTACATTTCCCCCTGTATCGGTAGCCACAATGTCAATTCCTTCTTCTTTTAAGGTATCCTGAACCGACTTTATATTGCGATCACCAATTTTCAACATTTCCATATTCATGTGCTTAAATATCTGGGCACCCCCGGCAAATTTAGCACATACCTTGCGCCTTCTTGCTCCATTGCGAATCATCTCTTCGAGCATTGTTTTAATGGCAGTCTCTGCATGTTTTGTTTTCCCCTCTGCTGAAACACCGGGAAGCAAGACGTGTGCAATTCCTCCAAGACACGTTGATGGATCATAAAGGATTACTCCCACACATGATCCAAGTCCCATTGCTTTTAACAAAACGTTTTTCCCGATTTTATATTCTCCTATGCCGGCAACCAATTCTCCTTCAAGTACTTCTACATTCGAACTTTGTACATTTCCACACAAGTGATTTTTTGTTTCAGCAATTATTTCACATTTTTGAGTACAATGTTCGTATGCACATAAATCCTTTATTGAACAATACGAGCCCGTCAGTATTTCATTTCGGCTTAATATAATCGCTCTTGCACTTGCTGTTGATATAAAGGCAATATTGCTGCTCATAGTCCTTCCAGTATTTGCATGATATTGGTAAACAAATCTTCTTCTGGCAACAGGATAAGATCAATTTCTATATTGGACTCGGAATTTAGGGTTGTTTCGAATAAAATTAAATGGTCACTTTTCTGGGCCATCTGTGAAATTATACCGTCCACAATTGCCGTGGCCATGTCGACTGCATAATTTGGAGGAGAGGGTAGAATTATGAGGTCCATGAAATCAGCAGAAGCATCGCAGAATGCGGAACCGAGTATGTTTCCAGCTTCCATTACTGCGGAACCATACATCTCCTCATCGACCTCATCCATCCCATACATATCCCTGACAAGTTTGTCCGCAGATTCCTTTGGTATCATTATATAGAGGTACCCTGAATTTCCGCCGGTGAGGTCTTCCAGTCCGAATAAAACACCGGCAACCACCTCGTTGTAGACCTCTTCATGGATGTTGGCTATATTTATGATTCTTACTTCTGGAACGCTGATCTCTATATATTTATTAAGCATTTTTGAAAGTGAGGTTGCTGCATGACCTGTGCCAATATTGCCCAGTTCTTTTAATACCTCCACTTCCATTTCATTAAGTAATTCAAATTCAGGCATCTCGATTTCCTCCTATCAATGTTGAGACATCAATGATTGGTATCACCTTACCGTCCCCTAAAATTGTAACTCCGTTAAATCCTTTAACTCTGGACAGTACACTGCCGATAGGCTTTATTACGATTTCCTGTTGATCTATAATGGAATCTACAATAATAGCCATCTCTTGGTTATCTTTCTCTACTATAATTCCAATTTCTTTGTGTGATTTTGGTTTGTTGTCTTCGATTTCAAAAATTTCCTTTAATTTTATCATAGGTAGGAGTTTATCTCTCACATAGAGTAGTGGCTGATCATGGATGACTTTGATATTTGATTCATTGACATTAAGGGCTTCAATTACATTGGAAATAGGAATCGCATAGTTCTCATTGGCTACTTCTACTACCAGGGCTCTTATTATGGCAACAGTGGGGGGCAGGCTGATTTTTATGCGTGTGCCTTCTCCCTTTGTAGAATAAACCCTGACATTACCACCCAGTTTATCTACCGCATTCTTCACAGCATCCATTCCAATCCCCCTGCCTGATATTTCGGTAGCGTTGTCTTTTGTGGAAAAACTGGGGGTGAAAATTAGCATCCTGATTCCATCTTCATCAAGTTTTTCGATTTCAGAGGGCGAAAGGATCTCTTTTTCCAGAGCTTTCTTTTTGATATTTTCCACATCCAGACCCTTTCCATCATCCTCGATTTCAATAATGACGTTGCTCTTTTCCTGTCTGGCTGAAAGTTTTATGCGACCGGCTTGGCTTTTTCCAGCCTTCTCTCGGTCTTGTGATTCTTCGATTCCATGATCTACTGAATTTCTTACCAGGTGCACCAGTGGGTCACTGATCTCATCCAGAATAGTCCTGTCCAGTTCCGTATCCTGCCCCTCTATCTCAAAATTGATTTCTTTGCCAAATTTTTTGCTTAAATCTCTTACCATTCTGGGGAACTTATTGAACACCCTCTCAATCTTGACCATTCTCATCCTCATCACTTCATCCTGCAGACTCGTGATGGATTTATCCAGGATGCCGGTAGCTTCTTCAAGTTCGGGTATTTTATGTTGGTGTGATATCTGAAGCAGGCAACCTTTATTGATGACCAGTTCACCGACAAGGTTCATTATATTGTCCAGATCAGAAATCCTAACTTTAATGGAATCCTGTCTCTTGGGCCCTGGTCCTGTCTTTTTGGTATTGTCGGTTTGGGCGATGGATTTTCTGTTTTCAGATTTTACTTTAGGATTTTCTGTTGAAGTTTGTTTAATCGTTTCTTCCTTTTGCTTTTCAATTTCAGCTTTTTGAGATTCTTTAACTTCTTGACTTTCTTCCTCTATTACTTGTTCAGTTACCTTTTCTTCTTTGTCTACCTGTGCATTTTGAGGCTCTTGTACTTCTTGTTCTTTTTCTATTGCTTTTACAGTTGCCTTTTCTTCTTCATCGATCTGTACTTTCTTATCTTCATTAAATTCTGAAGGGGTTGGCTGCATCAATCGAGGTTTTTCATATTGTCTTTTTTCCCAGGCAAGGTCAGTGCTGGATTGGGTGTTACTGATAAACACAGCCATTAGTTGCTTTACTTTTTCTTGGAGGGAATATTTCTCATTCCTGATAATATCCCTGATTTTACTCATTAAACTGATGTTATTCGGTCCACTTTCATATATAATTTTATAATCAGTTTCATATCCATGAGTTGTTTCTTTACTATTCTCGCTGACCTTGGTTATTTCGAAGGTAGTTTCTTCCTGAATGTAGTTTTCAGATTCATTTTTTATGGTTTCATTGTCTGTTGAAGTATATTCAACATCTGGGCCACATTTTATGACTTCATAACTCTCGATCTCCGAAATCCTATCCATAGCATCCTTGACCCTGTCCGCTTCTCCTTTGATAAAAACTTTAAGTGAACCATTGAATGTACCATCGATTTCCTCTTCCGCAGGTTCGGTCCTGACAACTTCCCCTGCTTCTCCCATTGATTCTATCACAAGTACAGCTTTTAATTCCTTGATGTCTGCTGAAGGTGATATCTGTGTATTGAGTATGATGTTATATTCATCAGAGGCAAGATATTCTTCAGATACATTTTTCAGTTGTGGTTCAGCAACGTCCTTTTTAGTTTCTTCACTTCCCTTTTCCGTAATTTCAAACATCTCGATCTCCGAGATTTTCTCCATTACTTCCTGGACTTTTTCTGCCTCTCCATTGATGAAAACCTTAAGTTTTCCCTTGAATGTATTATCGATTTCCTCTTCTGCAGGTTCGGTCCTTATTACTTCTACCTCTTCCTTAAGAGATTCTATCACAAGTACAGCTTTTAATTCCTTAATATCTGCATCATTGGAAATTTTGGTGTCAAGAATTAGATTGTAATCTTCATCCAGGGGATCAACATCGTTCTGCATACCTTCAGAAACCTTTGGTTTTCCCTCTTCTTCCGGTATAATCTCTACATCTTCCGAAGCCGAGCTGGATACTGCATCTAAAGATTCTTCAACGGTTTCGTTTGAGGCAACCTCTTCTCGAGCACAATCTTCAGTTGCACTTCTACCCTGTTGTTTGTATTCTTCAAAAGATTCCAGAAGGTCTTGTATTTCGGTATCATCAGTACCCTGGGACTCGATCTTTTCAACCATTTCATTGATGCGGTCTACGGTTTCAAGCATTACATCTATAAGTCCGCTATCAATGTTTATTTCGGCACATTTTATTCCACTTAGCACTTCTTCCATTTTGTGGCATAATTTTTCAAGTGATGTATACCCCAGGAATCCGGCCATTCCTTTTATTGTATGAGCTACCCTGAATATTTCATCCAGTGCATTCTCATCCCCGTTTTCCAGGTCAATGAAGGCTTGGTTAAATATTTCCAGATACTCATTAATTTCCTGAAGGAACTCATCCTTATAAACATCCATATCAATATCCATTACCTCATCCCTCTATACATCTAACAATCTCTTCAGGAATTTCAAAAATAGGTTTTACCACGTCTATTGCTCCTGCTTCAATAGCCGCTTTTGGCATTCCGTAAATCACGCATGTGTCCTCACTGCATGCGATAGTTTTCCCTTCATTTTCATGGATCAATTTAAACCCGTAAGTCCCATCATTTCCCATTCCTGTAAGTATGGCGGCAACCATATTTTTTCCATATACATTCGTCACACTTTGAGCAGTAATATCGACTGCAGGAATCACCGCGTGTACCGGTTCACCTTCTACAATCTTTATCCTGATAACTCCCAATGCTTTACGAACTTGCATATGAAATCCGCCGGGAGCTATATAGACGACTCCATTTTCGACCTTTTCATTGTTCCTGGCTTCTTTAACTTGAAGTTGCGATAAACTATCAAGTCTTGCAGCCAGTTGGTTACAGAAATTTCCTTTTGGCATGTGCTGCACTACAAAAACAGGCGCAGGCATATTTTCAGGTAGTCTGGGTATGATTTGTTCAAGAGATGAAGGACCTCCTGTAGAGGAACCTATAAGAACCGCTGTTTCATCGGGCGTTTTATCCCAGTTTCCCTTTATGATTTCTCCCTTGAATTTTTTCAGGTTAAGCAAACGAATTATATTCGGTTTGGAATTATGAATATTATTGACCTTTGAAACCAGCTCATCTTCGATTTTGTCAATTTCATGTAATCCAGTGGGTTTTGTAATAAAATCGATTGCACCCAATCTTAAAGCTTCCAAAGCTTCTCTTGAACCCTTTTTGGTGAGAGTGCTGAACATAATCGTGGGGATGGGGTTTGTATGCATTATTTTTTCAACAGCAGTTATCCCATCCATGACAGGCATGTTGACATCCATCACGATTACTTCAGGTTGCAGTTTTCCTGCCTTTTCTATGGCTTCCTCCCCATTTCTTGCAGTTCCAACAACCTCGATATTATCGGCACTCTCAAGCATGTCTTTTGCTGCCTTTCTCATCAGGGCAGAATCATCAACAACAAGGGTTCTTATCATATTATCCACCGGCCTTCATGCGCCAGTAACCTTTTTTATTTCCTCAACGACTTTTGGTCCCTGGAAGGGTTTTATGATATATCCTTTGGCACCGAGTTTGATAGCTGTTTTTACAATTTTTTCCTGGCCCACAGCAGTGCACATCACAACTTTTGCACTTTTATCCATACCCTTTATTTCTTTTAATGCATCAATTCCACTCATATCCGGCATCACTATATCCATTGTAACAATGTCCGGATTCAATTCCTTGTACATTTCCACTGCCTGTTTCCCGTTTTCAGCTTCACCGGCTATATCAAATCCAGCTCCAAAAAGGATATTTTTCAGGAGTTTTCTCATAAATGCTGTATCATCTACAATTAATACTTTTGACATGCAACCTCACCTTTTTCAATCTTATTTTGATGCATTCCCAACCATGGTAACTCCACGAGGGGTTAGTTCAATTTCTTTTCTGACTTTAACAACCTCTGCCAGGCCGTTCTCAACAAGTTTGTCATAATATTCATTGAGCTCGTCTGTGGATATCCCTACAATGTTCTCTATTGAGACAAAATCCAGACCCGAGTATACGAGTGTCAGAATTTCTTTTTCCGTCTCAGTCATATCAATCTGGGGTTTATGTGTCTCGATGAGTCTGGTAATGTAATTCTCCAGCATCTCAAGGGTGGTCTCGGGACACATCAGCAGACTTGTTGCCACCTGTCCCTTTTTGACTTTCGAAAGGACCAGCACTTTCCTCTGTTTTCCTCCGATATTTCTTGTCTCCTTAACCACCCCTCCGATGTTATCAAACAGCATCTTCTGCTGCTTTTTTGGTGAAAGGAACCAGAAACCTTCATCCGTTACACTGAAATATCCTTTCTCCCATTTTGCACCGGATGACACCACGCCTCCAACGGTTGCAGAATCAAGATAATAGACCGCAAACCTGTCTGCTTTCAGATTAAAGGCAAGAAATCGGAAGACCTGTGCCCGGATTTTCTCCGGGGGTTTGATAATAGTCTCTCCGTCCTTTTTGATCCTGATCGCTTCAACACCTTCTACATCGACATCGCCAAGATCTTCGATCTCGTTTACGGGAATTTTCTTTTTTCCTATGGACAGGGTTTGATCGGTAATTAACAGTTCTGCATCCATCCAGTTCCCGTCAAATAATTTTGCCGGGGTTCTGAGATGAACTTTCTCTGTCATCTTTTCATACCCTCAATTTCTTCTTCACTGAATACTTTGTCCAGATCTATGAGTGTCAACAATCCGTCCTCCAATTTACCCACGCCCGTCAGGAACTTTGATTCGTCCCTTGATGTTATTATATCAGGCAGCTCATCTATATCGTTCGAGGACAGATATTTGACCTCATTGACACTATCCACGATCATTCCAATGACCACGTTTTCGTATTCGATCACAATGATCCTGGTCTCATTGTCAGTTTCCTTTGTCTCTTTGCCGAACCGTTTTCTCAAATTGATTATGGTTGTGATCTGTCCCCGGAGATTTGTCACACCTTCAATGAAGTCTGGAGAATTCGGGATCCTTGTGATTTTGGGTGGTTTGATTATTTCCTTTACCTGGGAAATATCGACTCCGTATCTTTCCTCTCCCATATTAAAGACGATAACCTGCACCGTTTCTTCCACATCCATCATTTGACTATGGGTATCCATTTTAGGCCACCTTTGTATTTTAAGGAATGAAAACAAGTTCTCAGTTATTAGAGAACTTGAAGTTCTTTTTCATCATATCCTGTGTCTTATTAGCAAGGTCGTCTACGTTATTTATAGAGGTACTAACCTGCTGTGCAGCTGCGGTCTGCTCCTCGATTGCTGCAGAGGTTTCCTCACTGCTTGCTGCATTTTCTTCTGCGGTTGAAGCAACCTCGCCGATATTCTCATCAATACTTTCAATTTTCTCCAACCCATCTTCGGATTTCTGGTTCAGTTCACCGAGCATTCCATTGATTTTTTCGACCATCTCGGCAATTTCCCCGGCTTTGCCCAGAGCTTCTTCGATGTCCTTGCTTCCACCTTTAGCTTCTTCTTTTGCCCTGTTGATCGCTTCGGTAACTTTTTCAGTTTCCTTCTGGACATCACCCACTATCTCGTTGATCTCATCGGTACTGCTTCTTGATTCTTCGGCAAGTTTGCGTACTTCGTCTGCTACCACTGCGAATCCTCTACCGTGTTCTCCTGCCCTTGCAGCCTCGATTGCTGCATTCAGAGCCAGCAGGTTTGTTTGGTCTGCAATCGACTGGATTTTATCGGTAACTTTGCCAATGTTATTGACGGCACCATCCAGAGAAGTTACGATTCCTGCAAGTTGTTCAATTTCATTCACAATGTTGTTCAGGTCTTCCATTGCATTGCTTTGAAGTTCTTTGGTAACTTCACTTTTTTGGACCGCCTCTTTGGAGTATTTTGCAGACTCTGTTGCTGAATCGCTGAGTTCGTTGAAAATCTGTGCGGAAGCTTTTACATCAGAAGCAGAGGTATTGGCATGCCTTGAAAGATTCTCGGATCCGGTGGCAATCTGTTCTGCTGCGGTGGATATCTGCTCCATTCCTGCATTCATCTGGTTGACAGCTTCTTTGGATTGTTTCACTTCTTCAATTGTGCTGCCCATATCACTGAGGATATCTTGAACAATGCCTCTGAGATTTTCTACAAAAGCGTTGAACTCATCGAATGTCTTGCCGAAATCGTCATCCTTTGTTTTTTCGAGTTTTGCATCAAGATTGCCTTCTCCAACCATCCTGATTCCTTCTCCAAGGTCTTTAAGACAGTTGTTGGTATAGTCGAGTAGATTCTCAACTTCCTTTTCTTTTTGTTTGACCTCTGTCAGGTCAGTCATAATATTGAGCACGCCAACAATATCGCCATTATTATCTTTTATAGGGATTGCTGAAGTGACAGTGAATAACTCAAGATCACGCATTGAAAGCTTAAGCCATCTTTCTTTATTGTAGATTCCTTCTCCACTTTCTAAAACAGAATCGACTATAGTTTTATCGACCCCTTCTACAATGTCTGCAGGCGATGCACCAAAAGCTTCATTAGCATTGTTATATTTGCACTTCTCCAAAAAATAATCATTGATATACTTGATTTTTCCATCTTTATCAGTAAAAAGTGCCAGAGATGGCTGTGGTATACTTTGTACGATCATTTTTCTGGATTCTTCTTCTGCTTTTACATGCTGGGTTATATCCAAAAAAACCCCGTCTATGTAAATTGGTTCTCCACTATCATTACGTATGATCTTGCCTTTTTCTTGTATGTATATAATTTCATCATCTTTTGTTTTTATTCTATAGTCAACACTGTATGGAGTATTCTTTTTGATAGCTTCATCAATAGCTTCATCTATTGTGGATACATCTTCAGATAAGACCAAATCTGACCATGTTAACTTTTCGTTTAGAAACTCCATCTTTGAATAACCAGTCAATTCCTTCACACTTTGACCGATATAATATATAGCCCAGGATGATTTTATGTCACATCTGAATACGGTGACTGGTAAATTGTCAATCAATCCTGCAATCTCTTTTTCCTTTTGTGCCGTCTCTTTATTGTCATTTCCAATTTGCGTGTCGTTTTCAGGAATTGTTTCTATATCTCCCATAGTTTATCCTCTCCAAATATCTCATTACGATGATTTTCTGGGTTGTCAGTAGTGTACATTCACACTGGTCTGAAATGTCATAATAATGAGTATAATGATACTTCTATGCAATTATGCAATTTAATATATTTATATATTTTGCAGGTGATCAGAATTATTTGGTATATGGTATAAAAATAGCAGTATAGACCATCTCTGAAATCATGGTCTATATTTTTTATGAAATGAAGAAGTCACAGAAAAGACTTTGAAAAAAATAATTGAAAATGGATTGCCGTAATTATTCGGTCCCTTTCATTTTGTTGTAATTCTGGTACCCGGTTTTTTCCCTTCTACAGGTTTGCTTTTTGCACATTCCTGTCTGACAACATTGGATATCATTTCAGGCTGGGTCCCATCCATTACTATCGTATCGATGTTGCATCTTTCGATCATCTTAGCAGCCAATGGATCTACCGGTGATTTAGATCCTGCTTTCATTTCGGTGGAAATGACCACATCAAGCAATTCCTTTGGTGTCATCACATCAAACTTTCTGGCATTTTCATCGGTTGCAGGGTCACTTGAATAAACCCCGTCCACTGAAGTTGCAATCACCATTATGTCAGCTCTTAAGTATTCGGCAAGAACGGCAGATACCATGTCTGTGGTCTGGCCCGGGATTACTCCTCCCATGACAACTATTTTTCCGGAAGCTAAAGCCAGTTCTGCATCCTTATAATTCAAAGGAGGTTCCGGATATGCATTTTTCCCCAGGGCAGCTATCAGGAGTTGTGCGTTGAGGCGGGTTACATCAATCCCTATGAAATCACAGGTCACTTCATTAGCCCCTATCTGCCTGGCAGTTTCTATATACTGGCGGGCTGCAACACCTCCGCCTGTCACGACGACAATTGAATGCTCTTGAGAAAGCTCTTCCAGCATACTTGCATACTTTTTGAATCTTTCTGGATTTAGGTCTCTGGCAAGGACGGACCCGCCTATGGATATTACGAATAACATGAATGCTCCTCCGGATATTGTGCATGAGAATTTATAGTTATACTGGATGCAAAATAGGGATGAGAAAAAAATACAGCCGTTTTGTAGAAAAAAGATGTTATTTGAGGCTGCATTTTTCTACCTTTATAAATGGTATGCCTGATACAATCGCTCTATGTCCAATTCCGTGACATCCGAAGAATAGGAAGTAGTTCTGTAATTCCTGATTACGCAATAGATTCCCTCTTCAGACATAGGATTTACCCGGCAAAGTTGTTCAAAAAAGTAAGGGAAAATGGACTAATTATTCCATTGTGATTGCTTCGGTTGGACAGACGTCCACGCATGCACCACAGTCCACACACTCTTCAGCGTCTACGACTGCAATGTTTTCATCGTTCATTGAGATTGCTTCAGATGGACATTCGTCCACACATGTTCCGCAACCTATACATTCGTCAACATTGATTATTGCTACCATATATATCGTCTCTCCTGTTGATTTTAACGTCTTAATAGACTTCATCCTATCATTAAATAACTAAAATAAAAAGTTATCGATTAGGATTTATAGCATCTGATTTCATTCTTACTTCGTATGAGTACGGAATGATTGCAGAATCTTTTAAATTTAACAGACATATTTATTTTGGAGTAATATAATGATATTGTAAACACACTCTCAATTTGGATATATGATACAATGAAAGATGAAAAAGCAATTTCTCCTGTTGTCGGCATCATGTTAATGATTGCCATAACTATTGTTCTTGGAGTCACTCTGATCTTCTTCGCCACAGCCTTTGAAATGCAGGAGCCTGCACCTTTTGTGGCTCATTCAAGCGGGGAACTGGTACGTGATGTGGATGGGTCTGTGGATCAAAAAGTATATCTCTATCATGAAGGCGGGGAGTCTATTACAGTTTCTGATATGGAGGTTGTGGTGGATGCCACTGAAGTTTGCGGGAAACATGCCCGTATTGTTGGTCTGCCTGTACAGAATTCACTTGACTCTTCCAATATTGAAGGGGAGACCGGAATGTTAGATAAAGGGGTAAGTGGGCTTGCCGGTGCAATCAAAGAGGCAGAATTTTCTGCCGGGGAAATGATGATGTTTCGCATCAATAATGGTAAATGCCCCTTAGAAAAAGGTGACCAGATAACTGTTAAAATCATACATACGCCCACCAACACAGTAATCATAGAAGAAACCCTGACCGCTTCCTGACACACATTAACTTCCAATCCAATATCTTTTTAATAGGAGGAGCTTTAGGGAAAGCCATGAGCACCCCTGACAATTATATCCAGTATTTCCCCCTGGAGCAATGTTATCCCAACCAGAAGGACGCAATGGAGAAAATTCACCGCTCCCTGCTGGAAGAGAATCTGGTGCTTTTTGAGGGGGCCTGTGGGACCGGGAAGACCCTGAGTGCTCTGGTTCCCTCGCTGCATGTGGGAAAACAATTGGGCAAAACCGTGTTCATTGCCACAAATGTCCATCAACAGATGTTACAGTTCATAGATGAAGCCCGCCAGATTAAACGTACCCATGACATCAAGGTCCTTGTTTTCAAGGGTAAGATGGGCATGTGTCCCCTGAAACAGGGATATGATGAATGCGAGGCCAAACGGGATAATACCTACGATCTCATGGAGATCGAAAAGGAAATAAATCTCAAAAAACAGGAATCGAAGGCTGCCTGGGACGAGTATAAATCCTCGGGCGAAGCGGCGCATGCTTCTCTGAGGGATGCTGTCGATGAGGAGCGGGAAAAACTTGAGGAAAAAGCTAGTTCCCTGAGAAAACGTTCATGCGACCCCCTGTATGAGGTTTTAAGGGCAGAGGATGAAAAATTCCAGAAGTGGCTTTTCCAGGATGTACGCGATCCCGAAGAGGTCAATGATTACGCCGCTGAGAACGGCATGTGTGGTTATGAACTTCTCAAGCGGGAATTGAAAAATGCCGACCTTGTCATAGCCAATTTTCATCATATCCTCAATGATAAGATATTTTCCACAATGCTGCGCTGGATGGACAAAGAACCCGAAGACATCATTGCGATATTTGATGAAGCCCATAATATAGAAAACGCTGCCAGATCTCATTCATCCATTACTTTGACCGAACATGCCATTGAAAGTGCCCTGGCTGAACTCAATGCCAATGAAAAAAGTGATCTTTTCACCTCCATGCCGGTTGAGGATGTGGAAGCCGTGCTCTCCATTCTCCTGGAAGTGGTCAGGGATACCTATGATAACCGTTTTAAGTTTGGGGAACGCCAGCGGGTGGGGCGCAACTGGTACGATATACGCATAAGTGACCCCTATGAAAGAAATGATGTGGTATATGCCCGTTTTATGAGGCGGATGAAAGAGACCGGTTATGGGGAGGAAAAACAGGTACAGGAATTGCTAGGGATTGCTGCTGAAGTGGGAGGTTTACTGGATAATGCCTATCATGAACAATACAAACAGGGCCAGACTCCGATCCTGAAAAGATCCCATCTAAAACCCACAGCAGAATTCTTCTCCCAGTATCTCAAACTCTCCAACAACGAAAATTATTATCCGGTACTCAATGTCCGCCGGGATCAGGGCGGGGAGATTTACGGTCGGCTGGAACTATTCACCTGTATCCCGAAAAACGTTACAGGTCCGCTGCTGGATTCGATCTACTCGGCAATCCTGATGTCTGCAACCCTGCGTCCCTTCGATATGATCAAAAGCACCCTGGGCATCACACGGCAGACATGCGATCTGGCCTATGGTCTGACATTTCCTGAAGAACGCAGATTGACCCTCGCAGTATCCGTACCTCCCCAGTATTCTCGGATACGGGACGATCCTCAGAATCTGCATATATTAGAACAGGTGTTACAGGATACGATTGAAAATGCCGGGGGCAATGTGATCATCTTTTTCCCGAATGCTTTTGAGGCAAAACGCTATTTCCGCAAATTCGATGGTGTGCTTGATGTCGAACTGTTCCTTGATGAAACCGGGGTATCTGCCCAGGATATACGCAAACAATTCTTCCAGATAGGAGAGCAGGGAGGCAAAGCTGTCCTTTTCACATATCTCTGGGGTACCCTCAGTGAAGGAGTGGATTACAGGAATGGCCGGGGTCGGGTTGTTGTGGTGGTCGGTGTAGGTTATTCGGCCCTGAATGACAGGATGCATGCGGTGGAATCTGCCTATGATCATGAATTCGGTTATGGTGCCGGCTGGGAGTATGCTGTACAGGTCCCCACGATACGCAAGATCAGACAGGCCATGGGCAGAGTGGTACGTTCGCCGACCGATTATGGTGTCAGGATACTGCTGGATGGCAGGTTCATGACGGATTCGGTTAAAAGACTGGGAAAATATTCGGTATACCCCTCATTTCCCGAAGATGAGAGAAAGGAATTCCTTGATGTGGAACCCGGCAAAGTGAAATATTCCCTGCTCAATTTCTTTTCGGACATGGAAGAGTTGTCCTGACACATATATATATGATTGTGAATTAGTTCCAAGGTACTATGATCGAGATTACATCCCCTTCAAGGCTGCACCTCTCTCTGATTGACCTCAATGCTTCCCTGGGCCGGGTTGATGGGGGAGTAGGTGTGAGTCTGCAGTATCCCCACATTCATCTTACTGCTGAAAAGAGTGATCATGTGAAGATTAACGGCAGCTCATTACTGTACGACAAAGTGCAAGCTGCGATTTCTGCCCTGCTGCCTGAAGGAGAAGGAATCAGTATCTATCTTGATGAGGACATGCCTGCCCATGTAGGCCTGGGTTCGGGCACACAGGTGGCTTTGTGTACTGCGGCTGCGATCAACGAGCTTTTCGAACTGGGCCTTTCGGTCAGACATCTGGCCCAAAAAGTGGGCCGGGGTGGTACTTCCGGAATTGGTGTGGCGGCTTTTGAGGAAGGCGGTTTCCTTGTGGATTGTGGACATCGTTTTTCTGATAAAGGTGCTTTTTCTCCCTCCTCTGCCAGTCCGGCCCCTCCCGCTCCGGTAGTTTTCAGACATGACTTTCCGGACTGGCCCATAGTGCTGGCTCTTCCTGACAGGCAGGGAGCGCATGATGCACAGGAAGTGGATATTTTCAGGCAGGTCTGTCCTGTTCCCCTGGAGGATGTACAGACGATCTCCCACATCGTATTGATGCAAATGATTCCGGCAGTTATTGAAAAAGATATTGAGAACTTCGGCAGTGCACTTGATAGTCTGCAGACACTGGGATTCAAAAAGCAAGAGATCTCTCTGCAGAGCCAGCAGGTGCAAGACGTAATTGAACAGATGAGAATGGCCGGTACCCATGGTGTCGGGATGAGTTCCTTTGGGCCTGCAATTTGCGGTTTTGTTGAAAATGAAATTCAGGGAAAACGTATTGTCCGGGAAATGCAAAAATTCCTGGATGAGAATATAGGAGGCAAGGTTTTGCTTACAACTCCCAATAACACCGGTGCGGATATCAGGATGGATTAACCTTGAATGTGAAAACCTGGTTTGCAGATATTGAAATCAATGAAGATGGAAATGTGGCTGAGTGCAGTCCCTGTACGCAGGATGTGCAGCAGCTGGCAGAAAGATTGCTTGTCTTTCAGACAGATCCCCAACAAATCCCGCCGGCAGGTTTTGATCCCGTTCAAAATGCCATTGAATGCGGATTCGCAGCAGGGGAAACTGAATATTATTCCCTGTTGCAGCAAACCTGTATTGCAGCCACGCGGCTTAAGATAAAGAACTCCTATTCTCCGGATTTGCGAATAATCCATGCCGTGGAAGCACTGGATGATATTGATGAGGCGGCCAATCTGCTGGCTGAGAGATTGGGTATATGGTACGGCGAGCATTTTCCCGAAGCAGGCATGCTTACCGAAAACCTGGCCAAGTTCGTAGCTGAAAACGGGCTCAGGCAGAACCTGCCGCAGGATTCGCAGTTCCATGAGACTGCCCGCTCGTCTGTGGGTATGGAAATGTATGCAGAGGACGGAGCTATCATAAAGGCTTTTGCAGCGGACCTCTCTTCCCTTTATGAGAGGCGTCATGTGATAGAAGCCTATATTCACAAAAACATGGAACAACTCGCTCCCAATCTGGAGGAGGTTGCAGGAGCCAATCTGGGTGCTCGATTGATCAGTATGGCCGGCGGATTGCAATCTCTCTGCCGGATGCCGTCAAGCACCATTCAGGTGATGGGTGCAAACCAGGCTTTATTCAAACATCTCAGGGGCAAGGCTACTTCTCCCAAACACGGTATTATTTTCAATCATCCTTTAATCAAGAATTCCCATCCGAAAATCCGGGGCAAAATGGCCCGTGCTCTTGCTTCAAGCCTGAGTATTGCAAGCAGGGTGGATGCTTTTTCCGGCCAGCTGAATCCTGCAATTAAAGAAAAACTGGATCGTAAGGTCCGATCCATCAGGGAGGGGAATAAATGAAGGCCAAAACCTTCCATGAAAACATTTTCACGCTACAGCAGGGCAAGAAAAGGTTCCTTGCTACCAGAAATCTTTCTCCCGGACTTGAAGTGTACGGGGAACACCTGGTGCAGGTTGAACAGGCAGAGTACCGTGTCTGGGAGCCCAAAAGAAGTAAACTTGCGGCAATGCTGCTCAAAAAACTTCCCTCGCCCTTTACAAACACATCGAAGGTGCTTTACCTGGGCTCGGCTACAGGTACCACTGTCAGTCATGTTTCGGATATTGTGCAGCAGGGAGTGGTCTATGCAGTGGAATTCTCACCCCGTACAATGCGGGACATGTTACCTATCTGCGAAGAAAGGCCAAATATAATCCCTCTGCTTGCCGATGCTTCCAAACCCGGGTCCTATGCAAATGTTGTGGAGCCTGTTGATGTGGTCTTTCAGGATGTGGCCCAGCCGGACCAGGCATCCATTGCCCTGTCCAATGTGCAGCACTTCCTCAAACCCGGCGGTTACCTGTTGATGAGCATCAAGGCCCGGAGTGTGGATTCCACTGCAAAACCTGATACGGTTTTTAAACAGCAGCTCAAAACATTACTGGAGCAAGATAATTCAAAATTGGAACTTGTCAAGAAACAGAAACTTGCACCGTTGCATATCGATCATCTCGGCGTAGTTGCAAGAAAAACTGAATGAGGTTTGCAGGTGGCAGATCAGGAAGAATTGAGACAGGGGCTGGGCAAATATTTCGGTGTCTGTCCATCGTATCATCATTCCAAGGCCTGTTTATGCAAGGATTGTCCATCCTATCCGGGTGAAGGTTATATGTTCTGTGTGCGGGGTCCTGCATCCGGTGAGACCCGACAGGAATGTATGTGTAATGACTGTTATGTCTATCATCAGTTTGCGCTTGATGGGGATTATTTTTGCAGGCGGGAATGAATTATGAACAAAAATACAATTATTGTGTTACTTTGTGTACTGGTAACTCTGACTATGGCCGGATGTGTACAGCAGGAATCTGACAACACCACACCACAACCTGAAACCTGTGACTATTCCGATGTTTCTGCAGCAGAAGCATTCAATCTGATTGAGACAGGGGATGTTTTCATTCTGGATGTACGTACCCAGTCCGAATATGATGACGGTCACCTGGAGAATTCCTACCTGATCCCTGTTTCTGAACTGGAAAACCGGTTGGATGAGGTGCCTTCGGATACTGCGATTCTTGTTTACTGTCGCAGTGGCAGGCGGAGTGTGACGGCATCGAATATTCTTCTGGATGCGGGCTACTGTGATGTTTATAATATGGAAGCCGGTTTCAATGCCTGGCGCTCCGGCGGCTACCTTTACGAGGAATAAAACCCAATCTTTTTTACTTCTTCTCTCCTTTTCACATGCATGTTGTATGATGAGATTGATTGGGCAGATGTCTGGATCGAGCAGATGAAATTGCATAACGAGGCGGATGAACAGGTTCAACAGCCGGATCGCTGGGGCACCTATGAAAATGCCAGACGCTTCTGGCAATCCTCCCGCAAAAGTGGTAAACGGCTGGAAAAGACCCTGCGGGAGATAAAGCATGACAGCGATTCCCGGATACTGGACATAGGTGCCGGTCCGGGTTCAATGGCAATTCCCCTGGCGCAAAGGGTGTCCCATGTAACTGCAGTGGAGCCGGCTGAAGGGATGACAGAAGTCCTGAAGGAAAATATCAAACATTACCATCTCAACAATGTCACATGTATCCAGGAAAACTGGGAGGACGTGTCCCTGGAGGAACTGGATTCTCCTTATGATGTAATTGTAGCGTCCTATTCTTTGCACGTGCCCGATATCAGGGAGGCTATTGAAAAGATCCAGCAGTTAAGCAGTGGCAAGGTTTACATCTACTGGTTTGCAGGTGCGACCTCCTGGGATAAGAATTATTCACGTATCTGGCCGCAGTTACACGGCAGACAATATTATCCCTCTCCCAAATGTGATGTGCTCTACAATGTGCTCTACAGGATGGGAATCTATCCGGACATGGAAAATTTTGAATTGATACATGAGACCCGGTTTTCTTCCCTGGATGAGGCGGTTCAGCATTACAAACCCCATTACAAGATTGCCACTAATGAGCAGGAACAGATACTGCGCTCCCATCTGGAAGAAATACTGGAAAAAAAAGGGGACGAGCTGGTTCAGGTGGGTCGCTCGTCAAGGGTAAAAATATCGTGGGATAATTCCCACTGATTTTTTCAATGCAAAAAGTGCCTCATTCCGGTAAATACGAGGGAGACGCCCAGCCGGTTGGCGGTGTCTATAACTTCATTGTCCCGGATTGAGCCGCCCGGGGAGACAATATATTTGATATTGTTTTCGGCGGCATGGATGATGCTGTCATCGAAGGGGAAGAAGGCATCAGAAGCAAGGACACATTCTGAGAGAATATTGTTGCAGTACTCCTCAAAGTCCATTTCAGGCTGTTCCCTGTCATAGATCTCTTTCAGGTTTTCCCTTGCCTTGGTGGCACATAATTTGCGGATGGAATCCACACGATTGGGTTGGCCGGCACCCATTGCCAGCATCATGTAGCACCCATCCTCATATTCCCAGGAAAGATTGACAGCATTGGATTTGGTACATTTGCAGGCTGCAATACAGAATTCGGACAGCCCCCTTTTCTCCTCGGGATACTCGGTCTCGGTGACACATTCCCATTTCTCGTACAATCCGATATTGCGGGACTGTTTGAGCATTCCTCCTGCAATATACTTGTAGGTAAATTCCGCATCAAAGGATTCATTGAGTGAAGGCAGCTCCAGCAGGCGCAAATTCTTGCTCTTGCTCTTCAAAAAGTCCAGTGCATCGTGTTTGAATTCCGGAGCGATAATGATCTCCACGAACTTGCCCTTGAGGAATTTGGCGGATTCGAGATCCATCGCGACATTGGTGCATATGATACTTCCAAAGGCGGATATCGGATCACCGTCCCAGGCAGCCTGCAGGGCCTGCAGGAGTGTGTTTCCGGTTGCCAATCCACAGGGATTATTGTGTTTGACGATACATACTGCAGGTTTTTCGTGTCCCAATTCCTTGACCGTCTGGAGGGCGTTGTCCCCGTCCACATAATTGTTGTAAGATAGTTCCTTGCCATGCAGCTGGCGACAGTTTGCAAGGGCAGGTCCCTCTATTTCTGGCTGGGAGAAAAATAATGCTTCCTGATGCCAGTTCTCTCCATAACGCAGTTCTCTGCCACCTGTGAAATTAAGCCGCAGGGTATCTTCTCCCAGTAAGGTGCGGCTTAAGTATGTATCAATTGTACTGTCATAGTTTGCAGTATGACGGAATGCCTTGACTGCCATTCTTTCCCGGCTTTCCTGTGAGACTACTCCGCTTGAGCGCAGTTCCTTGAGAATATGTCCGTAATCTTGCGGGTCACTCAGCACTGTAACAGATTTGTAGTTCTTGGCAGCCGACCTGAGCATGGAGGGCCCGCCGATATCAATGTTCTCGATGGCCTCTTCCAGATTAACCCCTTCCCTGGATATGGTTATCTCGAAGGGATAGAGATTTACGGCCACCATGTCGATAAGTTCAATAGAAAGGTCTTCAGCGTCGCTGACGTGTTCCGGATTTTCCCGCAGGCAAAGCAGGCCACCGTGAATCTTTGGGTGGAGTGTCTTTACCCTGCCTCCCATCATCTCAGGAAATCCGGTGATCTCTGATACGTCAATTGTTTCTATTCCTGCATCCCGGAGCATACGTGCCGTGCCTCCGGTTGAAATGATCTCTATATCAAGTTGTTTGAGCCCGCGTGCAAAATCCACTATTCCCGTTTTGTCGGAAACGCTCAGCAATGCCCTTTTCACCAAAAAATCACCAAGTCAGGTTGTAAGATATTACTAATAAAGGTTCTGGTTTGTCTTTTGGGTGCGCTTTTTCCTATTGGGGGGAGTGAACATATTTCCTATACATATTATTGTTTAATTGGAATTCTCTATGGAATCTGTAGTAACTTGGCTGAATTAAGAAAACTTTATGTATCGTTATGTTCATCCGAACATATCACTACATGTTATGGAAGTAAGACACTTACCATAGAGGAAGTCTCATGCATAAAAAATTCAGGTCCATTCTATTGATTATCGTGATTCTGTTAACGGTATGCACAAGCGCATGCGTAGATCAAGAGGAAGTTTCCGCGCAGAACACAAGATCGATAACTGATATGGCAGGAAGGACAGTTGAAATACCGGCTGACGTTGACAAGGCAGTTGCCACTTCTCCTCCTGCAACAATGCTAATTTACATGCTGGCTCCGCAAAAATTAGCAGGCTGGAATTTTATGCCTCAGGGGTCGCAAACATATCTGAAACCTGAGTATCAGACCCTTCCTGTGATTGGCGGTTGGTTTGGTAAACAGGATGGAAATTATGAAACCATTATATCCATGGGTCCCGATATCATCTTTGAAGGCTACAACAGTGGAGGGGATGTTACTTCTACCATCAATGAAAGACAGAAAAAATTCGGTACAATTCCTGTTGTGGGTATTGAATCGACAATTGATGCTATGGCATATGAAAAGCCAATAAAATTCATGGGGGATGTTCTCAGAGAAGAAGAGAGAGCAGTTCAATTAATCTCTTTTTACAAAAGAACACTTAACAATGTCACTGTAAAGGTCTCACAAATACCTGAAGATGAAAGGAAGAGTGTCTATTATGCAGAAGGCACCAATGGTCTGCTTACAGATCCGAAAGGTTCTCCGCACAGTCAGTTGATAGAGATATGTGGTGGTATCAATGTAGCCCAGTGTCCCATTGAACAGGGTTATGGAAGATCAGAGGTCTCCATTGAACAGGTATTGCAATGGGACCCCGAAGTTATCATCACAGGCGACCGAAATTTTTACAAAAATGTATATGAAGACCCTCTCTGGCAGGACATCACTGCGGTAAAAAACGATGAGGTATATCTTTACCCTGATGCTCCTTTTTGCTGGTTTGACAGGCCTCCGGGTATTAACAGGATAATCGGTATTCCCTGGACAGCTAAAGTGCTCTACCCTCAAGAGTTCAGCGATCTTGATCTCAGGGGTCATGTAAAGGAATTCTATTCAGAGTTCTATCATTATGAACTGTCGGAAGATGAGATCGATGGGTTATTGAACCCGGCTGCAGCAGGAAATTAAAATTTTGCCGATAGTCTCAGACGAAGAAGGTGCAATTTAATGACAGATGAAGTAACTGGTCAAGTTGGGTTTCATGATGAATATGCCGAAAATTTCGAAGATATTGCTGCCAATATCTTTGCTCCTATATATCCTGTTATTTCACAGCAGATAACCAACAGATGCCAGATCATGAGCGGGACTTTCATAGATGTGGGCAGCGGACCTGCATCACTTGCGATAGCCCTTAGTAAGCTTGTCGATGGCAAGGTCTATGCAATGGATTTTTCTGAAAAAATGCTTGCTATAGCAAAGAAAAAGATTGAATCGTGTGATTTGAACGAAAACGTGATCCCTATTTTCGGTGACATTCATGATATGCCTTTTGACGATTGTTTTGCTGAGCTGGTCGTAAGCCGCGGTTCTCTATTCTTCTGGCAGAATGTGTCCCTAGCTTTCAGGGAAATATATCGTGTACTAAAACCCGGTGGTATGGCCTATATTGGAGGCGGTTTCGGCACAGCGCAACTTAAGTCAAAGATCACACAGGCCATGGAAAAAAGGGACCCTGCATGGTCACAGTGTGTCGAAAAAAGATTGAACAAGACCAATCTGGATTCTTTTAAAAAAGCACTGCATGTTGCTGAAATTGACCATTACAGGATCATAGATGATGAATCCGGTTTCTGGATATGTTTCAATAAGGTGGACTGACCTATGAAGTGCAACATATGTGAAATTGGCTGCGATCTTGCAGAGGGAAAGAGTGGTCAATGTCGTATGTATATCAACAAAAATGGTCAGATCATCGAGAGATTTCCAAACAACTACTTCACAATGTTTCCGGTTTCCATTGAGACAGTCCCCCTCCTCCATTTCTATCCGCGGGGTAAGTTTCTGCAGGTTTGTACCGTTGGCTGCAATTTCAAATGTGAAGGCTGCATCTCGGAGATCCTGGCATCCCGTCTTCTTTCCACTAATAAAAAAAGTGGAATTAGCAATGAGAACGTTATCAATAAAGCCCTTGATGAAGACTCCATAGGGATTGTTTTTTGTCTCAATGAGCCGGCTGTCTCCTATTTTACATTCCGGGACCTTGCTAAAAAGGCCAGGCAGAACAATCTTTTAATCGGTTGCTCCACTAACGGATATTTTACAGAAAACGCATTGAAAGAACTAATCCCTTTGATAGATTTCGTAAATATCGGTATAAAGGGTTATTCAGATGAAAGGTATATTTCGTGCGGTGCCAGAGGTTCTGAGCCTGTTTTCAGGAATCTGAAATTACTCAAAGAAAGTGATGTTCATGTTGAGGTTTCTACCATTTACATCAAGGGTTCAGAGGATGAAGTCATAAATACTGCAAAATTTGTTTCCTCCCTTTCAAGGGATATACCGTTTCAGGTTATGAGGTTTGTACCTTTTGGAGATGCAGCCCCTCAGATCGAACCAACGATAAGGGAAAGTGAAGGTCTGTGTGACAAATTAAGCCAGCACTTAAATTATGTGTATCTTTTCAATTCGCCGGGTACCGATCATTTGAACACGGTATGTCCAGAATGCAGTAAAATCATTTTCCAGAGGGAGTTCTTTGGTCCCATGGGCTCACGTACTTTATCCTACCTGCCTCAAGGAGGGTGTAAATGTTCTACTGCGGGTTTATTCAGAGGAGAAGTAAGTGAAGTTTCTCATCATGAACCGGGATTTATGGGAGGATACAGGATCACCCGGGCGCTGGAGATAATCCATGCTATTCTTGTCTGCCTTGGGATAAAAGATGATCATGAACTTGCAGAAATATGGGCCAATGTCATGGAAACAGGATATTTGGAGCAGCTTCATACCAGTTCTCAGGACCTTGACTCCTATTTTGATGTAATTGAGCATTTTGCCGCCCTTGCAGACAGGAAAAAGGAAGGAATGGAACTTGTGGCTTATATGAGGGAGAAACTGGATTTCATACGGTCTGTGACAAATGACATTGAAAAGCCACGGGCCTATTATTGTATGGGATATCCCCTTTTTGCACTCAATGGGGAGCGAATTGAGAATAATCTTGTTGAAGCTGCAGGCGGGGAAAGTGTAAACAAGCTGATCGACAGGGAGGGAAAACCCGGGGTTGGTATTTCTCATAATGAATTTGTCGGGATGAACCCTGAGTTCATATTCATATCAGGTTTCCTTTCAACCCCGGTTTCCGATTCATACGCCTATTGTAAAAAACATGGTCTATCTGCAGATGCCCTAAAAAACAGGAGGATATACGGTCTTCGTCCATTATGGGATTTCGGAAGTCCCAGATGGATATTGGGGCTGATGTACATAGCAAATAAGTTACACCCTGATATTTTTAATTTTGATATTGATAAAGAGGCAAATCAGTTCTATAAAAGGTTCTATGGTGTGTCCTTTGATTCTTCGAGGCACAACAGGTCTTTTTACAGCGTTTCATCCAGGCAATGACCCCACTTTATCGAACCGATTTTAGGAAATGAGATATAAATGTCATATGATATTGGAAGAATCACAGGTTTGAAATTGGGGATTCATAAGAGAATCTCTGAGGGTAATACACAGATATTCCTCGCATTTTTCCTTATGATATTTCTCTTTGTACTTTCCCTCTTTATGGGAAGGTATTCAATTCCTCCACAAACTATAATGACTAGCATTATTTTCTGGCTTCTGTCATTAGGAAATGTGGAGCCATCAAATGTGGGTACTGTCATATTTCAGATACGTCTTCCAAGGATAATTGCAGCTATGCTTGTAGGGGCTGGATTATCTATATCCGGAGCTTCTTTTCAAGGCCTTTTCCGCAATCCACTGGTATCTCCCTATATTTTAGGAGTGGCATCCGGGGCTGGATTTGGTGCCTGCCTGGGTATCCTGATAAGTGAGAATATATTTGTTATCCAGTTAATGGCATTTTCTTTTGGAATACTTGCAGCTTTTCTAGCTTACAGCCTCAGCAAGTCCTGCAAGGCAACGGTCACACTGGTCCTTGTGCTTTCAGGTATTATTGTAGGTGCAGTTTTCACTGCTCTGACCTCTCTGGTAAAATATGTCGCAGATCCATATGATAAACTTCCTGAGATGGTATTCTGGCTTATGGGAAGTCTCTCATCTGTCAGGGTCGAGGATCTAATCTATGCTTCACCTGCAATTCTTGCCGGCATGCTTGTTCTCATTCTTATTGGGTGGCGCATCAATGTTATCTCTTTGGGAGAGGAAGAAGCCAGGTCACTGGGTATAGATACTAAGAAAATGACAATACTGATCGTTATTTGTGCGACTCTGGTCACTACTTCTGCAATTAGTATCAGCGGTATTATTGGATGGGTAGGCCTTGTAGTACCCCATATCTCGCGGATGCTGGTTGGTCCAAGTTACAAAAAACTGTTACCAATGTCAGTTTTCCTCGGTGCATCTTTTCTTTTGGTCGTAGATGACCTCGCAAGGACATTAATGAGTATAGAAATTCCTCTGGGAGTTCTTACGGCACTGATAGGGGCACCATTTTTTGCTTATCTTTTACAAAAAAAGAAGGTTGGTTGGTCATGATATTAAGGGTAGACAATGCTTCGTATTCGTATGGTGGTAAGGAGAATGTATTTGAGGATATTTCCTTTTTTTTAAAAAAGGGTGAGACTTTATGCATACTTGGTCCCAATGGGATTGGTAAATCAACACTGCTAAAATGCCTTGGCAATGTATTGAAATTAAGTGAGGGCAGCGTCTTTATTGAGGGAAAAGACATCTCTTCGATGAGCAGAACAGAGATTGCTCAAAAGATAGGTTACGTTCCACAGTCAGATCAATCGGTATTTCCCTTTTCTATACTGGATTTTGTAATGCTTGGAAGAGCACCTCATCTTCCCTTCTTCTCCTCCCCTGGGGAAAAGGACCTCACAATAGCTGAGAATGCCATCAATAAAGTGGGGATATCTCATTTGAGGGATAGGCCTGTTACAGAAGTAAGTGGTGGCGAAAGACAGCTTGCTCTTATTGCAAGGGCTCTGGCACAGGAGCCGGAAATTTTGCTTCTGGATGAACCTACCTCCCATTTGGATTTCGGGAATCAGGTACGTGTCCTGAACCTAATTGAAAGACTTGCCTCTCAGGGAACATCTGTAATTATGAGCACGCACTTTCCGGATCATGGTTTTATAGGCTCGAAGAAGGTAGCTATAATGCTTGAGAATGATTTCATAGACCAGGGGACTGCTGAAGAAGTAATTACAAAAGAGAACATGGCTCTTGCATATGGTGTCGATGTAACCATCGATCATGTCAGTTCCATACAGAGAAATGTATGTCTTCCTCTTTAATTATATCAACCTTTTTCAGTCCCGTACAAATTTCACCACAGGGCAGACCTCGATACATTTGCCGCAGTGGGTGCACTTATCCCCTATATAGGCAATTTTGTTTTTAATCCGGATTGCATTGCGGTTACATTTGCTGATACACACCCCGCAACCCGTACAGCCCAGGGCCCGGCGTATGGAGTTCTCCGTATCCTTGAGGAGTTTCCCGGCATCGGCTTTGGAAGATGCCCTGACTCTTACGGACCCTGTGGCAAAGACCTGTGCTGTATCTTTTTTCCGGGTTATCATTGCCATCTCGTCGGTATACTTCACCTCGCCAATAGCAAGCAACATGCCGCTTTTCCTTATTTTTTCCATGTCAAGGGCTGTGGAGAAACTTCCCTCAGCTGTCATTTCGCCGGTGGTGCAGGGTCGATGGCCCACACTGGAGGTGAATGTCAATTTATCAGGGTCGTATTTGGTGGGAGCGGTATTAATTCCCAGTTCTTCGGCTACTTTTTTTATGTTGGGGGGAAGGGATTTCCATCTCCAGAACCCATAATCAGCCCACTGCTTATCGATGCCGGTTTTCTCGGCGTAGGCATACAAATGGTTCATCAGTTTTTCTTCGTAATGGGGGTGGGTCTTTTTCAGGCGTTTCAGATCACCCAGGGAAGATGAGGGGCACAGCCAGCATCCCATCCGGTCAAACCCTTTCGCATAGAGGGGATTGTAGGGCAGTTCATTCATGAATATGTAGAGCCAGATATGCAGGGCAGTCCAGTCCTGTATCGGTGAGGCTGCGGTCTGGTTGCCCACCCAGGGATTTTTCCAGACACGGTTGCTGCGGGCCCGGGTGGTGGATTCATATTTGCGCTGGCCCACAAAGGTCAGGCAGCCTTTTTCGTAATTCTCCTCTATCAACCGGCTTATGGGGCCGAGTTTACAGACTTTGCAGCACCATCGCATTTCCACTGCAGGCGGGCCGAATGCATCTAAGGATTCCCAGAAGGCATCCCCCACACTTATGGATTTGACATCTTTTGAATATAAATTTCCCACATGCCGGATGTTTTCCAGTGTTTCAGGGAATTCAAGCCCTGTATCGGCAAACATCATTTCATAATCTCTGACGCACTCATCCACAAGCTGGACCACTGCAAGACTGTCCTTGCCTCCGGAATAAGATACGGAGATAGGCAGATCCTTTGTTTCAATGGTTTTCTGGATAAAGGTGTGGGCTTCTGCAATTGCTCCATCCATAATGAATCGGTTTGCCCGGATAACATCGCCCCAGCCTGAAGGTTTTCTGTCATGGACTTTTGAAGGCGTATCCGCTTTCCACCGGGGTTTGACTGCACTGCCCTTTTTTGCTTCCATCATTTCCCGGCCATCCATTCGCGCACGGCCTGTAGCAACAACTTCTCCGGCAGGGGTTATCATTATGACCTCGTCATCTTTCTGTATTCCCGGGTCCGCATCCAGCACTCCCGGGGCAAGCAGGTTTGCACCTTTGTGCAGGAATTTTTTCACATCGTCCTCGATGGTCACGTAACCTGTAGGGGGTTCTTTGCCTGCCAAAATTCTGCGAGCGGCTTCCAGCCGGGGAAGAAGTACCCATTCAAGTTTGCCGATCTCATAACGTATGCTTGCAATTACTTCGCCATCAACAATAATCTCATCCATGCGGTCTTCGTAGGGTGCCTTGTTGAGCAGCACGACCCTGTCCGTGTCAAGAAGCGGGTTGTTGAATTGTTGTTTTGATATCCGGTTTATGTGTTCGATATCGTGCAAAAAAGCCGGTCTTATATCTCCCGGGGGTGTAACATTCACTTTAACACATTCATCCCCGCAGGCACACTTTTTACCAAGAACCGGTACATTGCAGCTGTGGCACCATTGCAGCAGCAAATCTCCATGAAATACAGGTTGTGACATCTATGCTGGAAATCCTGTACTGGTTAAATAATATTGTGGTCGTTCTCAGAAGAACTTTGAAGCCAGGGAGTTGCCCTGTGATTGGCACATTTGTTCGTAGGGACAGTATCCACACAGTTTTCCCCGCTTTGCCTGTGGCATTTTTCCGTTCTTTATCTTTTCAATCCGTTTGAGGATATTGAGCACCTCCCTGCGCTCGGTTGGCCGTATTCTCACAGGTCTTGCCTGTCCCTGTGAGGCATAAAAAAGCACTGCGGAATTTACCGGTTGGTCGTATCTTTCTTCTGCAAGCATGGAGTAGGCTGCCAGAGGTATCCGATCATTTTTCCAGACACCCTGCATTGGGACATTACCGGTCTTTATTAGCATGGGCATCTTCTGTTTATCGGGACAGACGATTGCAGAAGGTGCACCACTTAATTTCAATTTATCAGAATGCATCAGGGGTTCGATTTCAAGGGGTGCTATTAATTCGATCATTTCTTCATCGGATTGGTTCTTTAAATTGCCCGCTATTGCAGGCAACAATTCATATACATCTTCCACTGCATCTTTGAATTGGTTTTCATCAATATGCTCCAATTCGTCGGAATAGATGGTCATTATTTCCTGTACAACCTCTTCGACCCGCTTTTGCACCAGGGGGAGTATTTCCTGTTTTGATCTGGCAATCTCTGCACAGGAAAGAGCCAGTTCTTTTAGCAGTAAATGACGGATGTAAGGTTTTTCAATTTCATCTGGTATTGCTTCATTCCTGCTGGCAAAGTATATCTTGCGGGGGCACTTCGTGTAGAGGACCACTTCCGAAACACTGGAATTTGTTTCACAGAACATTGCACACATATTTAGAAGTTAACAAATTGCATAATATTTAAGTTGAATGAATATATGGATGTCGGCAATAGACGAATTGATATTCGTTAAATATATATGCATGCTGGTATTGAGGTAATTGTAGCACATGACCGAGGATGCATCAAAGGAGAACTTACGTCACCGCCTGGCTGAAAAAATGGCCGGTGAGATCACTCTTTCCGATAAGCCCGGGGAGGCTCTGAAAAAATGGAGACTCAATTTCGAGATAGCCCAGACTGATATTTCTTCATATCTGGGTGTTTCGCCTTCTGTGATAAGTGATTATGAGAGCGGAAGGCGAAAGTCTCCGGGAACCCTTATCGTCAGCAAGATAGTGGATGCTCTGATAAATATTGATTCAGAAAACGGAGGCCACAAGATACATGCCTATGAAGGCATGCTGTACAGTGATCAGGCATCAAAAGCGGTCTATGCAACTTACGAATACACATATCCAATGCAGCTTGCAAAACTGGCCACTCTTATCGAGGCGGATGTGGCCAACCGGGGTGTGGAAAAACCCCTGTATGGTTTTACGGTGGTAGACAGCAAGAAGGCAATTCTTGAACTGTCTTCCCATGAATTCCAGAAACTGTATGGATGGAGCACAGAACGTGCCATGATATTCACTAAAGTATCTACAGGGAAATCTCCCATGGTGGCAATCAGGGTCACTAACCTGAAACCTGCGGCAGTGGTTCTGCATGGCCTTACTATCAGGGAAGTGGATCCAATGGCCAAAAAAATGGCAGAAGTTGACAGGATCCCTTTGCTGGCAACGACTATGGACCTTGACGAATTGATCGAGGCATTAAAACACTACAGTCAATACCAGGTAATGGAATGATATTTATTTTTGATCAAAAGGTGATTTAAGCAATGAGCGTAGGGATTGTTTCATACGGTACATATATCCCCAAATACAGGATAAAAGTGGAGGATATAGCAAAGGTATGGGGTGATAATGCAGATATACTCAGTGCAGGCCTCATGGTGAATGAAAAATCCGTCCCGGATCTGGATGAGGATACCGTAACGATTGCGGTAGAGGCCGCAAGAGCTGCAATTTGTCGCAGTAGCCTTGATCCTTCCAGGATAGGAGCGATATATACGGGTTCTGAAAGTCATCCCTATGCGGTCAAACCCACCAGTACAATAGTGGCTGAAGCGGTGGAAGCGACCCCTGAGATGACAGCAGCTGATTTTGAATTTGCCTGTAAGGCAGGAAGTGCCGGTATGCAGGCATGCATGGGATTGGTACAATCCGGTATGGCGGATCTGGGGCTTGCGATAGGTTCGGACGTATCACAGGGTGCACCCGGAGACGCGCTGGAATATACCGCTGCTGCTGGCGGTGCGGCTTATATTATAGGCAACAAGGAAGAAGAAATGGTGGCAATTATCGAAGATACCTATTCTTTCACGACCGATACTCCTGATTTCTGGAGGCGTGAGGGTATGCCTTATCCCGAACACGGCGGACGTTTCACCGGAGAACCCGGTTATTTCAAACACGTCCTGGGTGCCGCAAGAGGCCTGATGAATAAACTTGGCACATCAGCTGAGGATTACGATTATGCAGTGTTCCATCAACCCAATGGTAAGTTCCCCTCCAGGGTGGCAAAAATGCTGGGATTCAGTAAGGAAAAAATTGCTCCCGGTCTTGTGGTCACAAGATTGGGTAATACGTATTCCGGCTCATGCCTGATGGGTATTGCAGCTACTCTTGACCAGGCAAAGCCTGGAGACAGGATTTTTGCAACAGCCTTTGGTTCAGGTGCAGGTGCAGATGCCTTCAGTTTCAGGGTAACGGATAAAATCGATAAGATAAGGGATAAAGCACCCAAGGTAGAGGAATTGCTTGCAAATCCTGTCTACATGGATTATGCAATGTATGCAAAGCATAAAGGCAAGATAAAACGGTCGTGAGGGGATTAAAATGAGAGACGTTGCAATTATTGGAAGTTATACTACCAAATTTGGTGAGATGTGGGAGCGCTCTTTCCGTGATATAGTTGTTGAGGCTGGAGTCGGAGCTCTTGAGGATGCCGGAGTTGGTGGAGAAAGTATCGACAGTATGTTTGTCGGTAATATGAGCGGCGGACAGTTTGTTGAACAGGAACATATCGGTGCCCTGATCGCTGATTATTCCGGTCTGGCAGCCGGTTTGCATGTTCCTTCCACCCGTGTGGAGGCCGCCTGTGCTTCAGGGGGACTGGCTTTCAGGCAGGGGATACAGTCCGTTGCATCCGGTTACAATGATATAGTGGTAGCTGCAGGCGTTGAAAAAATGACAGACGTTTCCTCCGTTGGCGCTTCTTCAGCCCTTGCGGCAGCAGCTGACCGGGAGTGGGAGGGCATGATGGGTGCCACCTTCCCGGGTCTGTATGCCATGATAGCCCGTATGCATATGCAGCAATACGGAACAACCAGTGAACAGCTCGCACAGGTTGCTGTGAAAAATCATAAGAATGGTACCAATAATCCAATCGCCCAGTACAGGAATAATATCACAGTGGATAAAGTGCTTAATTCCATTATGGTCGCTGACCCCTTGCACATCTTTGATTGCTCTCCGATTACTGACGGTGCAGCCGCTCTTGTGCTGGCTCCTGCCGAAGAAGCCCACAAATACACCGATACTCCGATATACGTTAAGGGGTCAGGACAGGCAAGTGATACTATTGCCCTGCATGATCGCCGTGACATTACCACTCTTGATGCGAGTGTCTATGCTGCAAAAAGAGCCTATGAGATGGCAGGAATCGGACCGGATGATATCGATGTGGCAGAGGTGCATGATTGTTTTACCATTGCAGAAATATGTGCCATCGAAGATCTTGGATTTGTCAAGAAAGGACAGGGTGGCAGATTTGTTGAAGACGGCAATACCGCGATTGGTGGCAAGATCCCAGTAAATACTTCCGGTGGCTTGAAGGCATGTGGTCATCCTGTGGGTGCTACCGGTATCAAACAGGCTGCAGAAATTGTCAACCAGCTTCGTGGAGAGGCAGGGAAAAGACAGGTAGAGGGTGCCGAGATCGGACTGGCCCATAATGTAGGAGGGTCCGGTGCGACTGCACTTGTACATATATTAGGCAGGGAGAGGTGATTATAGATGTCTGTTGCAAGATTCTGGAGACAGCAGGTACAGAGATATAATCTCGTAGGTAACCATTGTAGAAACTGTGATGAATATTATTATCCCCCGAGGACGACCTGTCCATTTTGCAGAAGGAACGGGGAGATGGAGGAACACAAGTTCAGCGGCAAAGGTGAACTTGTAACATATACGATAATTCATTCAGCAGCTGAAGGGTTTGAACACCAGACACCCTATGTGCTGGGTATTGTGAAACTGGAAGAAGGTCCACGTCTTACATCCCAGATCATAGCACAACCAGAAGATGTGAACATCGGTATGAAGGTAAGGTCTGTGTTCCGCAAACTCGGTGAAAGCGGGGATAAGGGTATGCTCCATTACGGTACCAAATTCACACCGGCGTGATGAGATGCTTGAGGTAGAAGTAAAATCCCGTATAGACCTGTCTCATGCCCATGAAATTCTTGATAGGCTTGGTGCAAAATTCCTGGAGACAGAGGAGCATTTTGATGTTTACTACAACGCTCCGCACCGGGATTTTGCAGAAACGGACGAAGCTTTGCGTATACGTTCTGTTAATGGCAGGCAGGTCCTGACCTACAAGGGCAAAAAACTCGATGATATCACCAAAAGCCGAGAGGAAATCCAGACTCATGTGGAAGCTGAAGCCATGATACAGATTCTGGAAAGGCTTGGGTTCAAAGAAACTGCCAGGGTCCAGAAGGTGAGGGATGTTTTCAAAATAGGCGACATTACCCTGTGTCTGGACGAGGTGGATTCCCTGGGTCAGTTCATCGAGTTTGAGATAATCTCTGATGCTGATATGGAGGAAAGTAAAAAACACATTTTTGCGATGATGGAAAAATTCGGCCTGAAACCCGAAGATTCTATCCGTAAATCCTATCTGGAACTGGTGATGGAATAAACTCCATCATCCAATCTGGGTTCCATTCTTTGCTTCTTTTTCCGGTGCAAGCAGAATTGCACCACCGTCTTCGTCCACTCCGGCAAGCACCATGCCGAAAGATTTGACACCGCAGAGTTTGGCAGGCTTGAGATTGGCCAGTACGATTACCTGTCTGCCCTTTACTTCTTCGGGGCTATGGGTCAGGGCAATTCCGGCAACTATCTGGCGTGGCGTTTCTTCTCCGATATCAACTTCGAGCCTGAGTAATTTGTCGGCCTTTTCGACCTTTTCAGCTTCGACAATGGTTCCTACACGCATATCGAGTTTACCGAAATCTTCGAAGGTGATTTCTTCGCTATCTGTCATTATTTGTTCTCCTTTCTTGCGGTTTTGTTTTTCATTGGCTTCTCTGACCCGCTGTGATGCAATGGCTTCCATCTTTTCGATGGTTTCATCCTCTATTTTCTTGAAAAGGATGGAGGGTTTGCTAAGGGGTGTACCCGATTCAACAGGCACGGTACCCTGGCTGTAGAGTGCTGTGTGTACATTGCTCTGCATACCGAGCTGTTTCCAGGCATTTCCGGCCTTTTCAGGTATCAGAGGTTCATAAAGCAGAGTAAGGGCTTTGCCGATCTGCATGCAGTTTTTGAGTACGCGGCCACATTCTTCTTTGTCTTCTTTTACCAGGTTCCAGGGTTCTCTGGACTGGAAATAGATATTTCCATAGGAAGCAAGGGTCATCACGCTGTCTGCATATTTCTTGAACTCATACTTTTCCATTGCCTCACTTGCTTTATCAATGGTATTCTGGATGGTTTCCATGACTTCATCATCCAGTTTTCCTTCGGGAACGGCCTTGAAGTTCTTGTAGGCAAAGAGCAATGTGCGGTAGAGGAAATTGCCGAAGACTCCTACAAGTTCTGTATTGGTTTTTTCCTGGAATACCTTCCAGGAGAAATTGAGTTCTTTGGTATGGGATGTGTAACTTGCCAGATAATAACGCAACAGGTCCGGATGGAAACCCTGTTCCATGTAGTCATCACCGACCCATACAACATAACCACGGCTTTTTGAGAAGGTTTTGTTCTCTATCTTTACCATACCTGATGCTACCACAGATGAGGCGGGTGAATAGTCAGCACCTTTGAGCATGGCAGGCAGGAATATACAGTGATGGTAGATTATGTCACCACCGATAAAATGTACTATTTCACCATCATCTTTCCAGTATTTTTCCCAGCTGTCACCGGTTGCGTTTGCCCATTCTTCAGTGAAGGCGATATAGCCTATAGGTGCATCCACCCATACATAGACGACCAGGTCATCACGCCCCGGGAACTTGACACCCCATTCGAGATTGCGGGTAATGCACCAGTCATCAAGTCCCTGTTTTACCCATCCCAGGGCATAGTTGCGGGCATTGGATGTACCGTCAAGTTTGTCAAGATATTCAAGCAAATAATCATTGAACTGGGATAATTTGAAAAAGAAGTGTTCCTGTTCCTTATACTCGGCAACCCCGCCACAGATGGTACAGACGGGATTTTTGAGTTCTCCGGGTTCCAGATGTTTTCCGCATCCCTGATCGCATTCATCACCCCGGGCACTTTCTGCGCAGTGCGGGCATTCTCCTTCCACATACCTGTCGGGGAGGAATCGATTACATCCGGCGCAATATGCAACCTCTATAGTTTTGGGATATACGTAATCGTTTTCTATTAAACGGTTCACTATATCATGAGTGCGGTTATGGTTTGTTGGGTCATCGGTTGTACCGAAGGCATCGAATTCGATACCCATTGACTTGAATGTCTCATCAAAATGGGTATGGTATTTCTTGATCAGAGCCTGAGGAGTAGTATTCTGTTCCTCAGCATTGAAGACGATGGGGGTGCCATGGGTATCCGAACCACAAACAAATGTAACCTCATGGCCCATTTTTTTTAATGAGCGTACAAATATGTCTGCAGGGATGTAGGTCCTTAGGTGACCGATGTGAGCCATTCCGTTGGCATAGGGTAATCCACAGGTCACAAGTATGGGTTTATCGGGTGAAAAGCGTGACATGTTATTTCTCCGTTTGTATCAATATTATCGGTAACAATGTGTTTGCAATGGATAGGTGACAATTATAAAATACATTTCGCTCCCTGTCTTAAGGAAGGTAAGGCGTGTCAGAAGGTATTTGAATATTCAGGAGAATATTTGCTTTTATATCGAGGAATACAATGAACGAAAACGATCCCACCAATAATGAAGAGGGCGAAAGTTTATCGGGCAATGAGCGGTTTCTTGCAGGCAGTGATAAATCATTTTATACGGAATTAGAAGATGATCCGTATGAAGAGCCTGTGCAGGAACAGCCCGTATCCGGATCGCCTCCTTTGTCCCCTCCTGATGAACCTGGCAAAGGCCGGATGGATGTTCCCCATACACCGCCTGAAAAAAAAAGTAACTTTGGTAAGTATGCCGCCCTTATTGCGGTCCTGTTTTTGATAATCGGTTCGAGTTTTGCAATAATATATTATTCAGCCGGAGGGGATTTTTATCCCGACAATAATAGGGTGGCTGTAATCTATATCCAGGGTACAATGCTGACCGGTAGTGTCCCTTCAGGACTGGGGTATGCTACATCCGAGAATATTTGTGCAAGTATACGTAAGGCAGTTGATGACAATAGTGTAAAAGCCATTGTGTTGCGGATCAACAGTGGTGGTGGTTCCGGCTCAGCCTCTGAAGAAATCAATACGGAGATAAGAAAAGCCCAGCAGGCAGGTGTGCCGGTTGTAACTTCCATGGGAGATGTGGCTGCCAGTGCTGCCTATCATGTATCTTCAAGTACCGATTTGATAGTTGCAAATCGAAATACTATGACAGGTAGCATAGGGGTAATCTGGACCTTCCGTAACATGTCTGCTTATTACGAGGAAGAAGGCATCGATTACCATGTTGCTAAATCAGGTGAGTTCAAGGATATGGGCGGAACATGGCGCGGTCTAACTGACGAAGAGAAAGAATATGCAGATCGTGTAATAATGGAAAATTACAATCTTTTCGTACAGGATGTGGCCCAGGGACGCAATATGACGGTCAGTGAAGTAAAGGATATAGCAGACGGGAGAATTTACACAGGTGTATCTGCCAAACGTATAGGGCTTATCGATGAGTACGGCAATTTCTATGATGCTATCGATAGGGCTGCTGATATGGGGGGAATTGAAGGAGAACCCACTATCTACTATGTGAACAAACCCTCTATCACAAACCTGTTATTTGGCTCGAAAGTACAGAATGATAATATTGCCGAGAGTTTTGTGAGTTACTATGAAAAATCTCCCTTTGGAAAACTTGCGTATTGAAGGTGTATTGGATGACAGGAGTAGGCAGGAATTTCATGGATGCAACCAAATTTGGTGAATTGGACCCCTCTCCTCAGATGCTGGGCCATTCCCCTCCGCCTCTCGAAATAGCACCAGGTGCAGACAAGTCCCTGATATCCTTTCCCGAAATTGGCGGTTTGGAAACGGATTCAGTTAATCTCAAAAGGGCAATTGAAACCCGTCGCAGTGTAAGGAATTTCACAGATTCTTCCATTTCCCTGCAGGATCTTGCCTGGTTGCTTTGGGCCACTCAGGGGATAAAAAAAGCAGTAAATGATGTGGCCACTTTCCGTACCGTTCCTTCAGCGGGCGCAAGACATGCTTTTGAAACCTATCTTTCGATTGGTAATGTGGAAGGGTTGGAGCAGGGTCTGTACCGCTATCTTGCCCTGGAACATTCGATTGTTGAGGAACAACAGGATGAGGACATTATGGCAAAGGTGGCCCGTGCCTGTCTGGACCAGCCTTTCGTGCGTAACTGTGGGGCTGTTTTCATATGGGTTGCTATTTCTGAAAGGATGACCTGGCGATATGGTGAGAGGGGTTACCGTTATTTGCATCTGGATGCGGGACATGTCTGCCAGAATCTCTATCTTGCATCGCAGACGGTAAATTGTGGTGTTTGTGCAGTTGCAGCTTTTAAGGATGATGAACTGAATTCCCTGCTTGGTCTTGACGGGGACAAACATTTCGTGGTGTACCTGGCGGCTGTGGGAAAACTGGATTGATTCATCCTATTTTATCCAGTTTCCAGCCCAGGTGTTCTTTTATTATCACATAAGCCATCTGTGGGGGGAATGCTCCCGCTTCGGTCACGATCAGGTCAATGTATTCTGATGGTGTGACATCAAAGGCAGGGTTGCTTATTTTTACATCTGGCATATCACCAAGTTTGTCTTTGGAAATGACTTCTTCAGGGTCGCGTTCCTCGATTTCCACCAGGTCGCCAAAAAGGGTAGAGGGGCTGAATTTGTAGGTCTCGGCTGCGGATATGAAGTTTACACGGGCTTCATGGGCTGCCAGGGCCAGCTGTGATGTACCTATCTTATTAACAAGAGCACCATTTACGGTAATTGAATCTGCACCCACAATGACAGTGTCCACATTTTTCATTGTATATCGCACTGCGGAATCTACGATGAGGGTTGTGTCTATTCCGGCGTCACTGAGCTCTTTTATTGTGATGAATCCCTGTCTGCGAGGGCGGGACTCGGTTGCATAAACTTTTATTCTTTTTCCCTGGTTGTGTGCGGTTTTTATGATTGCAAGGGCTGCGTGGGAATTACAATGGGTCATGACTGTATCCCCGTCACGGAGGCGTTTAGCACCGATCTCCCCTATGCTATCAAGGGCTGTGTCGGCGTTTCGGATAAATTCTGTGGCGTTATCCAGGATCTGGCTGCGTGCTTCTTCCACAGTTTCTGCATTATAACTGCCCGCCAGCATTACCGCATTGGGCAGGGAGACAGCTGTGGGTCGGGTTTCAATAAGAACGGATTTGGCTTTTTCTACTTTCGCTACAAATTCTTCAAAGGACGAAGTTTCCAGTGTTTCCACATAATCCCGCAGTGCCTTAGCAGCTGCAGCGGCAATCCTGCCTGCCCCGCGAATCTCCATTGTACGGATCTTTTCAGCCGTGTCGAGTAACTGCTGCATAGTTATTTGGATGGGATGTGGAAGGATTTATAGGTATTGTAACCATATACAGTTATTATATTTTATCAAAGTTCCTCCAAAAACTATAATATTTCACAGAATCAAATCGAAACAATCATGTCCGATGCACCAACTCACAACAATGATACCGAAGAATGCCTTTCTGAAGAGGAAGTGGAAGAATTGATGGTCAGGACTTCCAGAAAGCAGATTCGATCGGATTACCGGCGCAGTCTGGGTTCGGAAGCCAGCAGAAGATATTGTGACATAAATAACAAGAAGAACTAAAGGTTGGCAAAGTTCCTTATATTGCAAATACATACTTTTCTGCATGCCATCCATGGAATCAATCAATCCATCAACCGGGGAGCTGGTAGAATCCTTCCCGATGTACAGGTCAAAAGATGTCCGGGACAGCCTTGAAAACTCATATCAGGCATTTCTGGAGTGGAAATCCCTTGATGTCTATGGGCGGTGTGATTATCTGCGGCAGGTTGCGAAGGTGCTGCGCCGGCGCAAGCAGGAATGTGCACAGCTGATCACCCGGGAGATGGGAAAACCCATCAAACAGTCATTGGGCGAGATTGAAAAATGTGCCCGGACATTTGATTACTATGCTGACAGGACACCTTCCCTGATGGAGTCACGTGTGGAAGATACCGATGCAACCTATTCCAGTGTATTCTTTGAACCGATGGGTCCGGTTCTGTGCATAAAACCCTGGAATTTTCCTTTCTGGCAGGTGCTCAGTGCGGCTTCCCATATTCTGGCCGGTGGTAATACCATCCTGCTCAAACATTCATCCAGAGTACCGGCATGTGCCCTGAAAATCGAAGAAATAATGCAGCAGGCCGGATTGCCGGATGGTGTATTCCAAACTCTCCTGATTGATGGCAAGACAGCTTCATCCCTGATCTCCTCCGACAAAATTGCCGCTGTGTCCTTTACGGGTGGAACTGAAGCCGGACGCCGGGTGGCTGTGGAGGCGGCTTCATCCCTGAAGAAATACGTGCTTGAACTCGGAGGTAGTGATCCTTTCGTTGTCCTTGAAGGAGCTGACGTACAGAAGGCTGCAAAGGCAGCGGTTGCTGCGAGATTTATCAATGCCGGTCAAACCTGTATTGCTGCCAAGCGTTTTGTAGTGGAAGAGTCTTTGATGGAGGAATTTAAAAGACACTTCATTGAGCAAACGCGTAGTATGAAGATAGGTGATCCGCTGGAAGAGGATACAGATATAGGTCCACTTGTCCGGGCAGAAGAAATGCACAGATTGGGTTCTCAGGTGGCAGACTCCATTGAAAAAGGCGCAAAGGTTGAACTTGACGGTGGACTGGTTGAAGGTGCGGGATTTTTCTATTCACCGGTTGTGCTTTCCGGAATAACTGCTAATATGGATGTAATGCGTCAGGAAACGTTCGGCCCTGTTGCTCCTCTGATCTCCGTGAAAGATGAAGCTGAAGCGATAAAGGTTGCAAACGCCACTCCCTATGGGCTGGGTGCAAGTATCTGGGGTGGTGATTCAGCTCACCTGCTGGAAATCGGAAAAAGGATTCAGGCAGGAGTTGTCGGGATAAACGGTTTCTTCAATCCGGAAGCATGCATGCCCTTTGGGGGTATGAAGCAAAGCGGGGTCGGCAGGGAGCTGTCTGATTTTGGCTTTTACGAATTCATGCACATCCGATCCCTGAAATCCTTCTAAACAAATCTAAGGTTAAAATTTCATCATCAGGGAGGTAAAATGCTTGAATCAGTCGGTAATTTCCACTCCGCCTCTTGTATCAAAGGCCAGGTATCCTTTAATGTTTGATGCTGCAGGTTTTGGTTGCGGGTAATTCCACGCACCGTCCTTCAGTGTGCTGTCTTCGAGAACAATATCATAATAACTGGCCTTGCCTTTCCAGGGGCAGACAGTTACTGTATCGCTGTCTCTGAAATATTCCATATTGACCGATTCCGGTGGGAAATAATGATTTCCTTCCACTCTCTCGGTAGCATTACTATCTGCAAGTACGACTCCTTTGTATTTTGCAACTGGCATATTAAATCCACTCCTTCTGACAATATTGGATTAATTAATTTAAATAAGTAATCATTGTGTAATAATTCAGCAAGGTAAAAGATGAGACAAAACAGCCTAAAAAACTTCGTGGAAACGGAAGTTCCTGCAGACCTTATAGAATATATCCCTAATCGATTTGATGTGGTGGGTGACATTGCAATTGTCAGTATTCCTCCTGAGCTGCGGGATTATTCTGAAATGATTGCAACAAAAATTGTATCCATGAGGGGCAATATCCGGACTGTACTTAACAAAGTAAGTCGGGTCAAAGGCGATCATCGTGTTTCAGATTTTGAAAGTTTGCTGGGTGGCAGTACTGTAACCACACACGGCGAATTCAAATATCGCTATCTTTTGGATCTCTCGGAAGTATTTTTCAATCCCCGGCTGGGTTATGAAAGGCACAGGGTAACATCCCTGGTTCTTCCCGGGGAAGATGTACTGGTTCCCTTTTGTGGGGTGGGTCCGTTTGCAATCCCTGCTGCTATAAGGGATATACGTGTTTTTTGTATCGAAAAGAACCGGCATGCATGTCACTGGCTGGCCGAGAATATACGGTTGAATAACTTTAAGGGAAATATCTATCCCATAAATGCAGATGCCCGGGATATTCCGGTTATTCTTGACATGAAGTTTGACAGGCTCATAGTTCCTACTCCTTATGGGCAGGATCATTTCTTTTCTTTACTCTCTCCCCTTTTGAAAAAAGGAGGTGTGATGCATTTCTATACTTTTAAGGTAGCCGAAGATATCGAAAAATCAAAACAAGCCTTTCAGGATGCAGGTTACGAAATAATTGGTGTGCGAAGATGCGGCAATGTAGCACGTGGTGTCAGCAGATGGGTGTTTGACCTGAAAAAGATCTGTCAGGCAAAAGGGTAAGGTATAAAGATGGCTTCTAAATAAATTATAACCGGTCTGTTATCATGTCACAAATATCAACTTCAAAACCAACTATTGTATGCTCCAGTATGGATGCTGCGAGTATGAACATAATGTCCCGCCTTCTGGAAATGGAGGAATGGGAAAAGCAATCCTTTGAGCCTCTTTATGAGGATATAACCAGCATATATGAATCCGGAAAGTTCCTGCTTGTGGAAGTTTCCATCCACCATATCTTTCAGGATGGACTGGACCAAAAACTGGGCCAACTTGGATTTCTTCCTTCATGTTTCATTTTTGCTTCCAAACATAAAAGTGATGATGGCCGTAAACTTCTTACCGCCCACTTTACAGGCAATCCTTCGGAGGCAAAATTCGGTGGCTATCCCGGAAAACTTTCAATTGCTTATTCCTCTGCCCTGAAACCTTTACTGATGCAGATACAGTCCTATTCTGCAGGTATGGATTATGATGTGTCTATGGAATCCACACATCACGGGCCTACAGACCTGCAAGTTCCTTCCATCTATGCAGAGATTGGCAGTGGTCCCGCGCAGTGGGATGATAAAGGGGCCGCAGAAGTACTTGCCCGGGCCATACTTACCTTCAATTCCCGGAAATTGCCAATAGCTCTGGGATTTGGGGGTGGGCATTATGCAGCCAGACAATCTGAGATTGTTCTTAGCAATAATGTGACCTTTGGCCATAATATTCCTTCCTACCAGCTGGAATTTGTTGATGAATCTCTTTTTAGCCAGGCAGTGGGTAAGTCGGGTGCGGATTTTGTTTATATGGACAGGAAAGCCATTTCTTCTTCTGACAAAGAGCATCTGCATGACCTTACCCGGCAAAATGGGCTGCTGGTTTTGAGGGAGAGTGATATTCAGCAGATTGGAAATATCCCCTGGGCTATTTTCAAGAATATCCTGATAAGATCCAGGGGCATAGAGCCCACTACACCACCGTTATTTACAGATGTTCTCAGAAATGATCTGGAAAATTCTTCACCCGATGTAGTCCCGGATCCAGTTGAATTGGTCATAGATGAAAGACTTGTCCACTATACCTGGAAGAGTAACCCGGACAGTTTCCTGGATATGCTGCAGAAATTTCCGCTTGTATATCTGCAGAGGGACAACGGAACGTATAGGGGTTCTTTCCTGTTATTTGAAAAGAAAGATGCAGAAGACTTGCAGACTCAGATTATAGATGAATGCATTAAAATACTAAAAGAACATTATGAAATTGAGTATATTAGAGAGGACAATCTATTGTATCTTACCTACCGAAAATTCAATCCGATAAAAGCGGAGAGTATAGGCGTTCCCGGAGGACCTCTGTTTGGTAAACTTGCCAGGGGAATTCCTGTTGAGGTTGATGGAAATATTATCCATCCGGATATGGTTCATGAGACAATTACAAAAGATCTTGTCCTGAAAAATATGATTCGTTGAATTCATGATTATCTTTGTGCTCGTGGAGGAAATTGAGTATGAAATCCATTGTTGAAGAGGCATTAGCTCGCTCAGCAGAAGAAAGACAAGTAAGTGCCGAAGCATCGGAACCGAAGGATGTCAATGCGGAGATCGAAGCAGTTTTGAAAGGTATGCATACCAATATTAAAGTTATTGGATGTGGCGGAGGAGGTTCGAACAGCGTCCAGAGGATGACAAATGAGGAAATTAAGGGAGCACAACTTGTAGCCCTCAATACTGATGCTCAACACCTCTTGGATGTTAGTTGTGATAATAAGATACTGATCGGCAAGAAAAAGACCCGTGGTCTGGGTGCCGGCAGTCTCCCTCAAATTGGAGAGGATGCTGCACTTGAAAGTATTGATGAACTCACTGAAGTGGTCGAGGGTACCGACATGGTATTCATCACAGCAGGGCTTGGTGGAGGTACCGGGACCGGTTCCGCAGCTGTGGTAGCAGAGGCTGCCAGGGATGCAGGTGCTCTTACCATTGCTGTTGTAACTCTGCCTTTTGCAGTAGAGGGAGAGGTGCGCCGTACCAATGCTGAAGCAGGACTGGAAAGACTCAGGGATGTTGCCGATACTGTAATTGTAGTACCCAATGACAAACTTCTGGAAGTAGTGCCACGTTTGCCTTTGCAGGCCGCATTCAAGGTTTCGGATGAAGTGTTAATGAGGGCTGTAAAGGGAATTACCGAACTGATAACCAAACCCGGTCTTGTTAACCTTGACTTTGCCGATGTACGTACCGTCATGCAGAACGGTGGCGTTGCCATGATCGGTCTGGGAGAGGCTGATGGTGATAGTAAGGCCAGTGAATCCGTACAGAAAGCATTACGCAGTCCACTTCTTGACGTGGATATCTCCGGTGCAACCTCTGCACTTGTTAATGTTGTCGGTGGTCAGGACATGACTGTTTCAGAAGCAGAAGGAGTAGTTCAGGAAGTCTATAGCAGGATAGACCCTGGTGCAAGACTCATATGGGGTGCACAGGTCGATCCGGATCTGGAACACACAGTGCGCACAATGATAGTTGTGACTGGTGTCAAATCACCGCAAATATATGGCCCGGGCGGAGCAAAGAACGTTACAAGGAGATATGGAATAGACTTTGTGGGATGATTTCCTGCATTTTCTATTTTGGATATCATATTCCTCCAGTCGAAAGATATTTTGCATATAAGGTTATGTGAGTGGCGCTATAGTTTTATAGCATAATTTTACTTTAACTACTTTCATACCAATTATTCAACGTTTATCGGTTGTGGATATTTTGGCAGAGAACATATTAAAATCAGCAATGAACAATCGCAGTGTCAGCCAGATCCTGAAGTCCTATTACAGGGTGCTGAAACTTTCCAGAAAGCCTGCCCGGGAAGAGTTCCTCATGATCTCAAAAGTTGCAGGTGCAGGGATTGTAGCAATCGGCTTTGTTGGCTTTGTGGTCTATATATTGCTGACCGAATTGCCGACATGGGTGTAACTCTATGAGTGAAGATAGCGCTATATTCGTGATAAAGACGACTGCAAATCAGGAACGCTCAGTTGCCGGAATGCTGGCCAAAGTGGCCAAAAAGGAGAATCTGGATATACGGGCCCTTCTTGCACCGGATGAGCTTAAGGGTTATGTACTTGCGGAATCTTCGAATTCAGGTGAGGTCGAACAGGCTATTCAGACGGTTCCCCACGCAAGGGCCGTTGTGAAGGGTCAATCGAGCATGGAAGAAATCATGCATTTCCTGACTCCCAAACCAACGGTTACAGGAATCACGGAAGGCGCGATCATAGAGGTTACTTCAGGTCCTTTCAAGGGAGAAAAAGCACGTGTCAAGCGTGTTGATGAAGGACATGAAGAAATCACTGTCGAGCTTTTCGATGCTGTGGTACCTATCCCCATTACTATTCGTGGGGATACAGTGAGAATACTCCGCAAAGAAGATGAGTAAAGCCAATTAAAAATAATTATTTCAATCAAAATTAAAAGGTGATGATTAATGTCAAGTGTTGTTGAAGCATTGGTTCCCGGCGGTAAAGCAAACCCGGGTCCTCCATTGGGTCCGGCTCTCGGGCCATTGGGTGTGAACATTAAGGAAGTTGTTGACACTATAAATGAAAAGACCAGTGATTACAATGGAATGCAGGTTCCTGTAAAGGTCATTGTGGGTGATGATAAAAGTGTGGAGATCGAAGTAGGGACTCCTCCAACCGCCGCCCTTGTCCTTCAGGAAGCTGGTATAAGCAAGGGTGCAGGTGAAGAAGGTGGCAGTGAAATTGTAGGAAATCTCAGTATCACTCAGCTTGCCAAGATAGCCCGTATGAAAAAGGACGACCTCCTTTCCTATGAAATGAAATCAGCCATCAAGGAAGTTCTCGGTACATGTGTACCAATGGGAGTTACCGGTGAAGGAATGGATCCCCGGAATTGCCAGAAGGCAATTGATGAAGGTAAATTTGATGAGGCACTTGCCTCTGAAGCATGGTAACCCCATGCTTTTCATTTGACCGATAGGTTTAAAAATAATTGTCCTATATTGGTGAGCCCGTATAGATGACAATAAATCGTTCCGTAGGAGGCCTTTGTGGCTGATGATCACTACGGGAGGTAAGTATGGTAGAAGAATCTATATTAAACACAGTCGAAAGGTTATTTGAGGAATCCCCACAGCGCAATTTTGCGGAAAGTGTGGATCTTGCCATCAATTTAAAAAACCTTGACATGAGCCAGCCCAAATATCGTGTAGATGAAGAAATTTATTTACCCAATGGCCTTGGAAAGGACCTTAAGATCGCTGTTTTTGCAAAGGGTGAAGTAGGCCTTCAGGCAAAGGAAGCGGGCTGTGACTATGTTTTCACCGAGGAAGATATTAATGACCTCGCAGATGACAAAAGTCGCGCACGTTCCATTGCTAATGAATGTGACTTCTTCATTGCTGAAGTGCAGTACATGCCACTTATCGGTAAAACCCTTGGTGCAATTCTCGGTCCCAGAGGTAAGATGCCTGTCCCACTTACGCCAGATAAAAACGTGGCGGACATGATTAAATCCTCTAAGAATTCTATTCGCATTCGTTCCAAGGATAAACTCACTTTCCACGTTGCAGTGGGAAGAAGGGACATGGATGCAGAAAGAATTGCAGAGAATATTGAAAACATTGTGAACAGGGTTGAGTCTGTACTTGATAAAGGAAAACAGAATCTCAAGTCCATATATGTTACAACCACAATGGGCAAATCTTTGAGGGTGGTATGATGGAAGAAGAGCTTCACCACAGTGAACATATCCCTCAATGGAAAAAACAGGAAATAGAGGATATAAAGGCTCTCATCGAAAAATATCCATTGTTTGGTATTGTAGGTGTGGGAGGTATCCCGGCCAAACAACTCCAGGCTATGAGACGTGAACTGAAAGATGTGGCAGTCCTCAAAGTATCCAGGAACACTCTTGTCAACAGGGCACTGGAAGGCTCCTCTAAAGATTGTTCTGAAATGATTGATTATCTTAATCAACAATGTGCACTAATTTTCACCAATGAGAATCCTTTCAAACTCTATAAGTTGCTTGAGCAGAGCAAGACCCCTTCGCCAATAAAGGCAGGTGCTATTGCTCCTCAGGATATAAAGGTGGAAAAAGGTCCAACCAGTTTCCCGCCGGGTCCCATTCTCGGAGATCTCCAGAGTGCTGGAATCCCGGCAGCCATCGATGCCGGTAAAGTTGTAGTCAGCCAAAGCAAGGTTGTTACAGAAGAGGGTAATGTAGTATCCCAGAAGCTTGCTTCAATGCTTGCAAGGCTTGAGATATTCCCTATAGAAGTGGGACTTGACCTTCATGCAGTTTTTGAAGATGGTTCGATCTATACTCCCGATGTACTGGCAATTGACAATGATAAATACTTCTCCGACATTGCCGCAGCATCCAGACAGGCGTTCAATCTGGCAGTCAATGTAGCATACCCAACAACCGCTACGATCAGTACTTTGATCTCCAAGGCATCTTCCCAAGCAATAAACCTTGGTATCAATGCAACAGTACTGGAACCAGAGATCATGGATTCCCTGCTTGGAAAAGCACATTCCCAGATGATTTCACTCGCATCTGCTGTATCTGCAAACAATGAAGATGCAGTGGACGAGGATCTCAAATCCGTTCTGGGTGCAGCAGCACAAAGTGCGGCTACAACAGTTGAAAAACAGCCTGCTGAAGAAGCAGCTGAGGAAGAAGTAGAAGAGGAAGAAGAGGATGCAGAAGAGAACGGTATGGCCGGTCTTGGAGCACTTTTCGGATGAGATTTAAGATTAATTACAGGTGATTCACAATGGAATATATATATGCAGCACTTTTACTCCACAACGCTGGAAAAGATGTTACTGAAGATGCAGTAAAAGCTGTCCTTGAGGCAGCAGGTACCGATGTAGACGAAGCACGTGCAAAAGCTCTCATTGCAGCTCTTGAAGATGTAGACATCGAAGAAGCTATGAGCACCGCAGCAGTTGCAGCAGCACCTGCAGCAGCACCAGCAGCAGCACCTGCTGAAACTACAGAAGAGGCAGCTGAGGCTGAGGAAGAAGAGGACGAAGACGAGGCAGAAGAGAGCGGCATGGCCGGTCTTGGTGCACTCTTTGGATAATTTCCTCACTTTGTCCGCTACGGCGGACATCTTTTTACTTTTTTAAAATAAACAGTCGACTTTATCTGTATTGACCAACAAGGTTGTGGTCAATGTCCCGTTTCTCGATTGTGTCTACCCTTCATCCGATATGGCAAATGAAAATACGTAGGCGTCCCTATGTTCTGTCACACGGTGTAACTTCCCGTTGCAATATGCAATGTCCTTTCTGTGAATACTGGCAGGAAGAAAAAGCAGAGATGACATTTGAAGAAATTGCCCAAATGCTTGATGAGGCTGCAGATTTTGGTATAGGTGTCTACAATGCCTGGACAACGGAACCCCTGCTTCGAGAAGATCTTCCTGCTATTCTGGAACATGCTCATTCAAAAGGCATAATGACTTCTCTGGTAACCAATGGTCTGCTTCTGGAAAAACGCCTGCCTGATCTTTCAAACCTTGATTTACTTTCTATTTCGGTAGACGGGCTGGAAAGTTACAGAGAGATAAGGGGCATCGATATATCCCGCATCCTTCCCGGGATCAAAAAAAGTGTTGAGATAATGGAACGTCCTGTTCTGTTGAATTGTGTTATAAGCTCTAAAAACGTGGATGAACTAACCGACCTTGTGTATTTTGCAGCAGAAATTGGTGCCAGGATTTCTTTTGAACCTCTGTATGAATTTGAAAATATTAAGGATGATGTATGGGAGAACATGGAGGTTAAAGACCGTGAAGCATATCGCAAAGCTCTGGATTCACTGATAGAGATGAAATCACAGGGCTATCCGATTATTAATTCCCTAACCTATCTCAAAATGGTACGTAACAGAAAACCATCTTTCAAATGCCATGCTCCTGATATTATACTGAATGTGGGTTGTGATGGTATGGTGGAAACATGCCGGGTTCATCGCCAACCCCTTGCTGATATCAGAAAGGGTGTGGAAAATGCCTGGGAGGCAAGTACAGCGACCATGACAAAAATCGTGAATGAATGCGATAAATGCCTTTTCTTCGGTTATGCCGAAAACAGCTTACTGTATGATTACAATCTGGAGGCGTTGCGTCATTACGAATGGATGTGATCATTTTTCTATCCGGATTTCCGGATGACCTGTAATATCCAGTCTTTGCGCAGCATTTCCACCATTGATAGCTATTTCCAGAAAGCTGTGGCTGCCTGTAAGGATCAGCAATTCATTTTTTTGTACTCTGCCATAAGTCAGGGAATAAGACGCTATATTTCCCTTAACTACTAACTTTTCTGCAGGTCTGGCAAAGTCTTCCAGCATCTTTGTCGGAATATTTGTTATTACATTTCCAAAACTGTCGATGTATAGGACTTTTCCATAAAGTTTGTCCACAGATGCATTGGCTTTTCCGAAATTAAGTTTTTCAAAGGTTTCTATGGGTTGGCCTATATCCTCTGCTTCATGGCCAGATGCCAGCAAACCGGCCGCAGGGGCGAATATGTCCCTGCCATGGAATGTATTGGATATTTTGTCCAGCATGGCTTTTTCTCCAATCTCGAAAACCTCAACATCGCCAATCCGTTGGGCAGCAGGGATGAGCAGTCCGTTATCCGGTCCGACAAAGTACTGATTTGCTGCGCGTACAATTATAGCTTTTCTGCCGGTACCGACCCCGGGGTCCACCACTGCCAGATGGATTGTACCTGAAGGAAAAAAGTGTGTGGTGGTGTAAAGGGCAAAAGCCGCAGATAATATATCTCCCTGATTTATATCATGTGTCAGGTCGATGAATGTTGGATCTTCGCACATGTTCAGGATAACCGCTTTCATGGAGGCAGGATAGAGATCCTTGAAATCTGTTGTAAGGGTAATTATTTTCATAACATTTTGTTTTGAAAGGGAACTTATATGGGTGTCGCCAGTGGGCTTTTTTTTAAAAGGTTTATATACTAAATCATCTATGTACCATCAATAAGCCGATGCTATTTAGTAAATCTTCATAAGATTGGAGGTATTATTATGGAAAGTTCTCAATTATTCTTGATATTATTGGCAGTCTACTTAGCTGGACTGATCGGTATAGGCTGGTATTTTACCAAAAGACAAAACACAGTAACCGATTTCTGGCTTGCCGGCAGACGTATCGGGACGATCGGTGTAGGATTCTCCTCAGCAGCATCCTGGTTGACGGCAGGAGGCCTGCTTTCAGTTATTGCATTCTTCATGCTGCAGGGAATGGGATCTATATGGGGATTTGTGGCTCCCAACATTCTTGCTCTTCTGATAATTGCTATCTTTGTGAAGAAGATAAAGAATCTGCCTGCAATAACCCAGGCAGAATTACTTGAGCAACGTTACAGTGCGGCAATCAGGGCGCCGATAGGTATTATAATTACTATCGTCATGATTCTTTTTGCAGTGGCTGATATCAAAGGTTTCGCTCTCGTACTTGAGATATTCTATGGTTTTGATCCACTGTATGCAGCCCTGATTGTTGCTCTGGCAGTCTCTGTTTATGTTACTTTAGGAGGTCTTAGTGCGGTTGTCTGGACCGATGTGGTGCAGTTCCTTTTCCTTTCTGTGTTCACTATAGTCATCGCAATTGTTGCTGTAGGAGCAGCTACAGGTGGTGCTGTTGATGCCCCTGCCAATACAGGCGAATTATTCTCCAGTGTCTCTTCTGGCTGGTGGAATCCGCTGTCTATCGGAATCCCGATGGTATTGATATTTTTGTTTGCAATCGTTCCCGGCTGGATCACCGAGCAGGACCCCTGGCAGAAAGTATGGGCTGCGCGTGATTCTAAATCCGCACGTAATGGAATGCTTCTGGGTACCCTCTTGATAACAATTGTATTTGCGGGTTGTGCGGTAATTGCTATCGCTCTGAGTTCCATTTACCCGGAAATACCGGCTGCAGGTTTCCCTATGGGAATGGCTCAGGCAGAACCGGCATTGCTTGTATTTGTGCTTGAAAACTTTTCCCAGCTGGTTATTGCCCTGAGTGCGATAGGCCTTGCTGCTGCTGCTATGTCCTGTACGGATACCTTTGCAACTTCCGGTGCATCCTGTGTGTCCCGTGATATCTATCAACGTTTCATTAAACCGGATGCCACCATGAAACAGATGCTTGCGGTTAACAGGCTCAGTGTACTTTTTATAGTCCTTGCAGCTACTGTGGGTTCGTTTTTCATTACCAGTATCCTTGAAGCTATTCATATAGCCACATACATTGCCAGTGCTTCCTACTTCTTCCCATTGATGGGAGGTCTTTACTGGAAGCGTGCTACCAAGGAAGGTGCCATGGCAGGCCTTATTGTAGGTGCAGTCGTCCAGATAAGCCTGATTGTGTATGATATTTACATGACAGCTCCAATGGCTCCTGCATATCTCCAGACGGTTCACCCGGTCCTGATGAACCACGGTGTCATTGCTGGCATGGGCCTTAGTGCAGTTGCCTTTTTCGGAGTATCCCTGTTAACAAAACCATCCAGTGCTGTCAATCTTGCTCCCTTCTTCAAGGAAGAGGCAAAGAACCTGGCAGCTGAAGCAACAGTTACAGTTGAGGACGACGATCCCAAATTCCAGAAGTTCCTCAAGAAAATCGATGAGCAACTCGCCGGTGAAAGAGCACATCTGCATGTGCGGCTGGAAAGTTCGGCTTCCGTGAACTGGCACAGATTCGTTGAATCCCTGCGCTCTTCCTACGTTGCCTGGCTAACTCCTACCGGTATGAATTCTGTATATCGCCTTGTACAGGCGGATATGCTTTCCTGCGTATCCATAACACGTGGTACCACAGATAAAGAGATCTGGTTTGCCTCGGAACCTCCTGTATCGGAAATGGGTGCCCAGAAGAAGGAACTCTATGTAGCCTATAATGAGGTTGCTGCAGCCCTTGAAAGCATGGGTGTTTTCCTTACGATAGTCGAAGAATGAGTGAAGGGGCAATCCCTTCCTTTCTTGGACACCGATAACTTTTTTAAATAATCTGTCGGTGGATAGTATAATGCGAAAACAAGTGGTAGTCCTATTTCTGATTCTCACTTCAGCCATCTATTTTAGTGGTTGCATCGATGACATTATACCTGTTGATGAAACCACTGAAACAGCCAATGCATCGGAGTATACACTGGACCCGTTCATTGCTAATGTTTCATGTGAGTGCGGAATTAATACGACTACTTTCTACCTTTTCCCCGATTCACCTGTAAAAGCGGTTTATGTACTTGAGAATGTAGATCGTCTTGAGGTAGTTCCCCTGGAAGATATTACAAATCCAGGTACCGATGTACTTTCAAACATTGTAATTGTGGCCAAACCGGGAGGATATAACGGTAACCCAGCTGCAACAGTCAGACAGTTGTCCACCTCGGGTCCAATGGATTCGATAGACTATACCCTTTCTGAAGAATCCGAGTCCGGGCAGACCAAACAGGTAATTTCCTTCAATCAAAGTCTTACAGGGTTTGTGGCCTATACAATGGAGGTGCCTATGGGGCAGGATTTTATGTATGTACCATCACACCTTTCCACTGTAAGGGTGGTCCTTCCAGAAGGGTATACAACAGGCAACCAGTTTATAGGGAAGGTTGAACCAGCACCCGATTCCAGGTATGTCGATGAACAGGGCAGGGAAGTACTTGTCTGGGATAACCTACGTCAGAATACTTCTTCATCATTGTCTTCTATGGCAAAAGGTTTTTTACCTTCCGATGAAGAAGAGCAAGAAAATATTAAGTTTAAGACTCTCTATCTCAAATATTATTCAGAAGATGCACCCCGTAACCTGCTGATCGGTACATCAATACTTGGTGTAGGCGTGCTTCTGGTCATTGGGAATTATCTGCGTAATCGTAAAAAACTGAATGAAACGATACGGATAGCAGAAGAAAACTGGAAAAAAGATAAAAATCGTTGAAGGTTATATCACAAATTGCATTCCATCGTATCCCATAGGGAATTTCTGTGCTGCGGTAGAATGGGGTTTGAAGAAGTGGCTCATGTGGGTAAAAACGACTTCTTTTGCCTTTATCTTTTGGGCAAGTTCCAGTGCATCTTTTGCATCCATATGTTTTTTGATATGCAACACATCTGAATCCGGTACAATTGCATCGGCTATCAAAAGGTCAGGACTGTCAATCAATTCAAGACTTTTTTGAGGGATTTGCCCTTCGCAATCTCCCGTGAATACCACTTTTTTACCATCTTCTTCTATGATTACGCCTACAGGATTGCTCACCGGCCTGTGCTTGACTTCAAAAAGAGTAACCTTAAGCCCTATAATTTCAAAGGTCTCATTGATTTTTACGTTGTTTCTCCTGGGTTTCAAAAAAGCCAGGTATTCCAGGATGTAGTCAAGGGTTTCAGCAAGCCCGTATACATCTACCTTCCTTTGCACCCTGTGGAATTCCCCAAAACCGGTAAAATGATCATAATGACCGTGAGTCCATATCACTCCGTCCACGTGCTTTATATTGTGCTCAAGCAATTGCTGGCGCAGGTCGGGCCCTGTGTCCAGCAAAATTGTACCGGTCTTTGATTCTACAAGAATAGAACATCTGAGACGGTTGCTTTTCCCACCCTTTTGTCCATCCTGGCAGGTGGGACAGTTACAGCCGATAACCGGTGTACCGGGAGCATCTCCTGTGCCCAGTAATGTCACTTTCACTTAAGACACCCTGTCATACTGCTGGAGGTACTTCTCGGATTTTATATGTGAACGACTGTTGAATGATTCCACTGCATCAAGAAGGTCTTTGTTACTGAGTTCCCGACGCTCCTCTAGCAGGGCATCCAGGACGCCCTCCCGGATTACCACTCTCAGGTCGGATCCACTATAACCTTCTGTAATTTCGGCAATTGCTGCAGTGTCAAAGTCCCCTTCGATATGCCTTGTGACAATGTCAAGGATATTTTTCCTCATCTCATAATCCGGAAAAGGGAATTCAAGTATTTCATCAAATCTTCTCCATGCAGCTGAGTCCAGCATGTGAGGATGGTTGGTAGCAGCGATCAGGAGTACTCCGTCCCTTGTTAGACTTATTTCATCGATTGCCTTGAGGAGTGTGTTGACAGCTCTTTTCAGGGCCGCATGTTCATCCGAGGTCCGGGTTTTTGCAATAAAGTCGAATTCATCCACAAAAAGAATGCAGGGATTGAGTTTTTTTGCCAGTTCAAATACCCTGTCAATGTTCTTTGCTGTTTCACCAAGATACTGGTCTGTAATCATGGATAATTTTACTTCAACAAAAGGAATGGATAACATTTCGGAGAGTGCTCTTGCAACTGATGTTTTCCCGGTGCCCGGGGGACCAACCAGCAATACCTTGCCCACATCGTACAGCCCAATTTCCTTCAGGTAATCCCTAAATTTGATGGCTTTGACTATCTTGTCAACTTCGGATTTCTGTTTTTTTGTGAGGATTAGTTCGGACATGCCCTGTTGTATATCTTCCGGGGCCAGGAGTTGTGCCAGTTTGAGCATATCTTCCCCGCCTTCTTCCTCCATTACCTCGGCTTTGAGGGAGTCTATCCATTCCCTGTCTACTTCCTTGGGTTTGGTGCTGTCCCGTGTTTTACTGTAGCTGACTCCTTCTTTTTCAGCTTTCTCAAAGTAATAGGCCAGTGCAGGATTTTCTTCGATACGACTGAAAGTGTCCTGTTTTTCGAACCAGCTAATGGCCATATCAAGAGAAGTTAATTTGATCTTGTAACCAACTTCATCGATTTCTACGAAGGGAAGGCCCTTTAATACTTTTTTAGTTTCACTTTCTCCATACAGTTTATTCACGTCAGTGAGGGATACATGAATGGGTCGGGGTACTCCTTTGGCCTCTTTTTTCCAGTAGTGCTTCCTTATGGGTTTTGGAAGGTCGTTGACATCCAATACTTGATTCTGGTTGTATATCTGGGCCGTCAACAAAAGTTCTATTATATCAAGTGTATTGTCGGACATTTTGATACCTTACATCCAGGATTTTTATTTAAGGGCAGGTCGAAAACGGTTTGTCTGAACCACCCTATTATGTATTTTCCCTAAATATAACTTATGCCACCCTGTTCGCATGTTCCAAGTCAGGCAAGTTTTAGATAGCCTTTACCGGGGGTGTAGATGTCTCCCGAATTTTTCAGGTTTTCAAGAGTTTTTTCGATTTTTTCTCTCTCAAAACCTGCCTCTTCAGCCATCTGGAATAACTGTCTGATCTGAATTTTTTCCTGTTTTTCAAGAGCATTTATGATATATTTAGAAGGATTTGCAGATCTTTTTTGAGTAGGCGGGCTTGGCTGGAGCTGATCAATGCTTGCATCTGATAGAATCTGGCTGACTTTTTTTGAATCGGATCCCTGTAGCTGTGCCTGAAGAGCTGTTCGTGCCGCTATTGCTTCATCGAGTATTTCTGTCCTGTGGAATTTCCTCAATTTACGAAACTGCAAGGTTGCACCACATCTCTGGCATTTTATGGTTTTTTGACCCCGGTCTTCTGTAACCTGGCATTGCAAGCGGCATTTGGTGCAAATTATTACAGCATAGGCTACCATGTAAACACTTCCTTATTTGCCATAGCGGCGTTTCCTTTTCTGGAAATCCCTGATAATACGCAAAAAATCAATCCTTCTGAAACGGTTCCAGTTAATATCTGTGAAATATAGTTCTGAATAGACTGATTGCCATATAAGAAAATCTGAAAGATGTCTTCCTCCCGAGCGTATTATCAAATCCGGTTCTCCTTCTATTGTCAGATGGGATTCAAGAATATTGTCATCAATATCTTCCGGTTCTATGTTTCCTTTTTCTACATCACAGAGAATTGTCCTGACAGAAGAGGTAATCTCTTTTTTTCCTCCATATCCCAGTACAAAAATGATGCTGGGGTTTTTTCCGGGTTTTGTGAGTAATGTACTGCCGTCTTCTCCATATACGTCATAGCCTGTTTTAGGGGGCAGTTTGACGCATATTCTTTCAATGACCTGAACCAATCTGTAAATCATCTTGTTTTTGAGATCGGCTTTTTCATCCAGAATATCCACATTAAAATAGATTTTCTTGATGTCAAACTCCTGGCACCAGTTTATGAATTGGAGTGTTTTTTGGCTACTATTTTTTTGGAGTAGATCTGTTTCAGGCAGGACTATTGCAAGAGAGGAAGGTGGATTTTGATGTTCCTGTTGTATTTTTTTCAGGAGATGGTTTTCGTACAATTTATGTAGCAACCCGAAGCCCTCCTTCTGAGATGTCATTTGGCAGTTGAGACTATCTTTATAACATCTCCGTCCTTGAGTTCATATTTGTCTCCGAGTCTCATCCGGGTGCGCCCGTCTACAGCATAAAGGAAACGGTCCCCAATGTCGGTATGCACCTTGTATGCAAGTTCATGCGCAGTGGATCCTTTTTTGACCAGGTAGGCATCAGGAAGCATGCGACCTTTCTTGTCGGTCCAGTGCCCTTCATCTTCGACAGGGTAAACTACAATTAGGTCGAGCTGGTCAAAGACTGCCCGGTTGATGCATTCCTGTACTCCACATCCATGGGGTTTGCGGGATACCACGAAATTTTTAAGTTTTTCCAGTCCCTTTATCTGTTTTTCACTCAGGTCGCTTCCCTCTATGGCAAAGTCTTCATCACCTGGTTTGTAATCAATTGCTCCGGTACTGGCCGCATTTCGGATGGCCAATTCGGCTGCAGCACTTGTGGGTACGACTATAATCTCAAGTTTTTCAAGGTTTTCGACATTTTCCGGTGGGGCTACATCCAGTTTGTTCGCGGCGATGATGACAGGTTTGCTGAGCAGTCGGATGTACTCACAGAGCTGGCACATATCTTCATCTTCCCATTTGATATATTCGCGTTTGCCGAGCTGGTCTATTGCTATGTTCACATGTTCTTCACAGACCCCGGCTCCCATGAGCTGGTTTGCAATTGCTTCCTCTACCTTTAGATTCTCTGCTTTTATTTTGCGTGCCAGGCGTTCCCAGTTGCGACACAGGATACCTTTCATCCACATGGTAATCTCCCTGTTGAGGAAATCGACATCCTCCAGGGGATCATGGCTGCCGATATCGCCAGGGTTGCCCTCTATATCTGTGGCGCCGGAGGCATCAATTACGTGAATGATTGCCTGGGCCTGGCTCAGTTCGTCCAGAAAGGCATTTCCCAGCCCGCGACCCTGGTGGGCATCGGGCACAAGACCGGCCACATCGATGATCTCGATTGGTACAAAGCGTATCCCGTCTTCACAGTTACCACATCTTTTGTCCCGCTCGATACACGGGCAGGTTGTGCGAACGTAGGTGATCCCACGATTGGCATCAATGGTGGTGAATGGGTAATTGGCGATATCCACCTCTGCCATGGTTGCGGCTTTGAAGAATGTTGATTTGCCTGCATTTGGCTTTCCTGCAAGGCCTATAGTCATTGTCATGTTCTATCAATCACATGCTTGATGGATTTAACTTTTGTTGGTGGTTTAACGCTTTACCACCAAACATTTATATTCGAGAAGATAATTAGGAACCCAAGTCAATGAGTGTCCCGGTAGGGTAGCGGATATCCTTGGGGCCTGCGGAGCCTTAGACCTGAGTTCAAGTCTCAGTCGGGACGTACATTGTACTTTTCGGAGGCACTTTTTCCGTGTGGGGTTAACTAACCCCTCCTCGGTGGTGCCTCTTATGAGTATCTCCCTTTTTTGTTGTCATTTCTACTAATAGTCTCAAACATGTATTCGGTGTAACCACACATCTAAGAATAATCATAATCGATTATCTTTCCGATGTGAAAAATGTGGTTATGAAACTAATGCAGACCTAACCTAATCGGTGCAATGAATATTGAACACAAAACACGGGATTACAGGTATATCCTGGAATCTCAGGGGTGCTTGTCAGCCACCCGGACGAATGCTTAATTGACATTCAAGCACCTTCCATAAGGGAGGGGTAGTTGACAATCTAGGGGTTGTGGAAACAGTTTACTTGCAGGGAATGAAGGACTGAAGACTGAATATTGCCGGGAAGTAGCTCAGAAATACCTATACCATCGGTTGTAGGCATATCAGGCCTTCTCCTCTACTTTACCCCTTCTTATTTATAAGATATTAGTTAATACTGTACCCATCTGCTGTATATTTTCGATATCTTTTTCTCACTCTTTCAAGCAACTTTTATATAGAAGTTCAATCATCTAGAACGAACAGGTTGAGAGTACATAGTGCTCTTTTCTTGATGCAATTTACTGGATCATAATTATATAAGGAGGTCAAAGTTTGGCAGGACAGCCGATATACATTTTAGCAGACGGAAGTCAGGTAACAAGGGGCAGAGATGCCCAGAGCAATAACATTATGGCAGGCAAGGCAGTTGCCAACGCAGTCCGTACTACCCTTGGTCCCAAGGGTATGGACAAGATGCTTGTGGATTCAATGGGTGATGTGGTAATCACCAATGACGGTGCAACCATTCTCAAGGAAATGGACATTGAACACCCCACGGCCAAAATGATCGTTGAGGTGGCCAAGACCCAGGATGATGAAGTCGGAGACGGTACGACAACAGCAGCCGTACTGGCCGGTGAATTCCTTTCCAAGGCAGAGGAACTTCTCAAGAAAGGTGTACACCCCACAATTATTGCAACAGGTTACAGGCAGGCATCCAAAAAGGCGGTTGAAATCGTAAAAAGTATAAGTATAGATATTTCCCGTGACGATACTGAAGCCCTCAAAAAAGTGGCAAAAACCGCAATTACCGGCAAAGGTGCAGAATCTCACAAGGATATGCTTGCAGAGCTTACCGTTGAAGCCGTATCTCTCATAGGAGAAGAAACGGATGATGGTTATGTTGCAGATGTAAGTGATATCAAGATAGAGAAACAGCCTGGCGAAAGTGTCGGTGAGTCCAAACTTGTAAAAGGCCTTGTTCTCGATAAAGCCCGCACACATCCCAATATGCCCGAAAAGGTAGAGGATGCAAAAATTCTTGTCCTCAGTATTCCGGTTGAATTCAAAAAGACCGAGATGGATGCCGAGATCAAGATATCTTCCCCGGATCAGATGCAGATGTTTTTGGACCAGGAAGAAAAGATGGTCAAACAGATGACCGACAAGATTCTGAATTCCGGTGCAAATGTTGTCTTCTGCCAGAAAGGAATCGATGACCTTGCACAATATTACCTCGAAAAGGCTGGCGTATATGCCGCCAAGAGGCTCAAAAAGAGCGATCTGGATCGTATCTGTGAAGCTACCGGTGCAACCAATATTCAGGATATCGATGAAATTACTGCCGATGACCTGGGTTCTGCAGAACTTGTAGAAGAACGTGATATAAAAGGCAACAAGATGACCTATGTCACAGGATGCAGGGAAAAGAAAGCTGTTTCAATAATCCTTCATGGGGGTACCCAGCACGTTGTAGATTCTCTCCAGCATGCAATTGACGATGCTCTTCACGTAGTCGCTGTGGCTCTGGAAGACGGCAAAGTAGTTGCAGGCGGCGGATCTCCGGAAGTAGAACTCTCCATGCGTCTTGGTGAGTATGCATCTTCCCTCAGTGGCAGGGAACAGCTTGCAGTTGCCAAATTCGCAGAAGCATTTGAAGTAATTCCTGAGACCCTTGCTGAAAACTCAGGCTATGATCCAATAAACAAACTTGTTGAACTGCGTTCCAAGCACGAAGAAGGCAACAAGAGAATGGGGCTTAATGTATATACCGGTGAAATTGTTGACATGTGGGAAAACGATGTAATCGAACCCCTCCGTGCCAAGACACAGGCAATTAACGCCGGCACAGAAGCAGCTGTCATGGTTCTTAGAATCGATGACGTTGTTGCAGCATCTCCTCACTCCAATCAGGCAGCACCTGAAATGCCTGATATGGACATGGACATGTAAGATAAGGTGGTTATACCACCTTCTTTTTTTGAATGTGATTTCTTTTAAGGGTAAAATTTAAAAATATTGTTAACCATTGAGAGCACATGGTTAACAGCAATGATTTATCCGAATCTTCTGTCAGGAAAATGGTTTATGCTGCCCTTTTTGCTTCCATGACTGCGGTGGGTGCTTACATCAGTGTCCCCGTGGGGGTGGTACCTCTTACCCTGCAGACATTATTTGTAATCCTTGCAGGGGCGGTGCTGGGTGCCCGATGGGGCATGCTGAGTATGCTCATCTATGTTTTGCTCGGGATTGTCGGTTTGCCTGTATTTTCAGGTGGTAGCTCCGGACTTGGTGTGCTGGTGGGTCCCACGGGGGGCTATATCATTGGTTTTATTCTGGCAGCGCTTGTAATTGGTTACCTCTTTGAGAAATTCCAGAACAGATCCATTGCCGGTATGGTGGCCATTTTTCTTGTCGGTATGATTGCTATTTACGTTCCCGGCTATTTCCAGCTGATGTATGTGGCCTCCCTGGGGGTGCAGGAAGCATTTGTATTAGGTGTTGCTCCCTTTATCCCGGGAGCTATCATCAAGATTGCAGCCGCGACCATTATTTATCGCTACCTCAAGACGGAATCTTTGGTATGATAGAGATTAAAGATTTAAGCTTTGGTTTCAAAGAAAATCAACGTGTTCTTGACAGCATCAATGTGTCGATTGACAGCGGTGAATTCGTTGCCGTAGTAGGCGGTAACGGTAGTGGTAAGTCTACCTTTGTCAGACATCTGAATGGTTTACTGCTGCCGGATGAAGGTATGGTGGAAGTGTGGGATATGGATACATTTACTATCTCCAATCTAACTGCTATACGCAGGAAAATTGGTATGGTTTTCCAGAACCCTCTGACCCAATTCGTAGGTGCCACTGTAGAGGAAGACGTGGCTTTTGGTCTTGAGAACCTGGCCTACCCTTCATCAGCAATTCGTAACAAAACAGATCGTTCTCTTGCAGAGCTGGGGATATCCCATCTGGCCGGCAAATCTCCTCTGGAACTAAGCGGCGGACAGATGCAACTTGCAGCCCTTGCAGGTGTCCTTGTCATGGAGCCTGAATGTGTGATATTTGACGAGGTAACGTCCATGCTGGACCCCCTCTCAAAACAACAGGTGCTTGCAACCATTGCCAGGCTTCATGAAAAGGGCAAGACGATAATAATGGTCACTCACAATCTGGAGGAGGTACATCTTGCTGAAAGGGTTATAGCTTTTGAAAAGGGCAGGATTGTTTATGATGGCAAATCCTCTTTGTTTTTTGATTCCCCTGCTGTGTCAAACTCCGGTATTTCAATTCCTCCTCTTACTGAACTTGCCCTGTGGCTGCGGAATAATGGTCTGAAAGAGATCGATGTTTCAAACCCTGATGTTAATACACTGGAGGAATCTATCTGGCAATTGAAGTCAAGAATTTGAATTTTTCATACGGGCAAAATTTAGTTTTACAAAATGTATCCATGTGCATAAAACCCGGTGAAATCGTGGGGTTGACGGGGCCTGTAGGCGCGGGCAAATCAACCTTGTTGCGTCTGCTTGTTGGTCTGCTAGAACCGGACAAAGGTATTGTGCAAATTGATGGTTGTCCATCCCATGTTAAAAAAGTCAGAGAAATGGTAGGTGTCCTGTTTCAGCATTCTTCCAGACAACTCTTTGAAAAAACGGTTTATGATGATATTGCTTTTGGTCCTTCTAATTTTGGTTTTGATAGAAGGGATATTGAAAGGCAGGTCAACAAGGCAGTAAATATAGTGGGTCTGGATAAATCCCTCCTTGAAGCATCTCCCTTCGGGATTAGTGGAGGGGAACAGAAATTGGTGTCTCTGGCAGGAATAGTTGCCCAGTCTCCCCGATATATGGTGCTTGATGAACCTTTTGCAGGGCTTGATACAAAGGGAAAAATGCGCCTCCCTCATATTCTACAGACCTTGCAGAATATGGGATTAGGAATCATCGTAATTTCTCATCACCTTGATAAACTGCTGGGAGTAGCTCCGCGAATTATCTACCTGCGGGATGGAATAATTTGTTTTGATGGTCAAAGGCAGCAGTACCTTTTGGATGATAGTCTTCCTCTACCGCCTATAACCGCTTTGATGAAGAGGCTGCATGCAAGGGGTTTACCAGTGAACCCGGCTACGTTTACAGTGAAAAGTGCAATCAAGCAATTGGAATACTTAGAAACCGGAGATGTGGATAATGCCTGATTATTTTTTGAGTTTTGTCCCCGGAGATTCCTTCTTGCACAAGCTTGATCCCCGCACAAAACTAATAACTACGATGCTGATCAGCATTTTGATCTTCAGGTTGCATCTTACAGGTCTGGTCCTGCTATTTGCATTTTTCATAGTTTTGTACTATCTTTCGTCTGTGCGGATTGCACTGCTGCGAAACCTTCGTCCAATTGCCCCCTTCTTAATCTTAATTTTTATATTCCAGCTATTTCTGATACCCGGGAATATTTTTATGGATTTGTATGGGTTTTCAGCCACCACAGAAGGCCTTTTTGAGGGCCTGAGGATTGTGGGGCGTTTTATTCTTTTGATACAATTTGCCTCCCTGTTGACGGCTACGACTTCTCCTGCTCATATGACTGCGGGAATTGAAAGGCTACTTCGCCCCCTGTCCGGCAAGGTCTTAGGAGCGACTTCGTTTGAAATTGCCACCATGATGTCCCTCTCCATTCATCTGGTTCCTGTTTTGAACAGGTTCCTGAAAGAAGTATACCAGGCACAGCTCTGCAGGGGGCTGGGAAGGCAAAAGAGGATTTCAGGATTGGTCTCACTGGCGATACCTTTGCTCAGGGGAGCCTTCAGGATGATGGACGATATATCTATGGGAATGGAAAGCAGATGTTATCAGGGCAACTACAGGACATCCCTTTTCGAATTAAAAATGAAAAAAAACGACTGGATAGCCCTTATGTTGGTTTTTGTATTGTTGCTTGGCTTCTGGAATTTGAATATCACTCTTATTCCCTCCTATCAGATATAATGCGGAGGATTCTGATAAACGTTCCTCTTCCAGAACTTCTATAAAATTTGTTCTTATTATTACTCTACTAGCCTGTTTCCCGGGCAATTATTCTGAAATATCTGCTTATTTTTAGATAGCTTACGCCCTCAGTCCACCACCTTTTTTCTTTTTAACGTCCTCATTTGATGCAAATTGAAACAAAACGCCGTAACCATCACCTTTCCCGCTTTGAATACGCCTTTTGTCACCGCATACACCCTTTCACAGGGCATCCTCTGTACACTACTCCTGTCATTGCGCATAATCTGTTTGATATTCAGTGGCTTTCCTCTTGCCGCTCTTTGCATCGTTGCTGCAAATCCTTTTGCCGCCACTTCGAAATATCCCTTATCCCTATACACCACTTCTCCTTTTTTTGACCAATTCCCATCCCTGCTTCTTCTTCTTGTTTTTGCCTCATCACCTCTCATTTTCTCCTGATTGGCATGTCCAGGTTCTGCAACAATAAAGGTTGCATCCTGAATCATTCCCTTTTTAATTTCCAATCCTTTCCCTGAATGACCATACAGTTGTGTCATCAGGTATTCGTTTTGGAAAATGTTGCAGATTGAAAATCTGCAACTCCTGTTAAATCTCTGATTCAACATGATCCAGGAACTTTCTGAATGAAATGCGATCAATACATTGTCGTTCATTCTGGATCAAAAAAGACCATGCCATTGTTGTAACACAAGCATTTTGAACATCATTACAACATCATTTTCAGGTCGACCACCTTTGTCTGTCCTGTTGATATACATTGATTCCAGTATGGGACGAAATGGTTTCCAGTCAATCAACTTGTCTTTCAGATAGTTTTCACCAGCAGCTATCAAACGGTCATATTCTGTGTTTCAGGGTGAAATTAATGAAAGTACTCATATAACTAAATTTATCTTGATAGAATATAAATATTGTTGTTTAGTTTGGGTGAGGGGAGGAGTTAATCAGAAATCTCTGAAGACAATGATATGTGGAAAATACGTTTCATCGATGAGGGGAGGGAGTACCCGATGATAAAAGAGAAGTCATATTTGAAAGATTCGAAAGAGCAGGGTCATCTGTCAGTATAAAAGAAACCGGGCTTGGACTTGCAATTGCAAAAAAGACAACGGAACTACATGGCGGCCAGACTGGTGTTGAAGACAGGGAAGATAGAAAGGGGAGCATTTTCGGGATCACCCTCCCCTGTGCCTGATCAGGC
>Ga0247721_100019_pt1 | contig 100493 bp, 115 predicted proteins | sample MSEWel2017_08_16_FD_189089 | JGI IMG/M metagenome (GOLD analysis project Ga0247721, IMG submission 189089) | Subsurface sediment microbial communities from gas well in West Virginia, United States - MSEEL Well Study Marcellus 3H_2017_08_16 | ecosystem: Environmental > Terrestrial > Deep...
GAGAAGAAGCTTTAGAGATAAGTGAGGATATAGCCTTCTTTAAAGCTGTTAAAACAGCTATTAAAAAACACTTTAGTGATGGTGAAAGTTCTCCTGAAGAAGTTAATGGAGCTATTAATCAAATGGTTTCAAAAGCAATAGCTTCAGATGGAGTTATTGATATATTTGAAGGCACTAATATTGATCCAGACATGTCTATTCTTTCAGAAGAATTTTTGGAAGAAGTTAAGCATCTGCAACAAAAAAATATTGCTGCTAGAACTTTGGAGCAAATTCTAAAAACTAAAGTTAAGAAGATGGCAAGACAAAACCTTGTTAAATCTAAAAGGTTCTCCGAAATGCTGAATGAAACCCTAAATAAATACAGAAATAGGGCTATTGAGACGAAACAGGTAATTGAAGAATTGATTAAATTAGCCAGAGAAATGAATAAAGTTCAAGAAGAAGAAAATGATCTTGGGCTAAATAAAGATGAAGTGGCTTTTTATGATGCTCTCGGAGTAAGTAATGCTGCTGTAAAAGTAATGGGAGACGAAACTCTTAAGAAAATAGCAGTAGAATTAACTGAAACTATTAGAAATAGCACGACAATTGATTGGAGTTCTAGAGAGGATATAAAGGCTAATATAAGGGTTCAGGTCAAGAGGTTGTTAAGGAAGTATGATTATCCACCTGATAAGCAGAAAGAAGCTATTGAGACAGTTATGGAGCAGGCAGAGCTGATGTGTGATAATCAGGGTGAGTTTTAAATTATTAAGGAGGTATTTAATGTCTGGAATTGAATTTGATGATAGTGGTTTTAGAAAATTAGAAAAGAAAATGAAAAAAGCAAAAGAAAATGTGGAAGGTGAAATAAAACTTGAAACATTAATGAATGATAGCTTTATGAAGAACAATACTAATTATAATAGTTTTGAAGAAATGATAGAAGCTTCAAGTTTAGATTTTTCAAGTGAAGAAAAATCTGTTGATAATCTTGAAAGTAATGAATGGGATGTTTTTGTTGAAGAAAATACTACTTTTGATAGTTGGGAAGAAATGAATAAAGCAGCAGGAATAGAATATGTAAAAAATAATTTTAATTTATAACAATTATTAAACCCCTCCTAAACCTTTAAATTTGGATTATGGGAGGGGTTTAATAATTTAACATAGAAATTTATATTTAGTTTTTATACTCCAGCAATCTCCTCTTTGCATCCCTCACAGACTATTCTACCTTTAAACTCAAAGGTGTAGCTAGCTTCTCCACAAAAAGTACAAGCTGGCTCATATTTTCTTAAAATAATTTTATCCCCATCTACGAAAATTTCTACAGGATCTTTAATATTGATTTCCATCGTCTTGCGAAGTTCAATTGGTATGACTAATCTCCCTAAATCGTCAATTTTACGAACAATACCAGTGCTTTTCATTACAATCTCTCCTTTTTAAAATTTAGATATTATAATAAATAATTGTATATAAGTAATAAATTTCCTGCGTAACAAGCAAATATATTATACATATAATATATTAAAAGGTATAAATTAGTTGTTTTTAAAAGTCTGGTAATCTTGTCAGCCTTTTTGATATTATATTAAAATTTTTAGCAATTATTGTAATATAGCATCTTTAGTTCCAAAATTTGACTCTTTAATAAATTTTATATATAATAAAGATATATTATTTTTTAAAGTTTTTAAGGTGGTGATTAATATTAAAGTTCAAAAAGTTAAATTAAATAAGAATAGGATTCGGTATATATTGTTAGATAGCAATTATAATGTCGTAGAAGATGTTAAAAGATATCTTAAATACCTTGACAATAAAGACATGTCTCCTAACACTATTAAAAATTATGCACACCATTTAAAGCAATATTTTGAATATTTAGAGCTTATTAATTTAAAATATAACGAGATTAATTCTAGTAAAATCAAAAGTGCAATAGATGTGTTTTCAGACTTTATTGGGTGGTTAAAAATCCCTCATTATTTAAATGATAAAATCAATAATATTGGTGAAGTTGAACCACTAAGAAAACCCCAAACCATAAATATTATAGTTGGAACTGTTTTGAGCTTTTATGATTATTTAGCTAGAGATAATGAATTTGATGAATTAAATGTATATAAGCACCAACGAAAAAACTCTCAATTTAAAGGATTTTTATATGAACTAGTTAATAAAAAAGAAAAAATAAGAACTAATATTTTGAAATTAAAAACTGTTGAGCCTGAAATAAAATTTATAAATAGAGAAGAATTTGAAAAACTTAAATCTAACTGTAATCTAATAAGAGATAAATTATTAATTTCTATAATGTTTGAGGGAGGATTAAGATTAGGAGAGGTATTGGGATTGCATTTAAAAGATATTGATATTTGGGATAATAAAATTAAGATTGTTCCTAGAGAAAATCTAGAAAATAATGCAAGAGTAAAAAACAATGCCAAAGGTCATATTTTTTTTCCTCCATATGTTATGAATCTATTTTCTAATTATATTGTTGAAGAATTTGAGCAAGCAGATAGTAATTTTGTTTTTATCAATTTATATGGAAAAAATAAAGGAGCTGCTCTAAAACCAGGAACTGTTCAGAAGTTATTTGATAGGCTAAGTGAAAAAATAGGTAAAAAAGTAACTGCTCATATGTGTAGGCATGGTCATGCAACAGAATTGTTAGAGCAAGATTTTAAAGCAATTGATATAAAAGAGGAATTAAGACATGCTCAAATACAAACAACATTTCGATATACCCATTTTACTGATAAATATAAGAAAGAATTATTCAATAAAATGAATAAAGAATAGAGAGGAGGGTGTTTAAAATAAAAACTATTAATGATTTTTATAATATTGTTGGTGATTATTTTGATAATGATATCTGGAATTTAAAAAGATATCCATTGAAAAAAATATCAAGTAAATATAGTTCAAGTTATGATAAGACAGCAATATTAGACTTTAGTAATCTAAAGAATAAAAAATTAAAATTAGAAATTAAATTTTATTTAAAAAATTTCTTAGAATCTACAAGCCTTACGAAAGTAAATATTCAACAATCTTATGTAAATCCAATAAAAAAACTAATAAAGTTTATTGTAGATGAAGATGTTGTTATTATAAGTCTAAGTAAGATTGATAATGAATTTGAAGAGGATTATAGATATTTTTTAGAGAATAAAATTGGAATAAAAACAAAAGGAATTTCCAAAGGATATTTGGTAGATAAAGATCAATTTGTTTTTTTAAGAAAGATAAATAAATATTTTAAAAGACTATATTTTGAAGGAGATTTTTTTGAAAGAGACTTTTGGCCAATTAAAAAGCTTAATCTGTCTAATCAACGCACTGATAATAGTAAAAAAATTAAAGGTATCCATTTTAAAAACATCAATAACAAAAAACTAGTTAAAGAGTTCACTAAACATTTAATAAAAAACACTAAATTGTCTTTTGCAACTTTCAATTTGAAAAAATATAAAGTACAAGATTTTTTAAATTATTATAATGAATATAGCATTAATGAAATTGATAGAAGAATGGCAGAAAATTATATAGAACATTTATCTAAAAAAGATAATATTAATAAAACATTTAATTCTCATATTACAAGTCTCATAGATTTTTATAAATTTTTATTAATGAATAATAAAGTAGAAAAGCCAATATTTTTTGATCAAGATTATAAAAAAGAGAAACGAAGCAAAAAAAATAGTTCCATTGATGATTATGTAATTAATCAAATTTTTCTTATTTTAGATCAAATTCCCTATCAATATCAGTGTATGTACTTACTTTTAGTATGTTTGGGGATGAGAATAAGTGAAGTTTGTACTGTTAAGATTGATTCTTTGTATAAAAAAGAAGAATATTATTTTATTGAATATTATCAAACTAAAATGAAGAAAGAAGTTTCTAATCCTATACCTAAAGTTCTTTATAATATGCTTGAAAAACAAAGGCAAATAATTATGAATAAATATGATAAAAATGCTGAATATTTATTTCCCTCAACTAAAAATAAAGCTTTTTCAAGTGTATATTTCAAAAGAAAAATGGATTTATTATTAGCTGATTATGATATAAAAAATTTAGATGGAAGTAGATATAAATTTAACAGTCATGATTATCGTCATACTTTAGCGACTAAAATGATAAAAAAAGGGATTTCAATAGATATTATTCAAAAAACTTTACATCATGAAAGTCCTGAAATGTCATTAAGTTATATTGATGAAATGGATGAAAGAAAGATTAATAGGTATAAGAAAATGATTAATATTAATGGTGAAAAACAAAGTGTTTTTTTAGATAAAGAGCTACAAGAAGTGGCAGAAGTAAAGTGGTTAAAAGAACATATAAATGCTCAATCACTACCTAATGGAGTATGTGCTTTACCAGTTGGTCTTGGTGATTGTCCTCATGCAAATAGTTGTCTAGTGTGTGAATATTTTCGTACAAGCTGTGAATTTTTATCTGTTCATAAAAAACAACTTGAGACAACAAATAAATTACTTGAAAAATCAAAAAAAAATAATTGGAAAATGCAAATCGAGACTAATACTAAAGTTAAAGAAAACTTGATTAATATTATTAAAACTTTAGAAAAGGAGTAATTTAAATGGCAATTCCTAAAAGAAAAGAGAAAGTTGATTTTGATTATTTTAATTTAACAAAAAATCAATTAGAATTTTATGAAGATGATATTTGGGATTTAATGAAACATCCTAATATCGATGAGGTTGAAAATTATGAAAAAAAACTAAAGTCAACTGGTTATGTATTTGATTTTAATGAATACAAAAACAAATCATTGAGAAAAGAAGTTAAGTTATTTTTAATAAATTGTGTAAAAAATAGTAATTATAAGCCCACCACTATCGCTTATAGATTACATATATATAAATTTTTCTTAGAATTTGTTGATGATTGTTATCCCTCAATAACAAGTATAATAGAAATAGATCAAAAAACCATTAACCAAGTATTTATTAAATACTTAAAAAAAAGAGGAATACAAATTGAAGTAAAAGGAAGTAAAAGAGTTAATTCAGATATGGAAATTAAACAATATTACTATAAAAATGTTAAATATGTTTATTTTGAACATTTTTATAACTTTATTTATAAAATTTATTATCCTCCAAAAAAAATTAAAGAAAGAGATAAAGATGTTTGGGATGTTAGAAATTTGAAAATAAAGGTTGATTATAATAAGGCTAATTCAAATTACAAGTTAAACTTTACTAAAATTACGCAGGATAATATAAAAAAAGTATTGAAAAAATATATTTATTCTAGATTACAAAATAAGAAAAAATCAACTTGTGATGAAGATTTGAAAGGATTTAGAATTTTTTCTAAATTTCTCAGAATTAATTATCCTGAAATTAAATCTTTAGATCAATTAAATAGAAATCATATTGAAAACTTTTTATCTTATGTTGAAAATCTTTCTTATGTTTCTAACACTAAAAGAAAAAGGATTGGAGTAGTCAAATATTGCTTTGAATATTTACAATTAACTGACTGGGATAATAAACCAAAAAAACAATTATTTTATAGTTTCGATTTAAACTATAAATATGACAAAAATCCTAAAATAATTAGTGATTATGTTATGGAGCAATTAAATAAAAATCTTGAATACTTACCTGATAATATATCAAGGATGGTTTATATTATACAAAGAATAGGTATGAGAATAACTGAATTATGTATTTTAAAGATTGAAGATTTAAGAAAAGACAACGAAGGAGATTATTATTTAAGATATTATCAGCCAAAAACCTATTCTTATAATAAAGTTCCTATTGATAAAGAGTTGACGATGGTTATTAAAGCAGCAATAAAAGATAGTTTAAATAAATATGGGGAAAATGTTGAATATATTTTTAGTAGAAATGAAAATGAACCAATTAGAAGAAAAACCTTTGATTATCACTTAAATCAATTGAGTTATAATAAAAAAATAAAAGATGAAAAGGGAGAAATATATAGATTTAGATCTCACAGATTCAGAAGTACATTAGCTACAAACTATTTTAATAATGGTCTAAGTATGAATGCAACAAGAAAACTGTTAGGGCAAAATTCATATATGTCAATTAGGCATTATGCTAAAATATTTGACACTACCTTGATTGAAAAATTAAGTAATGTTTTAGATTACCAAGAAAATTTACTTTTAAATATAGGAAATGAAGATTTTCAAGTGAATGAAGAAATAAAAACTGAAAACAATATTGCATTACCAAATGGAAGTTGTAATAGATCTTTATCAGAAGGAAAATGTAACCATGCTAATGCCTGTTATACCTGTTCTGTTTTCAAACCAAACAAAAAATATTTAAAGGTTTATAAAACACAATTAAAGCAAGCTAAAGCAAATTTAGAAATGGCCAAAAGAAATAAATTTGAAAGACTTAAGCAAGTTAATAAAGAACTAGTAGAAAACTTAAACAGAATAATTGAGAAAGTGAAAGCTCAAAGAGGTGAAGTTTTATGAATAAAAAACATGACAAAATCGTAAAATTAGCAAAACAAAAATCAAAAATAACCGAACAGAAGGTTTTAAACACTATTACTCAAATGGTAAAAGATAAAAAAAATATTTCATTTTATAGTGTATATAAAAAAGCTGGGGTCTCAAAATCATTTGTATATACAAATGAAAAAATCAGAAACTTGATTGAAGATTTAAGAGATAAAAACATTAAAGTAAAACAAAGTAAAGATTCAAAGGATGTTATAATTGAATCGCAAAATAATAAGATTAAAGAATTAAAAAGTCAAGTTCGAAAACTAAAAAAAGATGAATTGTGGCAAGAAAAGTACAAAAAATTGAAAAAAGAAAATCAAGAGTTAAAAAAACAATTAGAAAAATTATATGCTGAAATTTATTAAATAGGTTGTTAAAACCCTATTTAATTACCACTTTAAAAACTGTTTTCTGTGTATAAGCATTGTTTTAAAAGCTATTATAAAATATAACTATATATAATCTATGATCCAGGTTATCATAGGTGTGGTTATGGTGTTATTGAACAAAAAGGAAGTAAGTTTGAACCATTAGAGTATGGCTGTATAGAAACTGATCCTGAGAAAGATTTACTTGAAAGGTATTTCGATATTGAAAGAATATTGAACGATATATTAAATGATTTTGATGTTGACATTTTTTCTATAGAAAAGCTATTTTTTAATAATAATGTAAAAACTGCCATTGAGGTTGCACAAGCAAGAGGGATTATGCTTTTAGTGGCACATAAGCATAATTTAACCATTAGAGAATATACTCCTGGTCAAATTAAACAAGGGGTAACTGGTTATGGAAGAGCAGATAAAAAACAAGTTCAAAAAATGGTAACAAGTTTATTGTCTTTATCTGAAATTCCTAAACCCGATGATACAGCAGATGCTTTGGCTGCTGCTCTTTGTGCAGCAAATAGTAATTATAACGAAATGGTCGTATAGATTGACTTTATTGGTTAAAAATGGTAAAATAGAAACAGTATTCTTTTAAAGGAGGAATAAAAATGGATTATAAAAACACTCATCCTTTTTATAAGGTATTAGACGAGAAGTTAAATAAATTAGAAGAAAATATTAATGAGGAAAAAGATTATGCTCAATTTAAAAATTTCAGTTTAGATAAATATTTATTAATGGTCTTAGGACATACTTATCCTTTTTATAAGAAAGCTTTAAAAAAAGGGGTTAAAAAAAGTAAAGTAAAAATTGATCATGAGGATTCTTTAATTAGTCCTCTTGATAAGTCAAATAACTTTAAATATTTTCTTAAAAACTTTAAAATTGTTGATAATGATAAAATAGAAAGATTTTTAAATGGTTTTATTGAAGAAATAGGAGAATTTTATTTTTATAATATTGTTCAGCCTATTTATGTAGAAAGGGTTGAGAAAAAGGAAGATAAATTTTTATTAATTTATAATGAAGGGAAAAATGCTTTAAGTGTAAAAATCAATTCTTTAGATATTTTCCATAGAATGTCTTTGGTTTATATTGATACAAAAGAAATTGAGTTTAATAAAGAAAATGCAGTTAATGAAGAAAAAACTAAAGTATATATAGAGGATAATAGATTAATCAATGAATTTGTGGAAGAAAAAGAGGTTTTTGGTCTTATTTCTCCACCATATAATATTTTGGATAGTTTTTATAACAATGTAAAAGAGGAAGAAAAAGAAAATGTGGTAAAAGAAACAAAAAAATGGCTTTTACAGAGAGACTTCTTGATTGAAAGAATGATTAATAGTTGTGGTGGGCATGGACATGACGATTTATTAGAAAAACATCCTATAAAAATCGTTGATAATATTAAAAAATATGACGATTGGGGAACAGTAAAGTTCTGTAAGCACAACAAGTGTGGCAATCATAAGTGTTGTTATCATATAGAAGAAAATGATTTTAGTTGTAAAGAACCAACAGGCAAGTTTTATACAGAAATTGAACAGGAATTTAAGAATACATTTAAAAGAATGGTTGGCTTTATAAACGATCAATATTTGTTTAATAATTTGCCAGAAAGTAACCAGATGATACTAAAAGAAAATATTTCATTTATTCAAAGAAATAATATATTAGAGAAAAAAGAAGAGCAGGCTAAAAAACAGAAACAAAAGGAGGTTGAGGTAGTTGAAAAATAACTTTAATATTAAAGTTGTAGATAATAAAGAAATTCTATCTCAAGACTTAGATTTAAAAGATGTTTTAAAAGTAGCTAAAGATATTTTTGACAATAAAGAAATTTTTATAAAAGTATCCCCGAAACTCAAAGAAAACCCTGAGTTTTGGGGAAGTGATTTGGTCAATAAGTTGTCAGAATTAAATAATGTATATTTTACTGATAATGATTTTTTCAAAACCCTTACTGTTGATAAAGCAATTGATGTTGTAGAGATTATTGAAAAAACACGAGAAGAGGGTAAAACTAAACCAGGACAAAAAATATTTTTAACAGAAGAACAGGAAAAAGAAAATAGTTCTAATAAAGATAAACAGGAAAAATTGAAACCTTCTGAGGAAAATACAAATACATTTACAAATATAGATAACGATAATTTTGAAAATGAGGTTGAAGATATCATTAATGATAACTTAGAACAAATTGAATTAGATTTTAGTCAAGCAAATTCTGAAAAAAACATTCAAGAAGTTTTAGAGCAGGAAGATGTTTATTCGAATTTAGATAGAGAAGATAAACGAGACTTTGAATACAGTAAAGAAGAGTTTTTAAAAAAAATGAAACACTTTGAAGAACTAAACTATAATATTTATCAACTACTTTTAAAAACATTTGAAACAATTAATGGTATGCAAAACTATGATGGATATTTTAATATTCCTGTTAGTATTGTTCCACGACCTCAAGGAGAAAAGGGGATTTTTGATTCTAATGTTGGAAATTACTTTTATACTGTAATAGATAACTATGGAATGGCAATTTATCAAGATTCTATTGAGATAGGAAAGACATTGTTGGAAAGTGTGGAAATTTATAAATCTTTGGGATATATGATATTAATATTAACAAACGGATACAATCACATTGATCATATACCAGCAGACAAATTATGTGAAACATTAGATATCCCTCTTTATTTCAAAAAAGAAAATGGAATGTTTTATAAAAAATATGTGGATAAAATGTATTAATTAAATAAAGAGGTGGAAAATGAAGCAGGTTAAGGTTTTTTTAGAGTATGTTCTCTGGTTTATGGTTATGGCTTTAATCATAATTGCTTTATGGGGATATTTTGTTGAAAATATAAATGGTTTTTTTAGTATGATGATGTTTATTAGAAAGAATTTAATTAAAGCATATAATATAGTGATTTTTTATTTTAATAAAACTGTTTTTCTAGATTGGAAATATAATATTCAAAGTTTATTTAGTTAAGGGGTGTAATATAAATGACAGATTATAATGCAGGACAAATAAAAGTTCTAAAAGGATTAGAACCAGTTAGAGAAAGACCAGGTATGTATATCGGATCGACAGATACTAGAGGACTTCATCATATGATTTGGGAGGTTGTTGACAATAGTATAGATGAATTTTTGGCAGGTAATGGAGATAAAATTAAGATAAGTATATTAGAAGATAATTATATACAAGTAGAAGATTGGGGGCGAGGTATTCCAGTAGATAAACATAAAGATGGAGAAGGGAAATCAGCCCTTGAGCTTGTTATGACAACCCTTCATGCAGGAGGTAAGTTTGATAATAACTCTTATAAAGTCTCTGGAGGTTTACATGGAGTTGGTGTATCAGTTGTAAATGCTTTAAGCACCCATTTGAAAGTAGAAATATATCGGAATGGTAAAAAATACATTCAAGATTATAAAAAAGGGGTTCCACAAGGCGAATTAGAGGAAAAAAAGGGGTATAAAACAAGAACAGGAACACTTATTAAGTTTAAAGCAGATGATAGTATTTTTGATAAAGTTAAATATAATTATAAAACAATTTATGAAAAGTTAAAACAATCAGCTTATTTAAATAAAGGATTGAAAATTATACTGGTTGATGAAACCGATAAGGAAAAAGAAGATATAGAACTTCATTTTGAGGGTGGAATTAAATCTTTTGTAGAAGATTTAAATGGAAAGAAAAAAATTGTTAATGAAGAAGTAGCTTTTATGGAAAAAGATGTTGAAGATTATAATATTGAAATAGCTTTTCAGCACAACAAAGGCTATGGGGAAAAGATTTTATCATATGCCAATAATATTCATACTATTGATGGTGGTTATCACGAAACAGCTTTTAAGGCTGCTTTTACAAGGACAATAAATAAGCTGTGTAAAGATAATAAACTTTTACCTAAAAAGATTGACAGTTTAAATGGTAAAGATATAAGAGAGGGAATTACAGCAGTAATAAGTTTTAAATTGCCAGATCCACAGTTTGAAGGACAAACCAAAACTAAATTAGGAAACAGTGAAATTAGGCAGTTTATTGAACCTGAAATAAATAATTTTTTAGAACAATATTTCTTATCAAAACCAGATTATTTAAAGTCAATTGTAGATAAGGCAGTTCAGGCAATTCAAGCACGAGAAGCTTCAAAAAAGGCACGAGAAAGAGCAAGAAAGAAAAAGAAGGGTTTAAGTGTTAATCTTTCTGGAAAACTGGCAGATTGCTCAAATAGAACTGAAAATGAGACTGAATTATATATGGTTGAGGGAGATTCGGCTGGAGGTTCTGCTAAACAGGCAAGAGAGAGAAGTTTTCAAGCTATTTTACCATTAAAGGGTAAAATTTTAAATGTTGAGGGTAGAAAAACTTCTACAATATTAAAGAATAAAGAAATAATGTCAATTTTAAATGCTATTGGAACAGATATTGGCGAAGATTTTGATATTAAAAATTTAAGGTATGATAAAATTATATTAATGACTGATGCTGATGTTGACGGTCAACACATTGTAACATTAATTTTAACTTTAATTTATAATCATATGAAAGAGTTAATAGATAGAGGTCATGTTTATATAGCAAAACCCCCTTTATACAAAATTGTATATCGAAATGAGGAAATTTATTTATATTCAGATGAAGAGTTGAGTGAATATAGATTAGCGAATAAAGATAAGAACTTTAAATTACAACGATATAAAGGTTTGGGAGAAATGAACCCTGAACAACTCTGGTCAACAACAATGGACCCAAAAACAAGAGTTTTAGAACAGGTAACAATTGAAGATGGAGAATATGCTGATCAGGTTTTTGATATGTTAATGGGTAGTGATAGTAAAAAAAGAAAAAAGTTTATTTTTGAGTATTCAAAAGAAATTGGAGATGAAAGACTTCAAATTGATGTTTAAAAACAATTATATTCCAGCATTTAATGATTGGGAAAGCAGACGAACAGACTATTTAAATTTATTAGATGACTATAATGAAGATTATCTTTTAGAATAATTGAATAGGTCATTAAATAGGGAAGAATTATAGAAATTCTTCCCTTTTTTACATTCTGTTTTAAAAAAAAACAATTTATGGTATAATGATTCTGTATTAACATAAAAAAGACAAATTAGGAGGAAGAAAAATGAAAATTAATAAAATAAGAAAGTATTTTATAGTATTATTAGTTTTATTTTTAGGTGTTGTTTTTATGAGTGGTTGTAGCAATAGCGATTCTAATCCAATAGAAGATATTGTTAGTCAAGGTTCAGGATATGTAGAAGGATATATCTATAAAACAACTGATGGTAATTATGTATTTGATCAAGTAGAAAATGGAGAACCAGTTGCAAATGCTCAAGTAGAAATTGATGGAACAATTTATGATACCAATAATGATGGGTATTTCAAAACAGGGAAAATAGACGCAAATAAAGAATTTAATATTAATATTGTTGTTCCTGTTAAAGACAAAACAGATTTTGCCTGGAGTAATATAGCAAAAGTAAATGATAAGGAAACTCTAACTCTAAGCAGTCTTTCAAAAGAAAAAAATTGGAATATGATATTTTTTGTATCCGATAAAGCTGATAGTTTAGATGCTCAAGTAAGTGCATTTATGGATGATATTGAACAAGAGACTTCTGCTATCAAAAATGTTAACTTTTTCATCATTTATGGTAAATACTTGTTGCACCTTGATGAAGAAGGAAATATTGAATCAACAGAAGAGAAAAATAGATCTTATTATTTAACAGGAAACGGGAAAAGAGAAACATTTGATTATGGTTATCAAAATTTTGGAGATCCCGACTTTTATAGAGAACAGTTAATTAAAATCAATGAAGAATACCCAGCAAAAAATACTATGGTAAGTGTCTTTTCACACGGCAATGGATGGTCTTATATGGAAACTCCAGGAGAAAATCCATTTAACTGGATGTCTTCTGATACAGGATATGCAGATAGAATGGATGAAAAAGGCGAATTTGTTATGGACTTTACGATAGATACACATGAATTATACGATATATTTGCTGATATAGGCTTTAATATTGATTTATTTAATTTTTCTGCTTGTTCTATGGGGCAAATGGGTTCACTACATGATTTACCAACCAATGTTAAATATGCTACTGCTTCCCCAAGTTTTAGTTATACAGCAGATTTAGATGTGCATTTAACAATGGCAAGAAAATTAGGAGAAAAAAATCTAACTGGAAAAGAATTGGGTAAGGTATATGTTGATGATTTTATCTCAAGATTAAGTAATCATAGTAGCGATGACTATGCTTCTACTAAAACACTATATGATATATCTGAAAAAAGAAGCTTTGTTGATGCTTTTGCAGCTGTATCAAATGAATTATACAATGTCTTTTCTAATGATTCTTCAACAATAAATACTTTTAAAAATGATATTATTAACAGTGATGCTACCATTCAAAGTTATTATCTGTCAAGTTCTAGTGCTGAAGATCCTACAACAACAGATCAAAAAGATATGATCGGACTACTAGAATATTTTGTGAATAATCCAGAAAAATACAGTCAAATATTATCAGATAAGGCTGAAACTGCTTTAAATGAAGCAAATGAATTTGTAGTTTATCACAAATATACTGATGATTATGAAGCATTGATTAGATATGGAGATATTGATAAAGAGCAAGAAAAATACACTTATAAAAATAGCAAAGGAATCTCTTTATATTTTGGAGATAGTGAAAGTTATAAATATTTGTGGTTTGATCAAGAAACAGATTGGTTTAAAAATTTAAATATGGTTTATAATTAAAATAAAAAAGCCCCACATTTAAGTGGGGTTTTTTTTATGTCAAAATATTTAATTTGCTCTAACAGGCATAATCAAACCTTCAAATTTTCTTTCTTCATTTGTTTGTTTAAGCATTAAGGGGTTTAATTTGTTTTCAAGCTGTAATTTAAACTTATCTTCATTAATATTATTAACAAAATCAATCAGATAATCAGTTGAAAAGTGAATATTTAAGTCTTGCTTATATTCAAAATCAACCTCTAATTTTTCATCAATAAATTTAGAATCTCCCTGTCTTTTAATAAAACTAATTTCATTTTCTGTTACAGAAAGTTGAATAACATCAGTTTCTTCATAGATGTTTAAAAGACCTTTAATTCGTTTGAGCTGAGGTTTAATTTTATCTACATCAATAACAATTTCTGTTTCATATGGATTTCCATTATCTAAAACAAGATTATAATTAGGGAACTTATCAGAAATATTTTGATTAAAGATTACTTTATTTTTATATTCATAAAATATTTTAGAAATTTCACTATCTTGATATTGTAGTTTGATTTCAATGTTCTCAGCATCTCCTTTAAATTTCTCAACAACAGAAATAATATTGGGAGTTATAAAGAAATTTAAACTATCTTCAAGATAATTAGAGTTTTCAAACTCTACATAAGAAAGACGATATGTGTCAGTTGCAACTAATTTTACTTTATCGTTGTTTAAATCAATATAAACATTTTCTAAAGCAGGAGTATTTTCGTTCTTTTTAGAGATTGAAAAAGCCGTTTCCTCTAATCCCTGTTTGAGTTTTTCTAAATTTAAGGAAAAAATATTGTCGGCTTTAATGTTTTTCTCCATTGCAGGAAACTCGTCTGCTGAACTGTATTGTTGGAATTTAAATGTTGATTTATTGGTATGAAAAATGGTTTCAGAAACACTATCTTCTTTAAATTTCAACTCAACTTCAACAAAACCATCCTCAATAGTTTTTAAGATGCCACTTAATTTTTTGGGAAGAGTAAATTTAACATTTTCTTTAATATTTTCTATTTTTTCTACTTCAACTTCAATAAATCCACCCTCATTTAGATTAGTTCCAAAAATAACTAGAGTTTTACTGTCTGGTTTCAACTCTAAAAACAGTTCTTTTGTAATTTCTACAATAGGGCTTTTAGCAATAAAATTACTTGCAAATTTAATTCCTTTAGCCAATTCATCTGTTTTAATTTCAATTTTTTTCATTATTTAACATCTCCTTTTTTAATTGTTAATTCAAAATCTTTTTAACTACTTCTTTAGTATTAATGTCATAAATAATATGATAATTATCAATTAAGTCTTTTAGGCTTTGATAATTTAGTCGTGCTTTCATTTGTAATTCTCTATCTTTTTCTAATACATCAGCTTTTTCTTTATCTTTTTCATATCTTGCATTAAGAATATCCTCCTTAGTGTCAAGGAAAAAGACCTTTTTAGGCTCTGGAATTTGATGTATTTCGTACTCTAACTGAAAGCCATAGTTTACCATTTCTTTCATATCTCTCTCCATTTTTACTCCCATATATGCAAGATTAGAGTACATGTAACGATCACATAAAACAACATCATATTTATTTAAAAGCCATTCTAAATATTCTTTTTGTTCTAGTCTGTCATTAGCATATAGTTGATAGATTAATTCTGGTTTATCAGTTGAGATATTGTTCTGAAGAAAGTCCTGTACTAAAGTTCCGAATATGTTGTTTTTAAGATTTTCTTCTGTGGGGAAATGAATAACTTTTACTTCTAAACCAAGTTCTTTTAATTTTTGCTCAACCTTATTAATAAGTGTTGATTTTCCTGCTTTGTCTAATCCCTCAAAAACATAAAAGTTGTTATATTTCAATATATTAACCTCCTTTGTGTCATATTTTTTGTATTATAGATTAATTATATCTAAAATTGGAATTATTTGCAAGCTATATTCTAGCTTGATATAAATGTAAAAAAATGGTATAATGGAAAAAAAGAAGAAGGAGGGTTTTTTTATGGCTACAAAGCTTGAATATCCAGTAAGTGCTTCTGGAGGAGAATGGACTAATCAGGTTGAAATTGTTGATATGGATGAAAATCAAAAACATATCTTTTTAGATATAACTTCTGGAAGAGGAATGTCTTATTTTGTAACTTTAAATATACATCAAGGTCAAATTCTTTTATCTGTCCCTTATCATGATATTGGAATATTTATTGCTCCACCAAATGATCCCGAATATCTTTTCTTAAAACTAAGAGAATTTGATATTAATCCAGTTGATGTAAATAATATTATTTGGGGTTTGGTGAGAGTGTGGCAAGAATTATTTAATGAACCAGAACAAAATCAAGAAAACCAACAAAATCAATAAAGATAAACGAAAAAAGCACCCTGTTAGGGGTGTTTTTTTACTTATCTTGACAAAAAATAAAATAAATGGTATATTGTTATATATTAGAATATTTGAATATATTTATGAAGGAGTTGAGTCTATGGAAACCCAAAAAAATATAAATATTTGCAATATAAATGCAGATATAGAGGAGTTAAACAATGAGTATGTATTAAGAATATTTCTTTCTAATAAAAAAACATATAATGATTTTCTCAATAGAAAATATAGGGGGAAACTATATCATGACGAAGATCAAAATGTATTAGTTTTTGAAATTTATGATAGTGAGAATCCCTTTATAATAAAAAAGTTCTTTGCAAAAAACACCGATTATAACCTTAATTTTTTTAAGTTGTTAAATCAAACCTCTTTTAAATTTCTATTTTATTTTGAATACAAAACAAGCCTTGATATTTTAGGAAGTGTTAAAGTTCCTGTTTCTGCGAATCAAAAAGTAAAAAAAGAATTTCTTTTAGTTTAAAAAAGAGACTACCAATAACTAAGTAGTCTCTTTTATACATTAATATTTATTTTTTAAGGCAATATATTTAATTACTGGTATATATTTTTCATAAGTTCCTTCATTCAAATAGGCAGTAAGTGTTATTAATTCTTTTTCTTTTCCATAAAAATATGAAACAAATTTATAAGTATTACCCATTTTATAAATAATAAATTGACCTTTATTGTTTTGAGTTGTACCTTCGTTGATTAAACCAGTATCAATAACCTTAATTTCATAGTTGTTTTCATTTTCGGATTCTACGGTTTTCTTTAACATAGTTGAAATGTCTTTTTCACTTAATCTGCCATTTAATTTTTCTTTTATTACATAGTAAAAAACTGAACTGTTCTTTTTTTGTTCAGAAGCAAAAAAGAGTGGTTTAACATTATTACTGGAATTAATATTTAATACTTCGTTAACCTCTTCACCTGTAGTAAATGTCCAGGTCTTTGGCAACAATATTCTCTCACCAGTTTCTACTTGAACATATTGTAAATTGCTTTCTTTTTGGCTGTTTTGATAATAGAAGTAGCCTAAAGCTCCTAATAAAACAATTATAATAATACCAATTATAATAAATATTTTCTTTAACATTTTATTCCTCCTATATGATAAAAATGGTGAACCCCTCAAAGAGGAGTTCACTTTAGTTTTACTTATAAGCTTTTACGACTTTTTCATATAAATCTTCAATTTCTTGATCTGCTTTTTGTAATTTAGTATTTGTTGATAAAAAGGCAGTTAAATGATCGTTGTCAACATAAAAGAAATTCTTAAAATTCATGTTCCCAACTTCATAATCTAATCTGTGCCCTTTATATTCTCCTACATCTACAGCTTTATCTGTAATAAACTGATGATTTTGATAGGTTTGTTCAACTGATTCTTTCATTTGTGCTATTGGTTTATCAAGAAGTTTTTCTGCTGGTTGACCGTGTGTTTTAGCCTGTCTTATTACTACATAGGCTGGATAATTTTTCAACATTTTTTCACCATTTTTTTCTTTTTGAGCTTCAGTAAAGATCTCAGAATTGCTTGCTTTTACGAGTATTAGTCCAAAATTTTGTACTTTGCTTAAAAAAGGATATTCTTTAAAAGCTTCTTCTTTGTTTTGTTGAGTAATTACTGTCCATCCTTCAGGAAGATCAATAACTTCCTCTCCAATACTAATTTGAGCTGCGAATAAATTTCCCGACAAAGTTACCAACATTGTTAATGTAATCAATAAAATAAATATTTGTTTAGTTTTTAACATTAATATCACTCCTAAATTTTCTTAGTTTTAATAATCTACACTAATTATAACAATTAAAGAAAATAATGTCAAATATGTTTATTTATCATGAAGATAGTATAAAATTCTATTTATACAATTTAAAGTTGACAATGGTAAAAAAATACTGTATAATATAAGTATAAATTAATACAAATTGTAACACATTAAAACTTTGATTTAAAAAGGGTTTTAATTGTTTTTTTATTTTTTTTTATGACAAACCTTAATACAAAATTAATTAGGAGGAGATATTATATGGAGTTTTTAGAAATAGGTTTAGATTTAGGGTTTTCAAATGTAAAAGCTATTGCAAATAATGGTCGTAAGTTTGTGTTCCCAAGTATTATTTCAGAGACAGGAACAGAGTTGTTTGAAAATATGTCTGTAATAGGAAAAAGCAAAAAGAAGTTTAATGCAAAAAATGCTGTAAAAAATTTAAAAGTTGAATTTGGAGACGAAAAATATTATATAGGACAAAATGCAATAAATCAGGGAAGAAATGTTGATAATCTGTTAACCAATCAGCGAATTGGAAAAGAATCAGAATTGATTTTAGGATTAACAGCAATTGGTTTATTATCAACTAATGATGAAATTAGAGTTGACTTAATGCTCGGTCTTCCTTTAACAGAGTTGGATCTAGCTGATAAATTAAAGAAACTATTTAAAGGTACTCATAAAATAGATATATATGATAACAAAAGAGGTAGCTCAATAAGCAAAAAGATAATTATTAATTCTGTAAAAGTTATTCAACAGTCTGTTGCTGCATTATATTCGGAAGTTTTTCATTTAAATGGAGCAGTAAATAAACAAAGAATAAATGAATTAAGAGACTTAGTTGCTATTGTAGATATAGGGTATAGAACTACTGATTTGGTAGTAACAAAAGATTTAGGGTTTATTACTCGGTTATCTTCAACAATTGAAATTGGTGTTTCTGATATATATAGAAGCTTAAAACAGTATCTTAAAAACTCTGATTTGAATTTCGATAAAAATCTAGCCCAAATAGAAGAATATGTTAAAAAAGGTTATTTGATTTTAGATGGAGAAAAAATTGACTTGACAGAACAAATAGAACATTATACTAATCTTGTTGCAGAACAATTAACAACAGAAATAAGAAACCTCTGGAAAGATAGCTTAAGGGAGTTTAGTGGGATATACTTTGTTGGAGGAGGATCAATTCTTTTAGAAGAAAAATTAAGGAAAGAATTTAAAAGCTTTAATATTTTAGAAGAGCCACAATTTTCAAATGCGAAAGGTTATCTTGCCTACCTTAATGTAACAAAAAGACAGGCAAAAAGGCAGGGTGATTAAATTGAATGTAAATTTTAGATTAAGAGAAGGGGTAGATAAAGATTTAATTAAACACATTAGAGAAGTTCAAAATAAATATAATACAAACAATCGTTCTGAAGTGATGAGAATGATTATAGAAAGATCATTAAAACAGGACAATTTAATAAAAAGAATAGAAGAGATAGAAAACAATCAACTTAAGTTGTTAAATTATGTTGATAATTTAAAAGATGTTTCAGATAAAACAACTAAAAACCTAAACAGCTTAATGAAGGGATTATATGGAGTTTTTAACCAGGGTTTTGATGGGTTTGAAGAACAAAAAAGTAATCCTTTTGATATTGAAAATAATGAAGATTTAGAAGAAGATGAAACTGAAAATGAAGAAGAGTATAATGATTTGATAAATAATGTGGTTAATAATCCAAATATCTAAAAGAAAACCTCCCAAAAGATTATTTTTGGGAGGTGTTTTTTTATTCAAATTTAATTTTCTTATTGTTTTCAATAACTTCGTTTTTAAAATCTAAAAAATCTTTACTTCTTTCTTGAATGAGGTTGTTGCTATTTTCTTTAAAAGAATTAAATTCACTGTTGAGTTTCGATTTAAGAAGCTCTTCTTTACTTATCATTTCTCTTTTTATGTTTTCCGTATTTATGGTATTATCTAATGGTTTATTATGTTTAAGTTTCAGTTGGTTTAAATGATTAGTATTAGTATTAATAGGTTTAATATCGGGAATATCTAATTCTGGTTGATTAGTGCTTGTATTTTTATATATTGGAAAATCATCGTCTTTTTTAACGGGGTTAATTGTATTTTTTGTTGTTTGTTTTGTTGCAGTTTCTCTTTCTTTTAATTTTTGAATAGAAAATTTATTAGTATTTTCTTTTTTACTATTAAGAAAAAAATGATTTGCATTAAAATCTTCATTTTGAATAAGAAATAAATAAAATAATGACAATAAAATTAAAACAAATAATAATAAAATTTTAATATTTTGATACACTCACTTTTCACCACCTTTACACAATTTTTTTGATAATATTTTTTCCTGTCTTTGTAGAAAGTAGTTTGATTTTATTAGCATAAATATCTTTATATGTGAAAGTGATAATTCTACCACTATCTAATTTGATTGAAAATAAATGCTTATAAACATTCTGGATTTTTCCTTTTAAATATATTGCTGTTTTTCTGCCATCTTCATGGTTTTTATTCCATTGAACCTCAAGTCCAATTAGTTTTTTAATCCCCTTTTTTATTTGACCTAATTCATAGGGAACATCGGGAGTAACAGCTTTTCTTCCTCTAACCAAAAAATCACCACCTTTAACATTAAATTAATATTACATGGTGTTATTATAACATAAAAACCAATAAATGTCAATAAATGGTAATTAAACAATAAAAAAGCAGTCCCTTTAATAAAAGGACTGCTAAAGTTTGTTTTATAATGTTTTAATTACTTTATCTTCAGCATAGCTTACAACTTCGTTTTTAGTGTAAACTAGGCTATCAACCAGTATAACATTTAGATAATTTCCTAAAGTCTCTATTAGTTCAGCCATTTTTAAATCACCATCTGAAAGTTCTCTATTGCCTGAAGGGTGGTTATGAGCCATTATTACACCAGTAGCCCCAACATCAAGTGCTCCTTTGAAAATTTGAGCAGGAGAGCTGGCAACAATTTTTTCACTTCCCTTGCCAATAACCTGGATATCTAAAACTTCCCTCCTATCATTAAGGTAAATAGTAACCATTTCTTCAACTTTTAAAGAACTCATATAGGGATTTAAGATTTTTAATACATCTTCTGGAGTGTGAATAGTATCTAGCTCTTCCACACTAAATAAAGCTTCTAAATTTCTGTGAACTTTAATAAATTTATCATAAAGTTCAATTTGTTCTTTATTTAAATCCAGTTTGTTTTTCATTATTTCTCTATTTAAAGCTTCATGTATCTTAAATGACTGAAATTTTTGCTTTTTGTTATCTTCTAGTTGTATAATGTCTGCTAGATCTAAAAAAACTTCTTCTTTTGATTTCATATAATCTCTCCTTATTGTCAATTTTTATCTTAAATGTCTTATATTTTAAGTGATATATAAAGTATAACATATATTTTAATTTTTGTTAAGGTACAATCTCTGTATTTACAGTAGTTACTTTAGCAACCTTCCATTCACTATGGCTTTTAATAAAATCTAATAAAAAGATATGTTTAAAATTAGTTGAAGGTCTTCCTAATAAATTTTCTCTAATTTTCGCAGTTACTTCAACTCTAGCTCTATAACTTTGTTTTTCTAAGATTTTAATATTATATTCTATAATACTTCCTCTAAAGGAGACATCTCTTTTTACTCCTTTTATAGTATCATTTCTTTTTACAAGATTTTCATGAAAAGTCCCTCCCGTTATGGCTAATAGTTTATCAGTATTTAAATTTTCAGTTGCCAGAATAAATTCTTCTACTTTGCTTTGTAGATCAGGTTCATAGCTAACCATATTATAAATTAAAATAAAAATAACAAAAATAACAAAAATTGCAATGGTAATGTAAAGTTTCTCCTGTAAACTTAGATTTTTTAAATCCTCTATTGAAAAGTTCACTCTATTTATCAACTCCTTTTTAAATACTACTTACAATTTTAACATTTTTTCCTTAAAATGTCAATATAAATTGACATTATTGGTTAAATATGGTAATATGATATTATAATAAATATAAAATAAGGAGTTGATAAAAAATAAAAGACCTAATTCTTAAAAATCGTTCTCCAGCAGAATATTGTAACAGGGAATGTGATAACAAACTATTAACTTTTCAATGTCCTTTTTTAATAGAGAAGGTTAGTAATAAAAAGGCAACTTTACCTAAACAATTTATTTGTGGAAAAAACTTTTTAAAACAGTATTATCAAAGAGCAAAAAAAATAAATGATGCAGATAAATCAAAAGAGGTTTTAAAATTATTTGCTAAACCAAAATTAGACTGCCTATTAAAAGAAGAAAAATTTAAAATACAACAGAAAAAAGAAAGCTTATATACTTATATTTTAAAAAATGCTGAAGAAATAGAAAATGTGTTAAAAAAATTGGAGAAAGAGAATTTTTATTGTTATGACATTAAGGAAGAAACTTTAAATAGTTTTGTTAGCGTTAATAATTATAAATTTATAGATTTTGATTCAAGTTTATTGCTGTATTTGAAAATTTATAAAGAATATGAAAAGGAAAGAGTTATTGGTATTTTTATATCAAAAAAAGAAAATGAATTTTACAAAATAAGTGGAGGTGTTTATTAGCTAATTTTATTAGCTAAAAATTTATGAAAAAAACTTTATATTTTACATTAATAATTTTGTTAGTATTTAGTGGAGTTGTTTTTGCACAAAATCAACCAGCTTCAGAACAGGTTGCTCAAAATCAAACTGAGCAATATACTAATAAACAATTTGTTTATGATTTAACAGAAGGTGGAGTTTTAAGTCAATCAACTTTAATGAACTTACAGGAAAATGCAACCAGGTACAACCAAAAACATGATGTTGAATTTTACACTCAGGTTGTTAGTTTAAATGAAACTACTGATTTAAGAGAGGGTTTGTTGTCTTTAGCAGAACAGTTTGACGAAGGTTCTTTAGGAAATAAAGCCGTAGTGTTGTTTATTTATGATGAAATGAGTGGACAATACAAACTCTTTATTGATGATAAACTGCAAAATAAACTAAATTATTATATGATATACAACTTTATGTCAGAGTTTGAACAAGAATTGGGAAGTAACACTCTTGATCAAGCCTTAAATAACAAAGTAGAAAGATTAATGGATTATTTTATGTTGGCAACAGAAGCAACTGTAGCAGCTTCTCAATTAGAAGTTAATTATGAAAAGGCTCAATCACTTAATGAAATTGAGTTTTATAATTTAAATCAAGCATATCAAGAAGCTTTAAATAGTCAACAACAGGAACAGCAAGAACAGGTACAAGAAGAACCAGAACAACAAGAACCATATGAAGATAGTGGAACCTCAATGGTAAGTATTATTATTATTATTGTTATCATTTTACTCGTTATTCTTTTAATTGTAGGATTGATTATTTTCCTCAAAAAAAGAAATGAAGCTTCTTCTGATGAAATAGTATATGAAGAAGTTGAAGAAATTGAAGATGAAGAAGAATATTTAGATTAACAATATATATAAACAAGAAAAAGCCCACAATTAATTTTGTGGGCTTTTCTATGTTACACTTACAAAATCTATTCTATTATAACTACTTCATTGAATTAGTGTAAAGAAAATGTTAGAAATATTGTTGCATTTAGGTTTTTGATCGGTTTTTAATGAGGGCATTTTTGATTAGCTTGCTGCGTCTATTTTTTCTTTTAATGTTCTGCAATCATTGCAAAAAATATTGCCAAATTCATCAGATTTGGGGTTCTCTAAGGGTTCTCCACAGCTATCACAAACTGCTTCAAACTGGTCTGTCTCAACAGCAGAAAAACAGTCGGGGCAGAGTATGTTATTCAAATCATCTCTCTTTAAGTCCTTAGTAGCACCACAAATATCGCATACTGCATTGTCCTCAATAACTTTCTTCATTTAAAAATTCCTCCTGTTAAATTTTTTTAGTGATGGATCTTTTGGATATAATAGAAGATCTCTTGTCTGAGTGAATAGAAAAATTTGTCATTTATTCTTTAATCTGTAATTATTATACCACTTAAAAAAATATATGTCAAGAAAAAACTTAATTAAATATTGTTTACTACAATGTAAAATAATTCTTAAATTGTTTTTATATGTTGATTAAAAAATAAAAAATCCCAAAGCAAAATACCTTAAAATGAGGGTTTCACTTTGGTATAAAATACCTGAGGTAAACCTGACAATCATAGAAAACCCTTAGATTCAGGTCTTTGCGTAATAATCTTTCAATTATCTTGCCGTTAAATCTATTTAGTTATCATCGATTTATATAATAAATTCCAAATAATAGGTGTTTGATATTACCCATATACCCTTAAAACTTGTAAAAAAGAAAAAAATATTATATAATAATGTTATAAAATGTAAATAAAGTAATTAAAAGGAGGTATTACGATAAAAAATTCTAGAGATTTTCTTCATAAAGCTATTATTTTAAGTCTTTTATTATTAATTATCTTTATGGGTTTAAGTTTTACCACTCAAAATTATTTTAGCAATAAAACGGGAGTTGAAAACGATTATAGATCCACAGTTGTTTCTGAACGAACCTTAAGAGAAAATATAGTTTCAGCTCAGGTTGATATAAAGCAAGAACGAGGAAAAATTTTGAGAATTAAAAATGAAAAAAACGATTTAGAAGAAACATATATCTTAAAATATTTAAACAATTTAGAATCTAAAGTGAAAAATTACAAACAAAGTATTATGTCGATTAATGTCGGAAATTACAATCAAGAGAAAAAGGACCTATTTATCCAAAAACTGGATAAAATTGAATCACTTATTGATTATCATATAGCAAAAAAAGATATATCGCAACAAGAATTTACAGTTTTTCTTAAAGAATTGAATGGTCAAATAAATACTTTATAAATAGTCTTAAAAAAAGAAGGCTATTTAAATTGATGAACAGGTGTTTGATTTATATATATAATAACAGGTGAACATCTGTTTGTCAACTAAATTTTTTAATTTTTTCATATAATTAAGACATATAATAAAAAAGGACATAAAAGGAGGATAAATATGAAAACTAAAGAGGAAAAATGGATACAAAAAGAGACTCACCAAAAAGAAAAAGTAAAAACTCTTGCTAAAAAACATAATATTAGTGAAATAGCTGTAAAATTATTATTAACAAGAATTAATGAAGAGGATTTTGACGATTTTCTTTCAAGTGAAGAAAAAAATCTTTATCCAGCCAAAAAGCTAAAAAATGTTGATAAGGCAGTTGAAAGAATATTAATGGCTGTAAAATCTAATGAAAATATTACAATATTTGGAGACTATGATGTTGATGGTACTACTGGAACCTCGATTTTTATTAAAGCACTCAATAAATTAAAAAATATGCTAAATTCAAGTTCAAAGATAGACTATTATATTCCTTCAAGAAAAGAAGGTTATGGTTTAAATGAAAGTGCTTTAGAAAAATTAGCTAAAAACAATGAGTTAATCATTACTGTTGACCTTGGGGTTAGTGAGGGAGAACTGATTAAACAATTTTCAAATAAGGTTGATATTATAGTAACTGATCACCACACTATTGACAAAGAAAAGTTTCCTACAAAGGCATATACCGTAATTAATGCCAAACAGGGGAAATACCCTGACGAAAACATATGTGGCTCATTAACAGCATATAAGGTCTCTGAGAGACTTTTTCAAAAAGTAACCTCTAGAGAAAGCTTAAAATTAACAGAAATAATTCCAGATACATTGGAATTAGCTATTGTTGCTACTGTTGCCGATAGTGTTCAGCTTTTAAATGAAAATAGAACTATTGTTAAAAAATATATTAATTTATTAGAAAGCCCTTCTAATTTGGGTTTAAAAGCTCTTATGTCAAAATTAACTCACCTTGATGTTATTGACGAAGGTACAATAGGATTTGGAATAGGACCATTAATTAATGCTGTAAATAGAATGACAAATAATGTTGGAGAGGTTGTAGAGCTTTTTACAACTCATAATAAAGATAGAATTGTTGAATTAGCTGAAAAATTTGCTGAATTAAATGATCAAAGAAAAGATGAAACCATTGAACAGCAAAACATTATTGAAAAAATAATTGAAGAAAATAATTTACAAAAAGATAATGTTATTATTGTAGGTGGAGAAAATGTAAAAGTAAGTTTAGCTGGAATTATTGCCAGTAAAATAGCTGAAAAATACACAAGACCTACTATTGTTATTGACCTTAATACACTAAAGGGTTCAGCTCGCAGTATAAATGACATTAATGTTTATGATATTATTTATAACAACCAAAAGCATTTAAGTAGTTTTGGTGGTCATGAAATGGCTGCTGGACTATCTATTGAAGAAGGAAAAATAGATCTTTTTAGAGAAGAAATAAATAATTGGGTTGAAAAAAATTGTGATTTATCTAAATTCCAGGGTATTGTTAAATATGATATGGAAATTAATTTGGAAGAAAATAATTTAGATTTAATGAGAGATTTTTCTAAATTAAAACCTTTTGGATCAGCTAATGAATCTCCTGTATTTTTAAGTAAAAAAGTTAAAGTAGCAGATGTCATTTATCTTTCTGAAGGTAAACATGTAAAACTTATGCTTCAAAAAGACGATTTAATTGTTGATGCTTTAATGTGGTACAAAGGAGACGAAACAAGTGAGAGGTTGCAGGATCTCGATATGAAAAATTTATGGGCTGATATGATTTATTCTCCAGAGATTAATTATTATCGGGGAAAATCGGTTCAATTAAACATTGATAAAATTCAATTTTATGAAGCTGAAGAAGAAAGTGATGAAGTTGAAGTTTTTCTCCAGAAAATGATTAAGCAAAAAAACATTATGGGGAAAGAAAAATATCGTGGAATAGAAGAGGTTGCATCATTTAATACAAAAATAGTTGGAGTAAGTTTTGACAACCGTCAGGAACACATTATGGAAATATCTGATTCTGACTTAGCTAGAAATAATCAAATTGAACTAAAAAGAGAGCCTGAAAATGAATATGATGAAAATGCTATTCTTGTTCTTTATGAAGGTAAAGATTTGGGTTATTTAAATAAGGATCTTGCTAAAAAAATAGCTCCTAAAATGGATGAAGGAGTAGAATATAATGCTATTATTGAACAAATAACCGACAATTATGAAAGTGAAAATGGTTATTATGGAGTAAATGTTAGCGTATATACTTCTGAAGAAGAAAAAAATACTAAGGGAAAACTTGAACACAGAGAAAAGTTCAAAAAAGAGTTCTCAGAGTTAAACTATTGGGAATCCATAAAAAGATTAAAAACATTATTTTTAGGAGAAGATGCAGAGCTTTATGAAGAACAAAAACAGGCTTTAAAAGAATTAAACAATAATAACAGTATGTTAACCATTATGGGAACAGGTCGAGGTAAAAGTATAATTTTTCAACTTTATGCAGCTTATGTAGCATTGAAAGAAAATAAAAACAGTATTTTTGTATATCCCTTAAAGGCATTAATCAATGATCAAAAAGATTCTATAAGAAAAATGATGAAACCTTTAGGTATATCAGTTCGTTTAGCAAATGGTGATTTGTCTAAAAAGCAAAAAGATGAACTGTTTGACGATATGCAGAAAAATAATGTAGATATTGTTTTAGCAACACCAGAGTTTTTAAATTATTATAAAATGGTTATGAAAAATAATAATACTAAGTTTCTGGTTGTTGACGAAGGACATTATTTAGCTAAAAATAGAAGTGGATATAAATCACTTGATAAAACTGTTGAATATTTAAATGTTGAAAAAGTTTATATAACAACGGCAACCTGTCCCAACAAATATTATACTAAAATCAATAAAAAGTTTAGTATAGAAAAATTAGTAAAAGATACACACACTAGAGAGAACTTAAAAATTGTTGACAAAAGAGATGAATTGGATGTTGAAATGAAAAAAGACTACCTAAAAAAGTTATTATATACAGACCAAAAAACAATTGTATATTTTAACTCAAAAAGGCAGGCTATGGATACAATGGAAGTCCTGCATAAAGAAAGTGAGAATAATTATAAGGTAGGTTTTTATCATGGAGATATGACCAGAAATGAAAGAAAAAAAGTAGAGGGCTGGTTTAAAGAAGGTAAAATTAATATGATTATGGCTACTTCTGCTTTTGGAGAAGGAGTTAATATTAAAGATATTAGACATATTGTTCTATACCATCCAAACTTTACAACTACTGACTTTAACCAACAATCTGGTAGAGGTGGTAGAGATGGTAAAGAATCAAAAATTCATATGATTTTTAATGAAGAAGACTATGAATTAAATGAAAGTATTGTTAATATCAAATTCCCTCGTCAGAAGCTTATTGCAATCTTGCTTGAAATTTTAAAAATCAAGTTTAAGAAAAGAAATGAATTGGTAATGAAAGAAAAAACCATTATTCATTATTGCAATAAATATTTAAATGGAGAAAAAACTTCTGAAATGGAATTAGAAACAGCTTTTAAAATTGTTGAAGAAGCTGGAATTATAACCTTCTTTAGAAAAGAAGAAGATGATGGTAATCAATATATTATAAAAGATTGGGACTTAACTTCTCGTAAAAAATCTTCAATTGTTAAAACTCCTTCTTATTTAGAAGGTAAGGCATTTAAAGAAGATTTTGAACTCTTTAAAGAGTTTATGAGGGAAGCCAGTCTTAAAGAGATTATCTCTGGAATCCAACAACCAATTTTTCCTTCAAAAATAAAAAAAGAAAAAGTAATATAAAAAAAGCTCCCATTACGGGAGCTTTTTTATTGATATTATATATTAATTTAAATTATCTTTTTATTTTAAGCTGCTTATTCTTCTTTAGCTAAATTCTCTAGCTTATGAATGCAGCTTTTGCAAATATGTTGACCTTCATATTCAACTAAATCCTCCATTGAACCACAAAGATCACATCCTGGTTCATATTTTTGAAGAATAATTTTACTTCCATCGGTAAAGATCTCCATTGGATCTTTTTTGTCGATATTCATATTCTTTCGAAGCTCGATAGGAATGACTATTCTTCCTAAATCATCAATTTTTCTCACTATTCCAGTTGATTTTAATGCACTCATAATTAATTCCTCCTAATTGTTTTGTATTAAAAATTTTTCTTAATTAAATCCTTAAATGGTACTATATGTCTTTAAATTAAAATTATCACTTTCCTTTCATTTCTCAATGTTTTATATTATATTAATATAATAACACTGCTGGATATGATTGTCAAGAGATTTTTGCATTTTTTATTAAAAAGATTAAAAAAAGTTAAAATTGTTTGAATACTACAAAGAGTACAATTTAAGGTTTTTTTAGATGGAAACGCTTTAATAGTAAAAAAATATATTATTTTTACAAAAAAAGTTAAAAAATTTAAAATATTTCTTGACAAAAAAACCAAAGAATGGTAATATTTAACTATACTAATTAATATTTAAGACATTTGTATTACTGGTTTATCTCAATTTTAATTTAATTTTAATTTATTATTTTAAAATTGAGTTCATATATATGACATATATTTTTGTATTTTCAAAACATAAAATTTGACAAAAAATTAAAAGGAGAGATAATATGAGAAATTTATTAGAAGAATTTCGTCAAGAAAGAGAAGCAAGAGAGAGAGAAGGTAGGATTTCTGTTTTATCTGGCAATGAAAGATTAGATGTTCAGCCTGATGGACAAGTCTTATCTCAAGGATATGACGATAAAGAAAGATGTACTCGTTAATCCTTAAATTAAAAAAGCATACTTAAAATTCCCCTAAAAGAAACCCTCTGCATTAATTTGCAGAGGGTTTTCTTGATTCTATATAGTTTTAATTAAAAAAACACTTGAATTATTGGATTTACTAAGAAAATATAAACAATAGTTGTGAATATAAAATTAACTCCTGTACTAATTAACAAATGTTTTCTAACTGTTTTCTTTTTCTTATAATATGGAGTATAACTAATATAAATTGATTGAATTATATTGGCTAATACAAAGATTATAATTAAACCCCATATTAAAATATTTATTGCAGGCATTAATGTTTCCATATATAGATTTAAACTCATATAAAAGTTAATTATTAAAAAGATATTTAGATAATATGCAATAGCATTTCTAAACATTTTTTTATTAAATTTATTAGTGTGTTTTAATTTCGCATTGTTAAATATTATATCTATTGCTTTCATTCTTAAAAATGAAATAGTTGTTGAAAATAAGAGAGCAAATAATATATATTTACCAGAAAGTTTTAATAACGGTAAATATAATCTATAATTCATCTCTATCAAAACAACCAATCCATTCAATAAAAATGAAAACATAATGATATAAAATAAGAAACTTAAATAGATAGATCTTATTTTTTTATCTTTTAATTCCTTAATATTTTTTTTAGGGTGTATAAAAGAATTAATCAAAACATTTATTTGTGTACTTAAAACTTCATATATCAATATACAATCCTCCTTAATTATTCTAAATCTTCTTCATTCCAGGTTGCAAAATCACAATCGGGATAGTTATTGCAGCCAAAAAAGATATCTCCCTTTTTGGTTTTTTTCTCTAAAACTTCTCCACCACATTCTGGACATTTTCCTACCACTTTTGATTTTACACTTCTTGTATATTTGCAATCTGGATAGTTAGTGCAAGCATAAAAATCTCCATTCTTCCCTTTCCTAATTACCAGGTCATTTCCACATTTCGGACATTTTTTGTTTGTCTTTTTTGCTTTAGATTTTTTCTTTTTATTAAGTGGTTGAGAAAACTTACAGTCTGGATAATTAGAGCAGGCATAAAACTTTCCATATTTCCCTTTCCGAATTAACAACTCATTTCCACAATCGGGACACTTTTTACCAGTCTTTTCAACGGTTGATTTTTTCTTTTTATCATCAACAGATTTTGAGTAATCACATTTAGGATAAGCAGAACAAGCATAAAACTTTCCATACTTTCCCTTTCTGATGTAAACATCACTACCACATTTCGGACATTTAAAATTTGCTTTTTCATATTGAGCTTCATTAGCCTTTGTTAAAGCAGGTTTATAGGTTGTTAAAAACTCAGTATAGAAATTATCAAGCATTTCTTTCCAATTTAAATCACCATCTGCAATAGTGTCAAGATCGTCTTCCATTTGAGCAGTAAAATCAACCTTAAATATATTATCAAAGTGTTTTAACAGGTATTCTATTACTTTTACCCCCAAATCTGTTGGTTGTAAATATTTCTTTTTATATTTTTTTACATAACTTTTGTCTTGAATATGAGAAATAATGTTTGCATAGGTACTCGGTCTTCCTATTCCCTTGTCCTCAAGTTCTTTTACCAAAGTAGCTTCTGTAAATCTTGTAGGTGGGTTGGTAAAATGCTGTTTAGTATTAAGTTCTTCAACATTTACCTGGTCTCCCTTATTTAAGCCAGAAGGCAAGAGGGTATTAGAACTATTTACATATTTATATATTTTAAGAAAACCTTCAAAAATCATTTGAGATCCTGTTGTTTTAAATTCATATTTTTTTCCTGAAGAAAGTAGTATTGTTGTTGAAGCAAATTCAGCTTTTTTCATTTGACAGGCAATAAATCTTCTCCAGATTAATTCATACAATTTTAACTCTCTAGAATTTAAAACACCTTTTAAATCTTCAGGTGTATATTCAATATGGGTTGGTCTAATAGCTTCGTGAGCTTCCTGTGCTGATTTTCCTTTAGTAGTATAAGTTTTTTTAGATTTTGGTAAATAGTCTTCTCCAATATTGTCTTTAATATAGTTTCTTGCACTTTTAATAGCAACTTCTGAAATATTGGTAGAATCAGTTCTCATATAAGTTATAAGACCTACATTTTCTCCTTTATAATTTACTCCTTCATATAAGCTTTGTGCCAATTTCATAGTATCTTTAGGTTTAATGTTTAATTTAGAACTTGCTTCTTGCTGTAAAACATTAGTTGTAAATGGTGGATATGGATATCTATTTGTTGTTTTTTCTTCTACATCTTTAATAATTATATTATTCTGTTTAATCTCATTTAATATTTCTTTAGCTTGTTTTTCGTTTTCTATATTTTTACTTACCTTTTCTCCATTAATAGTATCTAACTTAGAAGAAAATAAATTTTCTTTTTTATCTTTATAAAACTCTCCATTTATTGACCAGTATTCTACTGGATCAAAATCATTAATCTCTTTTTCAAGCTCATAGACAAGTTTTAAGGCAACAGATTGAACTCTACCTGCCGATAAACCCTTTTCATCTTTAAAGTTTTTCCATAAAAGAGGAGAGACCTTATAGCCTACCAATCTATCTAAAAGTCTCCTTGCTTGTTGAGCATTAACCATATTATAATTTATTTTTTCAGGATTTTTAACAGCTTTGCGAACAACTTCTTTAGTAATTTCATTAAAGGTAACTCTGTGTATATTAGAATTTACCTTTTTAATTTCTTGTTCTAAATGCCAGGAGATTGCTTCTCCTTCTCTATCGGGGTCAGTTGCTAAAAACACCTTGTCTGCATTTTTAGCTCGACCAACAATATCTTTAATAGTTTTCCCTTTACCATAAATCACTTCATATTTCGGTTCAAAATTGTTATCTATATCAATACCTAATTCTTTTTTTGGAAGATCTTTTACATGTCCTAGGCTAGCTCTTACTATATAATCCTTACCTAAATAACTGGAAATACTTTTTGCTTTGGCTGGAGATTCTACTATTACTAAATTCATCTTTCACACTCCTTTTTATAAATAATTATACTATAATAATAACATAAAACATCTTAGGTGTCAATATTTTCCAATGTAGCCATAATATATATTGACATTTTTTCCAAATTATGTTAACCTTTATTAAAGGTGGTGGCAAGATGAATGGATTTTAAAGATAGATTTAAATATAAGATTTTAAGAATTAGAGAGATTTTTGGTATTATTCCTGATTATGTTCAAGATCACAGTTGTATGTTTAAACATTGTAAAGATTGCATAAGACATGATGGTCATTATTATTGTAAAGCATATGATAGATTTATGGATCAACAGGCAATTCCTTGTTTATATGCTGTTGAAAATAAATTGTTAATAAAGAAAAGAAAATATAGATTAATTATAAAAAAGGGGGATAAAAAATGATATACAGTTTTAACAACATTTATGAAATTATAGGAAAAATCATTCTTATTGTTTTGATTTCATATATTGCCTATAAAAGAGAAGAAGATTATAAACGGTGGTTTTTTATTTCTTTAATCTCACCATATATTGGGGCTTTTTCTTTTATTATTCTTTATTTTTTAGAAGAAAAAGAACAAATAGATAAAATTAAAAAAGAAAATGCTGTTTATTACATTTTAAAATATGAATTATATATAGTTTTTACTTCATTAATTATTACAGGGGGATTAATTGGCTTTGAAAAATATCTAAAATAAAATCGGGAGGTTAACAATGAAAAAAAATAAAATTGCAGATAAAAAATTAAAAAATATGTATAAATTTTCATCACACGCTATTGATCAGTATGTAGTAAGATTTTGTTCTTCAAAGACTCCCTATATTAAGGCAGTCCAAAAAGCTAGAAAAGATTTTGAAAAAGCAGTTAAATTTGATAAAAACAATATTAAACCATATTTAAAGAAGGTTAGATATGATGATTATGAAACTCGTGGCTATAAAAGAGATATACATCAAGATTTTGAAGAATGTTTTATTTATAAAAACCGAGTGTTTTTAATAAAAGATAAACATATTGTTACTACTGTTATGGTGTCTCAATTTATTAAAGAGAAATATTTACCTTTTTTAAATGCTCAAGTTGAAGATTTTGAAATAAAAGCTGAGGTGAAAATGATATAAATGAAAAAAGGAGTAGTGTTATATAATAATGAAGTTTTTTTAAACAACATTAAAATTACTGAAAGTTTAAGAGAAAATAGGGTTGGATTATTAAAAACTAAGAGTATAGAAAAGAATGAAGGAATGTTAATAAGGAACTGTAATGGGATTCATACTTTTTTTATGAATTTCCCGATTACTGTTATTTTTTTAGATAAAAAGGAAAAAGTTGTAAGAATTGACAAAATTGTAGAACCATTTAAAATAATACCCTGGGTTAAAAATGCTAAAAGTGTTTTAGAACTATCTGTAAGAAAAGATATATCAAATTTTAGAGTTGGAGATACATTGAATATTAAAGAAGGTGATCTATGTTGGGTAACTTAAAGTTTATTGATTTCTTTTCTGGTATAGGTGGTTTTAGGCAGGGGATGGTTAATAGTGGTCATAAGCCTGTTGGTTGGTGTGAGATTGATAAATATGCTCAAAAAAGTTATAGAACTCTTTATGATACGGAAGGAGAATTTTTTAATGATAATGTTAGAACAATTAAAGCTTCCGAACTTCCCGAAGCTGATGTCTATACAGTAGGTTTTCCCTGTTTTCCAAAAGGAACAAAAATAGACACTAGAGAAGGGATAAAAGATATTGAGAATATACAAATTGGGGATTGGGTTTTAACCCATCAAAATCGCTATAAAAGAGTTAAAAAAACAATGCAAAAAAAATATAACGAAGAATTTATAGAAATCAAAGCAGGAGATAGTATGGTAGTTGCAACTAAAGAACATCCTTTTTATATAAAAGAAAAATTAAAGGGCAAATTTTTATCAAAAGCTAAATGGGTAGAAGCAAACCATCTTAATTCTGATTGTTTTATAGGTGTTCCAAGAAAAACAAAAGGTGTTTTAAATTTAAATGATGTTGAATTTACTGATCCATATTTATATTGGATTAAAATAGAGGAGGTTAAAAGATTTGAACAAAAATCAAATGTCTCTGTTTACAACCTCTCGGTTGAAGGGGATGAAAGTTATGCAGCAAATGGATTCGCAAGCCATAATTGCCAGAGTTTTTCGGTTGCTGGAAGAAGAGGAGGTCTCAAAGATACAAGAGGGACTCTCATTTTTGAAGTCCTTAGACTGGCTGAGAAAAGACAGCCTAAATATTTATTCATGGAAAATGTCAAAGGATTACTTTCCCAAGATGGAGGAAGTGCTTTCGCAACAATCCTCAACTCCATTCACGAAGTGGGGTATGAGCAAATCGAATGGCAGGTGCTTAACAGCAAAGATTTCGGATTACCCCAAAGCAGAGAAAGGGTATTCATTGTCGCATATTCTGGAGAAGAACCCCCACCAGAAATATTTCCTATCAGAAGAAAAGCAAAAAATTCTATTAGACAAATTGCAAATATAGAAGAGGATATAAGGAAAAGAAAAAATCCTCAAACTGGTAGAATCTATGATTCCGAAGGATTGTCTCCAACACTCACTAAGGTTCAGGGTGGGGGTCAAATTCCTAAAATATTAGAAAACTATGAAGAGGTAAGGGCAATTTTAACTCCAAATAGGCTTGAGAAAAGGCAAAACGGAAGAAGAATGAAAGAGGTAGGAGAACCAATGTTTACAATTACTAAGCAGGATAAGCACGGTATATTTTCAATTTATAAGGGAGATATTAAAATTAGAGAATTAACTCCTTTGGAATATTGGAGATTACAGGGGTTTTCGGATGAAGATTTTTATAAAGTTAAAAATATTGGAATGAGTGATAGTCAATTATATAAACAGGCAGGCAATTCAGTTAGTATTCCTGTTATTGAAGCGATTGCTAAAAAATTAAAATAAGGATGGTTAATGTGAATATAAAAAAAATCCATAAAAAATATGTTAATGAGTTAATAAATGATGATAGGGGAAGAAACCTTTGTGGTTTACCCAAAGATTTCCCCAAAAATCATATTGTTGTTGCTATATCAATAGTTTTTCCAAAAAATACTAAGAAAGAAGAAATAAACCTGGATGAAGATTTTGGGGGGCTTGAATTAAGTTTGTCAAAAGATGAAGAAAGAATGTGGGATTTAAGACATAAATATGGTTATTCACTTGATGCAATAGATTATTCAAACAATCAACAAAATATAAGAACTTTAATAATGATATTTAGTGAAGAAAAAAATAACATGAAAAAATACTTTTCATTAAAAAAAGAATTAGAAAGTTGTTGGAGTGAAGAAAAATACCAAATTGAAAATTACATGAATGGTTAATCAAATAAACCACTAATATTTTTTAATATTAGTGGTATTTTTTTGTTTAAATCCTAAATTATGGTATAATAATTATATATTAAGAAAAATTTGACATATATAAGACAAAACAATGACAAAAAGGGAGGTTAGATGACATTTTTAAAAATAAAACTTAATATTAAATCTTTTAAATAATATCAACATAAAAAAGACAAACATTTATAAAAGGAGAGATATTATGGAAATAAATGAACTTTTTAGAGTTAATGACAAAACTATTGACTATTTAGGAATTAAAGCTGGTGATTATTCTAGTATAAAAGATCCAAAATGTATGGCAAAAGAAAATAGTTTTAAAAGAATGTCTTTATCATATCAAATAGGAAAAGCTTTAAGTTATTTTATCTTTGAAGATGAAGCTGTTAAAACTATTGGATTAACCAACAATGAAAGATTATCTTTGGAAGTTGTATATCACGGGATTAAACACATTTTGGTATTAAATACTGATGATGGTTACTCTGTTGATGTTTATTATGACGGAAGAAGTAGTAGTGATTTAGCAAAATATGAAAGCTATACATGGGTAAATGCTTATATGTATTTGGTAAAAGCATATGTTAGTACAGAAAGATTAAGAGACAAGGTAAAAGAATTGGCTGAGATAAAAAGTTTTTATAAGATGAAAGACGAGTTTTTATCAATGGCTGATGAAATTTATTTTGAAATAAAGAAAAATCCTTGTAGTTCTTTATTTTTCCATTCATTAAGTGAGTTTAAAGAAGATTATGTTTTTGATTATAAGGATTTAATTTTCAATAAAACCAGTGAAACAATTGAGTTTGGAATTAATAAAGATAAAGGTGGATTAGATAAACTCCCAAATGAAAGAAAAGAATATTTAATTAGTGAAAAGCTAGAAAAAGAGTTAGCTAAAAAGAAACCAAAGAACAAAAAAACTAAAAGTAAATCTTCTTCTAAGACTATCTTTGATGTTGAAGAAATAAATATAACTAAAGATGACTGGTCAGATAAAGAAAAAGCTTTTATATCAAAAAATCCTGGCAATTTAGAAGTTGACCAAGATAAAATTGACTTATTAAATGCTGCTATTAAAAACAGAATGTCGGTTCTTTTAATAGAAGATACAGGTACAGGGAAAACAACTCTTATTGAAAAATTGTCATATGAATTACAGCTTCCATTATATGAGGTTGTGGGTTCAAATGATGCCGAAAGTGATTTATTTATTGGAAAGAATACTATAAGGAATGGGGAAGTTGAATTTATACCAGGACAAATTACAAAACCTCTTTTAAATGGAGGTATAGCATTGGTTGATGAATTTAATGCCTTAAACCCTGGTATCAATATTGCCTTACATTCTGTGCTTGATGATAGAAGAAGACTTGAAATTATAGATTATGGAAAGCCGATAGAAGCTCATGAAGACTTCTTCTTTTTTGCAACGATGAATGAAGGAGATATTTATTCAGGGGTTAATAGATTAAACCAAGCAACTAAAAGAAGATTTGATTTAGTCTTGAGGTTTGATTATTTATCAGAGAAAAAAGAAACGGAAATTATTATAGAAAAAGCTGGAGGAGAGAATGATTATAATTTAGCTAAAAAAATAGTAAAAGTATTAAATTTATGTCGAAATTCAAAAGAAAACCATGATTTATTAAATCCTGCTGATACAGGAACAGGAATAAAGTGGTACAAATTTGCTCAAATAGTAGGAGCAAAAAAGGCGGCAGAAGTAACTTTAATTGAAACTGTTGCTGACGATGAAGCTGAAGTAGAGTTGATAAGAGAACACATTAGAACACAATTTGCATAAATAATAGTTGATGGAGTAGTATTTATAATTTACACTACTCCATTATTTATTTTAAAATGAGGTGAAAATAATGAGTACAATATTTGTTGAATCAACCAGACAATTATTCAATAAGATTTCTCGTGCATTAACTGGGAACTCTGATTTAGAAGTTATCTTTTCAGAACACATTTCAACTTCTACTGATTTTGACAATATATATATTAATACTAAAAACATTAATAATTTCGAACTTGAAAATATAGAAAAATATCTAATGGCTTTGTTTCTCAATTATCACGAAATTGCTCATAATCTTTATACTGATATGGGTAGTTTAGATAAGTTAAAAAAAGAATACTCTGATAGTGATGTTGAATTAAAAATTGCCCATGAGATATTAAATATTTTAGAAGATATAAGAATTGAGACTGCTTTAATTGCAGATTATCAGGGTTTATCTAAAATAAGAAAGTTTACTAATGGTTTTTATTATGAAAAATATAAAGAACAAAAGAAACAAGTTCATCCCATTAGAGAGTTTTTTTCTACCTTGTTAAATTATGTTTTTTTTAAAGAATTACCTTCAGAGTTTCAACATGATAGAATAGAGAAGATTTTTAATAAAGCCGAGGTTTTAGAAAGAATTGAAAATGTTCCATATATTGAAACCACCGACAATCTTTTTCCCATTGTTTCTTTTTTAATGACAGAAATTGAAGATTTAATTGAACAGGCTAAAAAAGATCAGCAAAAATTACAGGAATTGTTGGATCAATTAAAAGAAATGGAAGGTCAAGGTCGTGATCAACGAATCTCTGATTTTGAAAATAACGATTCTTCCAATAGAGAGGTTAAACAGAATCAAGCTAAACCACCAGAAAAAAACCAAAAAAATAAGAAAGAAAAAGAAAAAAATAGTTCCTCTAATTCTAGTAGTTCAAATAAAGATCAAGACGAAAAAGAAGATAATGAGAACAATGAAAGCGATAAAAATTCTGGTATTAGTAATTCAGATGAAAAAGATAAAGAAAACGAGAAAGATAAAGAAGGTTCTGGTTCTGGCAATTCAGATAATAATGAAGAAGACAATAAAGAAGATAACAACAACTCTTCTAATTCCAGTAATTCAGAAAACAATAGTGAAAAAGAAAATAATAAAAACAGTAATAGTTCTGATAACAAAACTAAAGAAGATGATGAAAACAATAAAGAAGGTAATGGAGATTCTTCAGAAGAAAGTGAAAATAGTAAAGAAAACAACTCTAACTCTAAAAATTCTAATAAAAGTTCCACAGAAGAAAATGAAGAAGCCAATACAGAAGATGATACTTCACAAAAAAAGAAACATTCCAGTAATAATGAGGAAAGAAGCAATAAAGAACCTGGTAAAATTGTTGATCCAGAAGGGGATGGAGAAAGTAATAATCCTGGTCTAACTGAAGAAGAAAAAGAAGATTTGCTTAAGGAAAAGAGTGAGGAATTAAACAGATTATTAGAAAAAGAAGAGGAAAGAAAAAAGAAAGAAGACGAGGAAGATAAAAAAATGAAAGAAAACACTTATGATATGAGTGATATAGATTTAAGCGATATAAATTCCTCTACAGGATTAATCGATGTTTCTCCAAAAAAACCTGAAGAAATTACAGAAAAAGAAAAGCAGAGCTATAAAGATTATTTAATTTCTGTAAAGCCATATGTTAAAGACTTTACTAAAAGCATCAATAGAATCATTACTTTTAGAAAAAATAATATCAAAAAACGAAATAAAAAATCAGGGAAGTTGGATAATAGAAATCTTTATAAAGTAAAAACGGGTAAAGATAATATGTTTTATCAAAAAAGAAAAAATTTACCTGATTTAAGCTTTATGCTTCTCTTAGATGCTTCTGGAAGTATGAGTGGAAAAAGAGATAGAATGGCTTTAAAAGCTGGAATAATGTTTCATGAAGGCTTACAGGAGTTAAAGATAAAACACGCTTTATGGTCGTTTACAACAAATACTAGCAGGGATTTTCACTATTCTAATAGGGGAGCTGTTGTAAATAAAAGACATATTAATTTCGAAAATTCTTTAAATCCGAGATTTAATTACGGAGTAATGGATTATAGAGGGATCGATTTTAATAGAGATGGATATTCTATAAGAGTTGCTGCAAAAGCATTGTTAGAACAAAGAGAAAAGAAAAAAATAATGTTTGTGGTATCTGATGGGCGACCAAACCATAATGATTATAATAGACCATATGTAGTTAATTATGAAGATAAAAAAGCCTTAAAAGATACTAAACAGGCAATAATAGAAGCCGAAAGAAAGGGAATTAAGGTTGTTGGAATTTCTATTGGTAACAAACACAATCACATTGATTATTTATATAAAAATAAGATTAAAGTAAATAATTTAAAACATTTAAATAAAAAAATAGAAACTTTATTAAAAAGATTTATATTAAGTTAGAAATCATGCAAAGAGGGGTAAAACCCTTTTTGCTTTTTTTATGTATGTATGGTAAAATATGTATGTAAAATAATGGTTTAGGAGTAAATTTAATTAAAAGGAGGTAAAATTAATGGAATTATTTTTTAATATAAAAAGTTTATATATATTTAAGGAACAAAAAGAATTAGATCTTGATTATAAAAGTCCAGATATAGAAAAGGAAGTTGCCAAAAATTATAATCAATCGGAAATAAAACATCTTTTAAAACTTTTGGATGAAAATAATAATTTAATTTTAAGTATTGAGAAAAAGAGTTTAGAGAATATAAATTCAGTATTTCAAAATAAATTTAAAGACTTTTCAGCTAATTATTTACTTTTTGATGAAATTATAGAGCAAAAAGAAAAAAACATAATGTTAGAAAATAACGAAACTATTTTTGAAATTGAAAATAAATTTAAGGTAAGTTTTAACTATTTAAAAGAAGTTGAAATGTTAAAAATTATAGTTGAAGATTTAAATGAAGAAGAAAAATACAAATTTGATCTTGAAACAAGTGAGATTGAAAGAGTTTTAGATTTTACTTTAAATGAGATAAAGAAACTTATTTTAAGAAAAAATGGAAAAAAATTTCAAATTAAGTAAAAAATACTTGTATTATTGTTAATATATGGTATAATAAACACATATTAACTTAATATAAGACAATTAAAAGGAGGAGTTTAATAATGAGCTTAGGAATAAACTTAGAAGTGAAAGCAGGCCGTTTAACAAGAGATCCCGAGGTAAAGACTTACACCAAAAATGGTGAAGAAAAAGAAATGGTGGTCTTTACTATTGCAATTAATGAGAAATTAGGTAAAGAGAAAACCGATGTGCAATTCGTTAACTGTGTCGCATATAATGGACTAGTTGGGGTAATTAAACAGTATTTTGAAAAAGGTAGTGGAATTATTGTTTCAGGTAGAGGAACTGTTAGAGAGTATGAACAAGATGGGGTTACTAAGAAAAATTATAGCCTTATTGTTAACAAGTTCAATTTCCCTGGCAATGGTTTTGAAATCACCTTTATTGATGGAAGAACTACAAGCAAAGGTGAACTACAATGGAGAGATTTTGGAAATGGAGAAAAACAGGCTGTTTATAGAGTAACAGTTGCAGTTAATAGAAGGTGGACTGACAATAATGGCGAAAAGCAACAAGCTGCCAATTTTTATAATGTTGAGTTTACTGGAAATTATGCTGAAACCCTTTCCAATAAAGTATCCAAAGGTGATGCTGTAATGGTTACTGGATCTGAAAGATTTAACTCTGTTGAAAGAGAAGACGGAGACGGTTACGATAGATATCAAAAGCTAAGAGGTTGGGATCTTAAGTGGTCTCCATTAGCTGTTGAAGAGGGAAGTATTCCTTCTGAAGAAGATATAGAAAAAGCCAAAGAACAAGAAGAACCAGAAGACTTAGAATTAAATGAAAATCTCGATAATATTGATGAAGACCTAGACGATTTAGATGATTTTGAAAAAGAAATGCAAGAGTTTGATGGTCTAGACTTATAATTAAAAAAACAAATAAAAACTAATAATAAATTTGACAAGGGGTGTGTATTTAATTATACATACCCTTTTTTATATTTAATTCTTTTACAAAATATGTATTTGTGTTATAATAATGGTAATAAAACAATAAAAAGGAGGGAAACGAAATGAAATTTGCCGATATTGGTAAAAAGCTTGATGAAGGGGTTCAAAAAACTAAAGAAAAAACTCAAAAAGTTACTAAAACAATTAAGGATAAGGTGTATGAACATGAAGATAATGTAAAAATAAAAGAATTAGAGGAAAGAATTAATAGTTTTTCAATGGACTTGTTGTCTGAAATATTGAGTGAAATTGAAACACAAGGGATAGAAGAATACCAGCAGGACAACGGATATAAAAACCTATTAGATAATTTAGAAGAAAATACAGAAGCTAAAAACTTAATTTATAAAATAAAAATGTTCCAATATAAAAAAGAAGCAACTCAAAAGAGATTAGATAAATTAACTAATGATAAAGAAGAAAATAAAGAAGAATAGTTTATACAAAAGGGGTTTAATTTTATGACATTAAAAAAGAAGATATACAATATTATATTTATGAGTGTTTATAGTTTTTTATTGATATATAGTTTGAAATTTTTAAACAATGATTTCTTGGTCTGGGGTGGATTTGTTCCATTGTTTTATTTTATTTATATAAAATCTAAAGACAAAATTCCAATTAAATTAGAGCTATTTGTTTTTTCTTTAGTATTTATGATTACTTTTTTATTTGGATTTACAAATATTAGTCCACGACTTTATGGGTTAATTTACCTAACCCTTACAGTCCTAATGTTTTTAAATTTATATTTATCTTATTTATCAATCAGAAAAAACTTTTATTTACCTGTTTTAATATGGTTGGTATTTGAAAAGTTTTTGATTGAGTTTTTACCATTTTATTCAACAGCCCTTTTTACAGCAAACGGTTTTTATATTAAGCAACTTGCTTCACTTTTTGGAACACTGGGAATAACTTTTATAATAATATTATTTAATCTAGTTATAACTAAATTTATTATTAAAAAAAATAATGTTTGGGAAATAGCTGTTATCTTTTTAATTATTAGTTTAATTTTTGGATATGGACATTATTATCTAAAAAATTCTAATTTTCAACATTATAATATGAAAAAAGTTATAATAGCTCAAACCAAGTTAGATAATAGTCAAAAAGAATATTTTTTTAATGGACCTCTTGAAACCAAAGAATATATTTCTTTTATAGATAAACAAATTCCAGATAAAGAAACAGATCTTATTATTTTACCAGAGGTATCTATTTGGCAAGACACAATCAAAAAAATGAGTAATTTCTTTAAAAATATGCCAGAGGTGATTAATAAAGAAATCCCAAAATTAGCTCAAAAATATGATGCAGATATCTTGTTTGGTGTTAGGAATAACCCTAAAAACAAAGGAGATAAGTTGGGTAATTATTTATTATATTATGATGTAGAAAAAGAAAAATATGTTTATAAATATGAAAAAGAAATGTTGATTCCAGCATATGAAACCTCTTTTAAAAATTATTTTAAGGGGTATTTTAAGAATAAGTCTAAAGAGTTTAAGTATAAAACTCTTATTTGTTATGAAGGTTTATTTGAGCCATTAATAAAAAACAATCTAGAACAAAGTAAAGCAATTATGGTTTTAAGCAACAATATGCTGCTTGGTAAAAACAAATTGCCAAATGAAATGTTAAAACTATATATATTAAGAGCTATTTCTTTTAATAGAAATATTGTGATTAGCGATAATTGGGGTTATACAGTTATTATTAATAAAAATGGACAAATAATAAATTTTTTAAATAAATATGAAAGAAGTACATTGATTGGAAATTTTAAAGAAATCGAAAAGAAAAGTTTTTATTTTAAGGAAGGGAGATTTTTATGGATAATTATTTTTATTGTTTTGAGTATAATTTTAATATGGGAAAGGGGGGTGAAAACTTGAAATTAAATAAAAAGATAATAATGTTGTTAATAATTTTAATTTTAACTTTAATTCCACAGAGCGTTTTTGCTGGTGGAGGTGATAATAAGGACTTTACTATTGACAGGATTACTAGTTTGTCATATTACAAATTCCATAATAGTTCAAAGTTTAGAGCTAATACTTCTAGTTTTGACCATCGCCACAGAGAAGGTTGGAGAGCTGAGAGTTCTGGAGATGATAAAACTTGGTGGAAAAAACATTATTTTAATCCAGGAGCTAATTTTGACCTATATATAGATTATTATTTACGGGAAAAGTCTCAAGGAGATGCTAGGTTATATGTTCAACGATATCAGGGGGGTTGGAAAACAATTTGGTATCGTGCAAATTATGCTGGATGGTCTAGTGGATATAACTATTATTTTTCATCAGCAGTCTTAAGAAATTTACCTAAAGATAATTATCGTATATTAATGTATGTAGAGATTGATGATGGTGGTTTTTGGTATGCCGATGATGTTTCTTATTCAATCGCAGATATTGGGGTAGTTGAATCTGATCCACCGTATTTATATTCAAAAAACCTATATTATCGAGAAAGAGATTATAAAAATATAGCTATATCTGTTGGTGGAGAAGATGGTGGTTTAAGCTGTTCAGGAAATTTACTGTCTGGAATGAGTGTTTATGCAAGTGGTGGATACTGTAGAGTAAGATGGAACCCTTGGTACACTATGAATAACACTACAGGAACATGGCAAAGACGAAAGATTAAAATTACAGCAAGAAATAGTTTTGGTTTAACACATTCAAGATATTATAATGTATATATAAGAAATAGACCATATCCAATTAGCAATATTAATTACAGCACATATACAACAGTTGGAGAGCTGCCTTCAAAGCCAGGTTCGTTAGGTTATGATATTCCAACAATGCCAACATTTGATCCAGGAGAAACGACAACTTCACAGGTTAATTTAGCTAATTTAAGTAGTTATACATTTAAAACTGTAAGTGTTACACCTCCACATCCAGGAAATGATCCATTTATGAAGTCTGGAATTACTGCTTCATTAACTCTTAGTCAAAGTTCAATGGCTGAAATTAACAATTCTCTTGAGAAAGAAAATATAAATGGATATGATAACCTTAAAAAACAAATTGTAGAGTTTAATAAAGCAAAAGATGTTTATGAAGATATGAAGGAGTTTTTAGATAAACAATACGATGTGCCAGAAGAGGAGCAAGACTTATATTATGACGGTTTAAATAAAGTTGTTGATTATAACAATCAAACTAATATTTTAGATCAAAAATATGACCTTGAAAATGATACTGATTATGAAAATATCAAAAATATATACAAAGCTCTTAAAACTGAACTTGCAAAAAGACAAACAAAAGTTGACCATAACAATAAAGAATATGAAAAATATAAAGATAAGGTAAAAGAATATAATCAAAACCTAAGTACAGAAATAGATCAATTCATAAATAATTTTAAAAACAACTATATTTCTTCATTTAATAGTTGGAAAAATGATAGAGATAATTATTTAAATGATCTGAGCAATGCCATAGATTCTGGAATTAGTCGAAACAATACAATATATAATAATAAAGTTAATGAAATTAATAGAAAAATTGGATATTATGGTCAAGTATCTTTAGCTGTAAGAGATATAACTTCTAGACCAAACAGTGATTTAGTTGATTATGAAAATACTCAAATAGATAAGTTTGATAATAGAGTTAAAATACCAAATGTATATCATTCTGTTAAAAATAACTCTTATTTAAGCAATTCAGCTAAAAATTCAATTAAAAATATGTTTGATGATGGAGTTTATAGTAATAGCAGATATGATTGGTTAAAAAGTACAATGTATAATGATTTAAAAGCTGAAATGCAGCCTTTAACAGATTATAATGAGGATTATCGCTTAAAATAAAATAAACCTAATTAAAGGGGTTTCTCGTCTATGAGAGACCTCTTTTTTGTGTTTAAAAAACATTAATGGAATTAAATGACTCTATTGACATTTTATAATATTGATGCTAAAATATAATTACAGATTAAAAGGTTGGGAGGAATAAATATGGGGTATTATGATTCAATTGTAGAGAATAAATGGCTTGCTATTTTAAGTGAACCTGCAAAAAATATTCTCTATTTTTCTATTTCAAATAACTATAAAAGAATAGTTACTGTTAATAATAAAAAACTGCAAAAGATTACAGGCTTAAACTTCAATGCAATACAGGATGGTATTGAAGAGTTGACTGCATTTCAGTTTTTTTCTTCTAATAATAAAACAATAAAAAAAGCAAAATTATTCTTAAAAAAGAATAATAAAGATTTAAAAGAATTGGTTTTTATCTTAAATCCTAAAGTTCCCAAAATTAATGACACATACTATAAACTTTTAAACCATGGTATTTACAAAAAAACACTTATCTCATTGGTTTCCAAAAGAGCAGTAGAAAATCAAGAAATCAAGGAAATTAAAGCTAAAAAGGAGAACTTAAAAGATAAAAAATTAAGTTTATATTATAAGCAATTGGAGTTTTTATTAAGAGCAAAAAAAGAGAAAAATAAGGCTTTTAAAGATATTTATAAAATAATAGATTATCTAGAGAATGAAAAAAAAGAAATTGAAAAAGAATTAAAGGTTAATAAAAAGGATAAAATTGATTATTCAAAGTTGAATTATCACGAAAAATCGGTTATTAAGTCTTTTGAACAATGGACAAATAACGATTTCCCTCCAGAAGATATAGATATGTTACAGGATGCTTTAAAAATAGCATATCCAAATATGATTAAGTCGGGGATTAAAAGAACTGTAACTAATACTAAAACTGATATTACAAGTTTTGAATATTTTTATGTTTTAATTCAAAAAGGAGTATTTGGTAAAAAACCACAGAATAAAAAATCTAAAAAGAAAAAGACAAAAAAAGGAGAGAATAATAATGGAAAAGGAGATTTCTGGGAAGATTTCAAAAATGCTAAATAATTTTCAGGGTTTTAAAGATTTAAACCCTGAAGAAGAAGATTATGATCAAGAGTGTCCTATTTGTCATGGAGACGGTGTTATTACGAAAACCATTGGTGGTACTCAATATAGTTTTTCCTGCAATTGCCGAATGAGAGAGGTTTTAAAAAGAAAACTTATCCAGGCTAATATTCCTGAAGAATATTGGGGAAAAGAAGATGAAAAAATAAGCGATAGGGTTAAAGCAATGGCAATTATGGGAGAAGACAGGAAGAAAATAGATATCAACAAATTTTCTGAAAAATATATTTCTGGTTTTGATGATTTTTTAGAAAAAAGAAGAAATGTTGTCTTAATGGGTACAAATGGAGCTGGAAAAACATTTTTAGCTACTAAAATAGGGATAAATGCTATCAAAAGAGGTATTTCAACCAAATATTTAACTTCAAAACAATTAATAAAGCTATGTGGAAAAACTTTTAACGATAGAGAAAGCCAGAAAAAGTTTAAAGAACTGCAAGAAATAGATTTATTAATTCTTGATGAATATGGAAAAGAATATAGGACTGATAACTCTTGGGTATATACAGAGTTGGAAGACTTTTTAAATTACAGATTTTATCAAGATAAGGTTACAATTATTGTAACCAATTTTTATGATCTATATAAAAACAAAGAGGAAAGTGAAAGACAAATAGAAGTACACCAACAAAGTATATTGTCTCGACTGAAAAACTTAGCATTTAACATTAGAGTAGGAATTAAAGAAGATTATAGAAAAGAGCAAATAGAAAAAATGTGGTCAGATTTAGATTTAGGAGTTGATGGTGATGAAGAGAAATAAAATAGAGCTTACTATAATTTCGTACCTTATTAAAGATATTAACAACTATGAAAAAGTTTTAGCAGCAGGTGTTTCTAAAAATGATTTTCAACTAAAAATATATCAAGATATTTTTGAATTGATAGCCAATAAGGTTATGAAAGAAGGTTTAGGGATAGAATTTTCTCTATTTGAAAACGAGTTATTAAAAAAAGTAGATGGAGAAGAAAAAAAGAAAAAACTCTCCAAACAAATAAAAAAATTGTTCTTATTCTCTAAAAAGATAGAAGATGATAATTTAGTTTATTATCTAAAAGAATTTAAATCAAAACTTTTAAAAGATAACTTAGACAGCAAGATTGTAGAAGTAAAAGATATGATCGACAATGAAGAAGTAGAGGATGTTGAGACTGTAATAAGCAATACTGTAGATTATTTCTTAAATTTACAGTCCAAAGCAAATGTAAAACAAAAAGCTGTCAATATTCATGATGGTGTTTTAAATTTAATTAAAGATTTAAAGGAAAATAGAAATGATCGTGAAATTATTGCTACTGGATTTGCAGAATTAGATAGAATACTTGATGGTGGTCTTGTAACTAGTTCCATTAATTATGTAATTGGAAGACCAGGTAATGGTAAGTCAACTCTAACAATGAATATCGCTTTAAATGTGGCCTTAAGAGGTACAGGGGTAATGTTGGGTTCACTTGAAATGTCTATGGAACAGGTGGTTGCTAGAGCCTTATCAGCCCTCAGTTGTAAGATTGATGATATAAAGTCAATTCCATTATCTAAACTAAAAGATTCTGATAGATTAGATAAAGAGGACTATAAAGCTCTTTATAAAGTAGCAGAAAAGATTAAAGATATTCCTTTATATATATATGATATGACTTATATGACAATCTCTCAATATTTTGGGGTTGTTAATAGATATGCTAAATTATATGATGTAAAGCTTTTTGTACCCGACTATTATCAGCTTTTTAAATTACCTAATGGTTCTGTTCCCGAAAAAGAAAGCGAATATGCTAAAATATCTGAAGATATTCGAGTGTTATCTCATTTAACAAATACCTGTCAATTACCCGTTGCTCAGGTATCAAGAAAGCCAGAAGCAAGAGATATAGAAGAAAGAGCACCTAGGGTATCTGATATGAGAAACTCTGGTAAAGCCGACCAGGATGCCGAGATTGTTATTGGTGCATTTAGAGAAGAATATTATTTAAAGGAACAGTCAACAAAACCTAATATTTTACAGGCAGAGGTATGTAAAAATAGAGATGGTGAGGTTGGTAAGGCAGATTTATATTTTAGTAAAAAATATCTTCATTTAAGCAATTTTGGTGATGAAATGGAATTATCCTCAATTAAAGATTATACAAAAATGGGGCAAAATAATGAAGAAGATGAAGAAAGTCCAATGATTTCACTTGATGAATTAACCCAAGAATTTGAAAGTGAAGGAGAAGAAACTCAGGTTAAAACCTTAAGTTCTATTAAGAAAGTTATTGAAGAAAAAAGAGAAAATGCAAGTTAGGAGGTTTTTGTATCGCAAAATTATTAAAAAAGAAAAAATACTATAGGCGAAAAACATATAAGTTAATGGGTACTTTTGTTTTGTTTTTTGTTTTAGCCTTAGTGTTTTTTCTATTAAATCATTTTTTATCAATAAGTAAACCATTAAATTACTTTTTTACTGGTGTAGCTTTTTTCTCGTTTTTGATTTCTGTTTATTATTTATTTACCTCAATAAATCAAATTTTTAAATTAAAAAATAAATATAAGGGAGAATATTTGTTTCAAAACACAATCTCACAATTATCGAATGAGTATTATGCTTTGTTTGATCTTGATTTAAAAGTTAATTATATAAAACACCATTTAGATTGTCTTTTAATATCTCCTTCTAAACTATATAATATTAAAGTAATTTATGAACCTGGCATTATAAAAACAGACAAAAATAAGAATTTTATATTTATAAATAAATCTGAAAATAGTGCAAAAATAATTGAATATAAAACAAGGTTTTGGTCAGAAAAAGAAAGTTTAGAGATGTTAACTGGAAGAGACGATTTTGAAGTCGTTGATATTGTTGTATATCTTAAAGCAGATAGAGTTTTTAAAGATAAAAGACCATACAAGATAGTTGAGAATGAAGAATTAATCAATTTAATAAAAGAAAGTGAAGAGGGAGCAATGTTCTCAAAGAAAGAACAGCAAAGGTTGGCAAATATACTTTTAAATTCTGACGGAAATAATTATCAATATTATACTTAAAGCATAAGTCCCCTGAAATAAGGGGATTTTTTTATTGTTAATTTTTTTATGTAAATACTTGTAATTTAAAACAATAAATGGTAAGATGTAATTGTAATTAATATTTAAGACATTTTTTAATATTATATATCATATTTTTATTTAATAGTATTTATTTAATTTTAGGAAACAACTAACTTCTTTTTCCCTCTTAAGAAGTTAGATTATATATATGAAATTGTACTTAAAACAAAACTTAGACAAAATACTAAAAAATTAATTTAAAGGGGATGTTAGTTATGTTTCTTATGAGTGATTTAATTGGTCTAGGGTTGATAGGAATTTTCGCTGTATTGTTTGCAAACTTGGTGTTTGGCATTATAAAGAGTATTTATAATGTTATCAAGCAGGATGATACTGAGCCTGCAAAGAAAATGCTGGAGTTAATGCGAGAACAGGCCAAATTGAAAGATGAACACCCTGAACTCTTTCAAAATGGCCAGCCACTTGATAATGTGGCAGTTAAAAATGTTGGAAGTTATAGTGCTTCCAATGAAAAAAAGTTCGATATTATTGATATGAACGCTAAAATCAATAACAAAAAGAACAGTAGAATTAGAAAGATTCTATTGTTCTTATTAGGAGCTTTCACAGCTCTAATGTTTTCAGGAGGAGTTTTCCTCTTATGGTTGTTCTGGTAAAAGTTACAAAAAGAAAAGGCTTCAGGAATTAATTTCCTGGAGTTCTTTTTTTTTACATATAATTATGATATAATATAAATAAGATTAATAAAATATGACAAAGAGGAGAGATAAGTTATGAACAAATTAATTTTTAAAAAAGCAAACAAGTATAATATGTTCTTAATTGAAGATGGAACAGATCAATATTGGGACCAGGATTCTAAGTATAATAAATTGATTGTTAAATTTATTCAGCTTACCAAAAACAATAGCACTAAAAAGATAATTAAAACTTTTGTTGATGTGGAGGAATTTCGCAATGTCCTCTCAATCATTAACAATTCAAAGTTTATTGATGTCTTTAAAAATAGCGATAAAAAAGACCAGGGTATCTCTAAATCATTTTATGGAGGTTCTCATAAGGGTTTAGCCCTTGAGAGAGGTTCTGATGGTTTAAGACCTATAATTGACGGAATGGAAGCTAGAATACTTAAATTTGATCTAAAAACTAAAGAAGGCAGTCCTTTCTTTAGAGTTTCTGCTGCCATTTCAGATGGGAAAAAGGGCAGAAACGGAACCATAGTATTTACTAACTCTAATCGAGATCAGCTCTATTATGATTTTGCATTAGAAGATATATATTTAATGTGCAATACAGTTTTAGAGTATTTAAGAGCAAAACAAACTGTGGCATTAAATAGTTATTTCAATCCTTCAAGAAGAAATAGTTATGTAAAGTTAGTTAAAAAGTTAAAGGATAGAGTTGGAGAAGACAAGTTTAAGGAGGTTTTAGGACAAAATTATATGTCTGAAGCTGAATTAAACAGTTGGAGTATTGAAGAATATAAGCAGGTGATTAATGCTTTAAAGAAAATAGCATAGAATATATAATAATAAATAAAGCATCAGATATTTTTTTCTGGTGCTTTATTACTTAAATATAAAAAAGGAGAGATAATATGAAAGTAAAAGCACTAGTTAGAGAAGAAGAAAATGTCCAAACTATGAACTTAATTGAAAAAAACACTTTTGAGTTGATTGAAATGTTAGTTGAAAATACAGATATGTTTCCATTTATAGATACTTCTGATATTTTAACAGTTGATGAAGCAGAATTAGCAATAGCTGCCTATGATATTAACACAAGAAGAGTTGTAGTGCTGGTTAAAAGACTGTTTGATGCTAAAGAAATAGAAAATTTAGACAGACGATTAGTAGAGCTTGTAGTAGGAGAAGAACTTCCTTATCTTGAAGATGTTTTTTGTCCAACTGTTAACCCTAAGAAGTTAAAAGGACAGGGAATATCTCAGGAAGGTATTGTTAGATTGAAAGTGATATCTTATTTATTTAGACATTTCAAGTCATCTGATATAAACAACAAGATATTAAATGAAAAAAGAAATAAATCTATTGCTTTAGACCATATTGATAACAATCTTAATCCAGCTAATATATATAAAAAATTTAAAGGTTTAGTTGGAGCTAAAAATGAAGAACTATATATACTTTGTTTTAATTCAAGAAAAGAAATAGATCAAACCTTAAGATATACCAATGAACATCCAAATACGGCTGAAATGAAAATTGAAACAATAGAAAAGATTGCTAGTAATCCCAACTGGAAAGCTTTTTTATTCGTGCACAATCATCCGAATGGAAATTCAACTCCTTCGGAAGCTGATGTTCATTTTACCAATAAGGTAACTGAAGTAATTAAAGAAAAAGATAAACCAGTATTAGACCATGTTATAGTTGGAAAAAATAATTACTTTTCTTTTTTTGAAAACAATTAAAAAAATTCGACAAACCTCTCATATATTTTATGAGGGGTTTTTTCTTGTATAAAAAAGAAGAATATGGTAAACTATTAATATAATATGAAAATATTAAATATTTGGAAGGAGGAAATTTTATGGTTAATGTAAAGGCAGGAACATTAAGGACTTCTTTTATTATTGCAATTATATTTTTTATTTTATTTACAAGTTCTTTTAATGTTTTTGCAAGTTCGGCAAATTTTTATGGACAACAGGTACACACAAGCAATTTCGATAAAATAATTTATGAAGGCAGAAAGTTATTGTTAGATTTAGAAAAAGCCAATATGGTAATTGATATGGGGGGTACTATTGCAGATAGTGCAGCAAGAATCCCTGACAAACTAGATAAAACTGGAGCAAAATTAAAGCAGTTGGGACACAAGTTCGGTTTAATAGACTCAGATAGTGTTATTAAAAATGCTAACCCCGATGATGTAGCGAGAATAGAAAAAATACTGGATGAAAAAGGGGTAACTGATCCTCAAACCAGAAAAGATTATATTGCAAGAATGGCTTTACAGTATGAAAGTCGGTTTGGAGATATGGGACTTACTGGAGCTGAAGAAAGAGAGGTTTTAGATCAAGCTCTTAAAGGTTATTCAGCAAGAGAAATTAGTCAAGAATTAGCATTTTTGGATTCTAAATTAGCAATGGCACAACAGGGAGAATTAGAAGATAAGATTGGTGCTGTTTCTGATTTAAGCAAATATGCTGGTGAAAAGTTCGAAAATCAATTAATGACAGATATGTCTGGCTATGGTTCTGATACGGCAAACCTAGTTAATAATGTTAAAAACTTTGAAGATGCAAGTGCTTTAGAAAAAGTAGGTATTGTTGATAATACTTTAGATACTTTAAATAATTTTGGAGAAGGAAAAGTTGATCGTTTTGAATTAGAAAATCAAATTGCTAATAGATTACAAAACGGTACAGGTGCTCAACAGGTTCAAAACAGATTAGGTCAATATGGACAGGATCAAGCAGGTTCAGGAATTATATTTGGAGACGGTAGTGGTTCTGGAATTAACCCTGGAGCTGGAGGTGGAGTTGAAAACCCTGGAAATTACACACAGGATGAATATATGAAAAAGGTTGAAGATGCAGGATATACTAAGGAAGATATGATGTATATTGCTGAAAAACTTGTTCCACCACAATATCAGGGAGCAATAACTTTGGCAAAAACAGTTTTAGGTATGAGATTGATTATACCAGGGAATATTCAAATAGGTGCTAAGGGTAATCCTCAATATCCATTAGCTGGTACACAGGCAGAATATTCAATTTCTGCACAAACTACTTCAAAAATAATTGAACCAGGTGAAGGTTGGTTTGGAACCCCAACTATTAGAGATGCAAATATACAAAAAGTTACTGCTGAAGTAAAACATGATAAATATCCAACCTCTAAGAGAGCTATAAAGGGTGCTCCTGCTGATAGTAATAAAGTAGAAGGGTTAATGTTTAGAGCAGAACCTTATGTTCAAAGTGGTAAATATAAATTAGAGGTAAAGGTTGTAGATGAAGCTTTTGTTTCAAATGAGATAAAAGGGACTGTTGAGGTAAGAGCTAAAGATACAGGGTTAACTGGAGAAGATAATCCTGTTAAAGAAGATGATGGAGAAGAAGAAAATAAAGAAGTTAAAGAAACCTATAATCCAGAGGGAGAAGGTACGGAAATTTCAGGAAAAGAAGATCAAAGCTTTGGTTTCCCTGGATTTGAACAGGTAGAAGAAGCTCAAAATGTTGGAGCAAAAGAAGAAGAAAACTATGGAAATGTTGCTCCTCCACAAAATAGTGGCAATACAAGTAGTTGGACAAATGATCCTGGATTCCAACTTGGTTGGGGAGGAAATTCTTCAACAAACAATTCAGGAAATAATTCAAATCAACAAACACAAAATAATGAAGAAAAACCTCAAAGTATCAAAGAACAGTTAGATAATAGTAAAAAAGAAGAAAATGATAAAAATGTTTTAAGTAGTGCTTATGAAAAATTATTTGGAGGTTCTTCAAATAGTAATACCGAAGGAAATAAAGATGGTTCCAATAATTTATATGACACATTCTTTGGAGAAAAAGGTGGCAGTCAAAGCCAAAATACTAATCAAAACACACCACAATATAATGCAGCTTCTAGTTCTGACGATAAAGTATTAAAATTATCTCCTGTTAATAGAGAAAGTGATTATGAACGAGATAAAAAACTAGCAGATTTCTTAAAATATAATAAAGAAGAGATATATAATAGAGGTTTCAATAAATTATCTGATCAAGACAAAATGGTTTATCCTACAATAGCTAAAGAACACAATTTAATTTCAGACACAAGAGAATTTTACACCAATAATGAAGTAGTAGAATTGCCTAATATAATAAAAGATAAGGTTTATGAAGAACTTGGAGATGAATTTATAAAAAATCAATTATCTATGAAGATTAACGGAGATTACAAAAGTGTTATTTCAAACACTTATACTACTTTAAACGAAGGTACAGAAGAAGCTCTTGGAAAAATAGAGATGGTTTTTAAACCAACTAAGAGTGCTTTCAATTATGATCCCAATGAAATGGAAATAGGATTAGCGTTTAAAGGTAAAAATGACAGTAGAAATATTCATTACTTGAAGGTAGAGAAAAAAGCTAATGGATATCAAGTTTACAGTATGAATCCAGCGAGAAGTAATAAAATTAATAAGTATTGGGAAAAAATAGATGGTTTTGTTTTAAACAATGCAGAATATAGAGAATTGCAGAAAGGTTTAGCAAATCAAAAGGTAAATTAAAAATATGAAAACCCTCCTGAAAAGGAGGGTTTTTTTATATTAAAATATTTATTACATAAAAAATTAATGTTGTTGATAATGAAAAAGCCAAATACGATATAAAGAAAGAAGCGATATATTTTATTTTTTGACCTGTGTAATATTCTTCTTCTAAGAAATAACTTTGTAAGAGTGAAAATATTAAAAACAAAATCAAGCTAATAGTTCCTAAAAAGCTAATCAAACCAGAAAAAAGATTTAATAAAAAAACAAAATTTGATATTAAAACTATATCTGCCATTGAGTAGTGTTGACCTTCAAAATCAAAAACTTTAAAATTCAATTTTAGAATTACTGCTAAAATCAAATTATAAAATAAAAGAAGTATTCCTCCGATTAAAAATCCTGTGATAAAATAATAAATAGTTCCTGTAAATGTTAAATAAGGGGTATTTTGAACATTTGTTATTCCATATTTAAGACCAAAAACTATTAAGGCTATTAAAAAATGAAAAACACCAACTTTTGATATTTCTTTATTTCTTTCTAAATGCTCGTCATATATAGTGTCAACGGGATAACTTATAAAGCTTTTCCAGAAATAAATTAATTCTTCCATCTAATTCTCCTTCCATTATGTTCTATTTTGTCCATTATAACACATTTTAAGAAAAATATAAAGTGCCAATATATATAATATTATCTTTAAATGGTTGTATTTGGAAGTAAAATATAGTATAATTATATTAACTTAAAATAAATAAGACATTTTAAATCTAAAAGGAGGAAAAAAAATGACAAAAGAAATGGAGATTCTCAGGTTAATAGGAATAGTAGCTTTTTTGTTTGTTAGCTCTGGTTTTGTTTTAAGTCTTACACTTTCAATAATTAAAAAAATAGGAGAACTTAAGAACAAAAAAAGAGATGAAAAGATTTTTAATCAGATACTTACAGTTCAAAATGAAAAACAAAATTCAAATCAAGGTCAAAGAGTAATTAATGCAAATGAAATTGAAAAAAAAGAAAAACTGGTTAGTTATAGGATTGATGAAGATTTAGGTATAGAAAATATTAAAGGTTATGATTGGCTTGACAATACTAAAAAGCAATATGAGGATTTAAAGAAAAATAGCATTAAAATGGATGTCTCTATTAGGAAAACTAACAAAAAAGAACAGGAACAACTTCCGTTTAACTTTTAAATGTAGGAGGAACTGATATGGCAATAGATTATAGAGAAGCCCTTGAAAAAATAGATATCGCCGATGTAATAGAAAAAGAAACTGATCAACCAATAAAAAGAGTTGGAAACAATACAGTTCAAACTAAATGTCCCTTTCATGGAGGAAGTGATAGCTTCTTTATAACTTATAAATTTAGTGAAGGAGGACATTTTAAATGTTTTAATGGTAGCTGTGGAAAAACAGGAAATGTAATTGAATTTTTAAAAGAATACAAAGGTTTGAGTTTTCAAGAATCCCTTCTATATTTAAGAAATGAATATAATATAGATATAGATGTTAATCCAAAAGCTATTAAAAAGAATAAAGAAAAAATTAGAAAAAATAAGGTTATCAGATTAGTCAAAAAATATTATCATTGGAATTTGCTTCACCATAAAAAGAAGGATAAAGCCCTAAGATACCTTAAAAAAAGAGGTCTCTCAATGGACACTATTAAAGAACACGAAATAGGGTTTGCACCATTTTATGATAAAAAATTTATACCCTATATGAAAAGCAAAGGTGTTACTATGGAAGAGTTAGATGATCTCGGTTTAATAAAAGAATATAAAGATGGAGTTCATCCCTTTTTCCGAAATCGAGTAATGTTTGGGCTGTATGGTAGAAGTTTAAGAAAAAATGATAATCTTCCCCATTTATATTCTAATATACATGACAACTTATATAATTTTTCGAAAATCCAAAAAGCTGATACTTTAGTAGTTTCAGAATCTCACTTTGATTCTGTTTCAGCAGAACAGGTAATGAGAAAAGAATATCCCAAAACTAAAATGGCTTTTACCACAACTTTTGGAACCAATGGTTTTAAAAGAAGTTATGCTAAAAAGCTTAGAAGGAGAACTGATGTTAAAAACATTATTCTTTGCTATGATGGTGATATGCCTGGTATTACAGCGATGATTAAAGATGGTTATATGTTGGAAAACGAAGGGTTTAAGGTTTCAATTGCTAGAGTTCCCTTTGGTCAGGATATAAACAAGCTTTTAGAATTGGAGCAACAAAATTTAATTTCTAAGACAATTAATAGTGCCGATATTACACCAATTGAGTTAGAAGTTAAAATGTTAATAAAAAAATACATGATAAATCAAAAAAATGGAAGAAAAAATATCGCAATAAATGAATTAAGTAATATTTTAGACAATATTGTTCCCAAAATAGATAAAAAATTATTTGATAAAGGAATTAAGGGGTATATGTTAAAAAGACCTTTAGTTGCTAAAATAATAGTTGATTCCCTTTTTGAAGAAGTGAGTTTATCAGAAGAAACAAAAAATAATTTAAAAAGTTATTATGAAGAAACAATTAGTAAGATATTGAAAAACAAGCTATATAAAAGCATTAAAGAGGGGTGATTTATCCCTCTTTTTTCTTTTTTGTATTTATTTATAATTAATTTCAATATTTTTACAATAATTACTTGACATAAATTGACAACGATGCTATAATTAATATATCTTAAAAAGAAGTAGATTCATTTTAAAATATAAAAGAGGTTTTAATATTTAATCAAAGGAGGAAATACAATGAAATTTTTAGATTCTTTTTATAAAATGGCAATGGATTTTGGAGACTATGTAGTAACTTTATCACCAGCGATGCAGATCTTTGTTGTTGGTTCAATGTTAGCAATTGGAGTGCAGCTTTTCAGAAAAGCCCATTCTGATTATAAAGAAATGATCGAAGTTATTTTTGAAAAATAGATTCCCTGATAAGTTTAGTTTACCTGAAGTTTATAACAAGGGGGTATTATGTTTAAAATAATATATTGCATAACCTAAGAGTCATTCTTTTGGAAAAAATTCTAAAGAATGGCTTTTTTAAATTCTAAATATGATATAATAAGTACATAGTAATAAAAATAAGACAACTCTTAAGGAGGTTATTAATATGAGATTTAATAAAACATTAATTATTAGTTTAGCTATTGTAATTATTTTTACAATGGGAACTATGGTGATTGCTGAAGAAGATACAGAAGAAGAAAGATTTAGAAAAATGGTTTATGACAGAATTGAAAACCATGAAGAGATTATTGAAAAGAATGAAAGAGCATATCAAAGATTGTTAGAAAATCAAGGAATTGGAGATTATAAGCCATATAAATATAATCCTAAAACCCCAAAGGATTATTTTGGAGATCAAAGAAGTAAGTTTTTAGGATATGACTTTTTATATAACAAATCTAGAGTAGAAGTCCCTGTAAAATATGAAGATTTTTGGGGAAATCCTCAATTTGAGATCTTAGAAGGAAGACCATTGAGAGATATTCAATTTGGTGCTGACTTTTATTATATCTTCAGATTAAGTGATACTTTTGGGTTAATTTTAACCCAAACCCAATTAGATGAAATTCATGAAGGGGAAAAAATATATACTGTAGATAAAATAGCTGATATTGGAGAGTTAATTTACCTCGGAAAATAAAAAATATGACAAATCCCTCAATTTAATTATTGGGGGATTTTTTTATGTCTAAAAAAATATATATAACCATTTATTGGTTTAACAGAATGTAAATTTATGTTATAATAAATATATATTTACAATAAAGGACATTTCTAATAATGATTATGACAGCCGAGGAGGAAAGACATGACAATAAAAAAAGAAGAATACCATAGTAAATACACTTTTATTGATAAAATAGTAAAAAGAGGAGGTTGGTTATCGCTAGAATCTAAAAACTATAAATATCGTGAAGGTCAGGTTAAAATGATTGATACTATTTTAGATGGTATTGATCAAGAAAAAAATGTTGTAGTAGAAGCTCCAACAGGAACAGGTAAATCCTTTGCTTATTTATTAGCAACTATGGATAAAGTGGTTCATCAAAACAAAAGGGTTGCTATTTGTACCAACACTATCAATTTACAGGAACAGTTGTTGGGAAGTGATCTCCCTTTTTTAAGTAGTCTTTTGTATAAATATAAAAATTCTTATATAAAAAATCAGCTTTTAAAAGGAAAAAGCAACTATGTTTGTGAAAAGAAAATAGCAGAATTTGAAAAAGAAGGAATTGAAGTTGATAAAAAAGAAGAAATAGACTATATTAAAGAAGCAATTATGTGGAACAAACAAACTGAAACAGGAGATAAAAGTGAAGCTCCTACTGATGTTTTAAAGGTTTGGGATAAAATTTCTGCTGATCAACATTGTGATAAGAATTGTAAACATGAAGGCAAGTGTGCTTTTAAGGCTGCTAGAGCAAAAGCAAGAACAGCCGATATAGTTGTTTTAAATCACCACACTTTTATTATGGACTATATGGTAAAAGAAAAAAATAATAAAGGGTTTTTAGGAGAATTTGATATTGTTGTTTTTGATGAAGGTCATCATCTTGAAAAAGTAGCTATTGAAGCTTTTGGCAAACAATTATCCTACTATTCAACTGTATCTCGAATAAATTCAACAATTAAGGCACTTAAAAAAGAAATTAAAGAAAATCCTTCTTCTAAAGAATTGTTACAAAAAATGGTAAAATATTTTATAACAATAAGAGATAAAATGGATGATTTTTGGGATTATCTTAATTTAAAAATTAAAGACAGTAAAAATCAAAAAATGGTTTTACCTCATTATAAAAGGGTTTTAGATAAAAAACAGCTTTTACTAATGAAGAAGGTCTTTGAAAGTGCTTTTAAACTATATGGATTATTAGTTGATACAGGTGAAGGTTTTGAAGATGGTACTTTGTTTAATAATAACCGAAAGAGAAAAACAAGTATTGAATTATCAGAAAAGGCTCATGAAAAACTATTAAAAAATCTTAAATATCTTCATTCAAACTATAATGATTTTTTACTCATTATAGAAAGACAAATGAAAAAAGAATATGCTTACTGGTTGGAAAACGAAGATAATCCGACTTTAGTAGCTAAACCAATTGATATTAGTAAAAAATTAAGCAGTTTATATGATAATTTAAGATATAAAACACCAGATAGTTTAATTTTTACTTCAGCAACAATAACAACAAATAAAGAATTTAGGTTTTTTATAAAGAACTTGGGCTTACCTAAAGATACAATTACTAAAATTGTAAAAAGTCCTTTTGATTATAAAAAACAGGCACGACTTTATGTTCCTAAAGATAGTTTATCTGGAACTCTCTCAACAAAAAATCCAGATCAATACCAAAAATATATAGCAGAAAATGTTATAAATACAGCTAATATAACTCAAAGAGGAATTTTTGCTCTATTTACTTCTTATAGATCAATGGAAGGGGCTTATGAAAAAGTAAAAGATAAATTACCTTTCCATAATCTATTAATTCAGGGAAGTATGAATAAACAGGTGTTGTTGGAAAAGTTTAAAAACAGCAAAAACTCTATACTGTTTGCAACTTATTCCTTTTGGGAAGGTGTTGATGTAAAGGGAGACGACCTTGGATATGTAATAATAGATAAAATACCATTTGATGTTCATACTGATCCATTAATTTCTGCCAAAAGAGACAAAATGAAGGCTGAAGGAGATAATTTCTTTAATGACTATTATGTACCAGAAGCCATAATCAAATTAAAACAGGGCTTTGGAAGACTAATTAGAACAAAAGATGATTATGGGGCTGTTATCATTTTAGATGACAGAATGATTCCAGGTAATAAGAGATATTCTAAAAAAATATATAACTCTTTTCCTGATATTGACGATATATTCACTAGAGATTTTGAAGAAATAAAACAATTAGAAACAAGAAGATCAAAAGTTATTCCTATATCAAAAATAGGATAAACTTTAATGAATCCTCACTTATAATAAGTGGGGATTTTTTATATATTAATAAACAAGTATTGCATTTTTTGGTAATTAATGGTATAATTAAAACAATAATGAATAAAAATGAGGAGATGAAAATGATAAAGAAAACTATTTTAATACTAATTGTTGGTCTTCTTTTTATGCCAACAGTAAGTGCAAAAGCTGGCATTATGGACAGTGAATTTATCAATTTTAATAAATTGCAGGTTTACAAGGAAAATTTAGAAAACGGCGATAAAGGCTTAACTGTTGCAGTTGTGCAGCGTAAATTAAAAGAACTTGGCTATTATGATTCACAAATTGATGGAGTATATGGAAAAGGAACAGTTTGGGCTGTTAAAAAATTTCAAAAAGATTATGGTTTAAGTGTAGATGGAGTTGTTGGACAACAAACTTATAAAAAACTAACAAATGACACAATAAGGCTTGTTTTAGATTTTACAGAAGAAGATTTAATTTATCTGGCTAGAACAATTCATGCTGAATCTAGAGGAGAAAGTTTAATTGGTAAAATTGGAGTTGGAGCTGTTGTTTTAAACAGAGTTGAATCTAATTGGTATCCCAATACTGTAAAAAAAGTTGTAAAACAGAAGGGACAATTTGAAGTTTCTCAAAATAACAGCCTTTATACTCTAACTCCAAATCAAGAAAGTATAAGAGCTGCTTTTATTGCCTTAGTTGGTTATGATCCAACTTATAATTCAATATATTTTTATAACCCTAGAACTGCTGATAATTTAGGTTGGACAAGAAATATTAGAAAAACTGTGAAATTAGGAAATCATCAATTTGGTAAGCAATAAGAGGGAGTGAAAAATAGTGAAAAAAAAGAAAAATATTATTTTACTTATGTTGGTATTGGCTTTAATTTTTAGTGTTGGTTTGTATTATAAAGGTGATTTTGAGAATAATTCTAAATTAGCAAATAAAGATTGGTCTGGAGATAAATTCGAAGGAGAAACAACTAATGTTAGTCTATTGGAGGAAACCTATTATGGAACTATTACCTATGATGAAAATTGTGTTTCTGTAGGTAATTCTTTAACAAATTGTGATGCTGGAATAAAAAATAAAGATTTAGGAGAAATCAATTTTAATTATACTCACAATATGTCTAAAAAACCCTGTTTAACCCCTGAAGAAAATGTAAAAATTATTAATAAAAATGGTGTTGTAACTGTTGTTAGAGAAAATGTGTAATTAAATTAACAAATAAAAAGAAAGGAGGTGTTTAACATGGAGGTGTTTTAATAATTGCAAAAAAATAAAATTTATAACATTCCGTGTGAAAAAGGAATAGAGCAATTAGAAAATAAAAGTATAGATTTGTTGTTAACAGATCCACCCTATGGGATAGGACAAAATGATAAATTGACCAAACAAGGTGATGAAATTGTAAATAATGAAACAGCCTGGGGAAACGACTATAAGGATAGTTGGGAAAGTGTTGAAGAATATTCAGATTGGCTTATTAATATAATTGATAGTGTCATTTCAAAAATAAAAGATAATGGCAGTTTAATTTTATTTATGGATAGAAAATTAACAGGCTACATTATATATAGACTTGAAAAACTTGGACTTATATTTAGAAATAAAATTTATTTTGTAAAGAAAAACCCTTTACCTCATTTTAGAAAAAACAATTATCGTTCTACTATTGAAGAAGCCGTTTGGTTTACTAAAACTAAAAAATATAAAATAAACTTTTTAGAGCAAAAAGATATGAGACAGGAGTTTTATGGGGTTATTGGTACGAATAAAAAAACAGACCACCCAAACGAAAAATATCAATGGATGTTAGAACCTTTAATTAGAAGACATTCCAATAAGGGTGATTTAATTGTTGATTTATTCTCTGGAAGTGGGGCTATAAGTTTTTATAGTAAAGCAATGGAGAGAGATTATATTGCTTTTGAATTAAGTAAAGACTTTTATAAAATAAGCAAAGAATTGTTAAAAAAAGACTGTATAATCAATGAATATAATGAAGTTTATAAGAACGACCAATTTAATACTGAACAACAAAAATTAGTAGGTGTGGAGTGATTAATTTGAAATTTAAAAGAGGTTTTGTTTTAGTTTTAGTTATTTTGCTGTTTTTTACAATGGGAGCTTCAGCTCAACAGAGAAGCCCTGAAGAAGAAAGGTATGTTAATGCTTTAAAAAACAGTTATTTTCCTGGTTTACAACATAAAGCCTTAACGGTTGGACAGGTTTTAGGAGGACTAGAGAAATCAATAAACAACAATGGAAATCTAGGAGGTAATTATAGTTTTAAGGTAAGTAATGCCCCTCAAGTTGGCAGAGGACAGGGGAAGTATGTTCAAATGGTTTTAACTATCAATAATACAGCAATATCTACACATTTTTGGGTAAACCAGAAAAAGAGTTATATAGAATATTTAGGTGGAGAAATGAATGACAATGGAAACCAAATTGCTGATGGAAATCAAGTAATGAGGTTTATTAACATGGCTTATAATACAGCATTAGAAGTACAGTAAAAAAATAAATAAACATAAAAAAACTCCTGGATTAATTTCCAGGAGCTTTTTTTTATTTAAATTACTGTAGTAGCTAATTCAAATAAGGAATTTTCTTTTTCAACTTCAGCAATAAACTGACAATCTACAGAAAATTGTTGTTCTTCAAACCCTTCAACTGTTTCTTCTTTTAGTTCAAAGAAGCTAATTGTTTCTGAAGATTCTTCAGCTAGAAATTTCTTCTGGGGATTGTTTGGATCGAAAATTTCTATTTTGTCTGAAGAATTGAATGTAATATTAATCTGAGAAAAATTTTCTTTAATAATTTCTTTAATTTGGTTAAAATTTAACATAAGTAACCACTCCTTTTAATTGTCGAATTTTTTTATGTTCAAATGTCATTTATATAATCTAATTGCTAAAGGGGGAAGCAATTAGTAGTTTTTGTCTAATTTCTATTAATATATGTGTATTATATCATATATTTCTAAATAATTACAAATATATATAAAAATTTCTTCTTTATTGTTGATTTTTTATGCCTTAGAGTGTATAATAACTATAAGGAGGTTTAAATAAATGGGCGATATTATTAATTTAAATCAATTTAAAGAAAAAAAGGAAGAAGAGGAACTTTCTCAAATAGATGAAAATGGTTTTAGAGAGATACCAGAAGAAGAATATGAAGAAATGTTAGAATATGAAATAGATTTGGATTTTGATAACTTTACAGTTTATAATGATGAATTTATTGAGCAAAATGCTGAACATATTGCTCATCATACTTTACCTTTCTGTACCGTGTGTAGCAGTCCCTTAAGAGAAGGTGATAAGGTTGATACTATGTGGCCTTTAGAGTATGGATTCAATGTTTGCCAACAATGCGAAGATAAAATGTCTAAAAAAATAAAAGGTAGAAAAATTATCAATTTAGATAAATTAGAGTTAATATTAGTTGAAGAAGATTTTGAGAAAATTAAAGATCACCTGAATAAAAAAGATATTCATAATATAAATGGTAACCATATTATAGCTGAGGAGTTATATCAAAGAATTAAATATGAGATATTAAATGGTGAAGGTGATGATTTTTTCAAGCTTCCTTAATAAAACAAGCATTATTAAAAGACCAGAAAAATGGTCTTTTTTTTATTATTTAATTACTTTTTTTTACATTTAAACCAATTATATGATATAATGAGATTATAAATTCTTAGGAGGGATAATAGGTGAAAAAGAATCAAGTTTTATTAACTTTAGTTTTAGTATTTTTGCTTTTTGTTAGCTCTAACGCTTTTGCTGCTAACAATGATGTTCGTTTTAGCAATGATCATGTTGTTCAAACAAAAAACAGAACTATTTTGGGAGAAGAATATGAGTTTGTTGAACAATTTTATTTTAATAAGGGAGAAAAATCTTTTGTTAAAATGAAGTTTAATAATTATAATGCTTTAAAGAAAACTAGTATGGGTAGTCTTAGCTTCTACAGCAGACTTTTTGAAAATAAACCCGAGAATAAAGAAAAGTTTAATATTTACTATAATGAAATGAAAAGAGAATTGGGTTCTCAATTTGAGGGAGAATTTTATCGGTTTAACCCTGATTATTTAAAAGGAAAAGACATGAACGAAGAAGGTTTTGTTGGTCTTATTTTAAATGTATATAAACAAGACAACAAAATGGCTGTAATTAGTGTTAATAAAATTCAAAATTATTATTGGCTACAGTATGATATTTTATATAAGTAAAATTCTTAAAGAGGGGAGATAATCCTCTCTTTTTTTATTTTTATTTTGTATAAAATTCTAGATATGATAAAATATAATTATCAAGGAAATATAAGACATTTTTTTACTTAATTTTTGACAAAAAAAGGAGGAAATACTTATGACAATTGCAAATTTATCAAACTTGTCGATGGGATCTTTTGCTATTCCTAAAGAATTAGTAAAAGATTTCGAAATTGAAACTGTTAATGTACCTGTTTTTACTGGTACTTTATCAGAAAATTCTTGGGTTCAAAAGATTCAAGAGTTTTTAGGAGAAGAATCAAGATCAAATTCTCAAAAATTAGAAAATTGGGAATTAAAAGAAGTAAAAAAAATTACAATAAAGTTGGGTGAAAACAAAGTAATTTTTTGCTCAACGATCTCTAAAGCCTTACTTTTAAAAACAAGAAAGGTTTTGGAAAGCTCTGACAAACTACCAGAGCAAATTGAGAAAGAAAAGTTCTATGAGTATCTAGATGATAGTCTGGAGACTTATGGAATGGTAACAAGAGATTTTCAAGAAATTGAGAAAGAATTGAAAACTCATTTCTCAACAGAAAGTGGAATTTCTGTTACCTCTATTTCAAAAAAATAATCCCCAAAAGAGAAAGGACTGGTTAATTCCAGTCTTTTCTTGTATTTACATATAAATGATGTTAAAATAATAATATAAAAGAAAAATATGACATTAAGGAGCTGAAAAAATGAGTGATAAAATAAAAATAAACAATGAAAATATAATATTAGATAAAATTTTAAGCTATAAAAAAGAAAGAAGAAAAATCTATCTTTATAGAGGAAATAAACCAACTGAAAGTGGCAAAAGCTTTTTAGAGAAGGTAATATATTTCATGAATCCAGAAGCATATTTAGAAAAACAAGTTCCCTGTAATGAAGAAAATTGGTCTTATGAGGTTTTTGAATATTTAAATATTAAATTTGTTAATGAAAAAGAGCTAAACTTAATATCAGATGAAGGTTTTAAGAATAAAGTTGATGAAATGAACGAAAAACTCCGAGGAATAACTTTAAATCACAAAGGAATGTTCAATGACTACAGAACAGCATTATGGAGAGTTAAATATTTTTACGATAATTTTCAGTTTTGTAAAAATCAAAGCATTGATCAACTAGAAGATAAATTAAATAACTATTTTAGTTAAAAGGAGAGGATATAAATGATTGATAAAGAGTATTTTGTTGGTAAAGAGGATGTAGATTTGTTTTTAGATATTATGCAAGAATGGGATGATATAATTCATGAATTAAAATCTATAGAAAAAGATAGAAAAATTCAAGAAAAATTACAAAAAGTGATAAAAAGCTATAAAAAAAATGAAAAATTACCTAAATTAAAAAGTATTACAAAAAATAAACCTGAAGATCATATGATTTTAAAAGAAATAAAATATGTTTCAAGTGAAAACGAGTTCACATTAATTGTGGTGTTTGAAAGTCCTTTAGAAACAAGTGCAACTGTTGAGAACACTTATGCTAGAAAAAAATAAAGATATTCAAGGCTCCTTAATTGGAGCTTTTTAATGTAATAAATTGTAAATAAAATTAAAATATGTTATAATCAACAATAGATAAAAAGAGGGAGGACTGTATGAGTAATTATATTAAACTAAATGATAAAAAGGTTAACTTAAATGAAGTGATTAGTTTTGGAAGAGAAAAAAGAGAGTTTTTAATTTACAATGGAAAAAGACCTAAATTAAAACCAAAAGGGATTTTAGAAAGAATATGGTTGTTAGTAAGTACAAACTCTTATTTAGGAAGAAAAATAAATTGTAACGATGAAGATTGGAAACTGGAAGAGTTTAATATTCTAAATATAAAATTAAACACAGGAGAAACAATTAAGGTAGTTACCGATCAAAATTTTAAAGACAAAATAGAAACAATGGTTGATACATTAAGAGGAGTAGATTTTAATTATCGTGGAATACATGATGATTACAATCAGGCTCTAATTGGGGCAAGGCATTTTGATAACAACTTCTTGTTTTGTTCAGAGTGTGAAGTTGAAACATTAGAGGAAAAATTAAATAAATATTTTAATTAAATCAAACCCCTTTTTTAGGGGTTTTTCTTATTTTAAAAATATGATATTATTATATTTAGAATATTTTGTAAAGGGAGGGAAATAGTGAATAAGAAAACCTTAAAAGTTAACAGCAAAAATATTGTCCTGGATCAAATAATTACTTTTGAAATAAAAACTAAAAAGGGTTATGTATATACAGGCAAAATTCCTGACAATCCCCCAAAAACAATTAAAGAAAAGACTAAATGGTTTTTTCTCAAATATAATTATTATTATGATCAAATAGAAAAAGATAAATGGATCTATTATGAATTTAAATTTTTAGAGCTGCATTTGGCAAATAAAGAAAAAATTAAGATTTTCTCAAATGAAAATATTAAAGATTTGATTGCAAATACGGCTATTGCCTTTAATATGTTCAACATTCCTAGTTTAAAGGTATTGGAAGAACAACACAGTAATGCAGTTATAGAAGCAAGATTGTTTTTTAATGATTTTATTTATGTGAAAAATAAAAATATTGAAGAGTTAAAGAACAGTTTAATTGAATATTTTAAAGAACAAACTCCTTGATTATTATATTAGGGAGTTTTTTTATTTCTATTCTAAGGGGCTAAATTCCATTTTTTAGACTTATTAACACTAATAGGTACTAAACCCTTTATATCTATGTCCTCTTTTTAAACAGGGCAATTTTGAGCCTACAACAGTCAATTTTAACAATTAATAAAACTATTATGAATTATTGTATAAAAAATAATAATTTAATAAAAAATATTTGTATTGACTTTTTTATACTACAATTTAATTTTAATCAATTTAATACATTTTTATGTATTAAAACAATAAAAATACTTATTTTATAATAATATATAAAAAACCCTATTTTTTATTTTAATAGAAAAAATATCTATAAATTTTAAAATAATCAAATCCAACTAACTAAACCAGAGAAATTAAAAGTCTTTAGAATTACCCATAAAGAATAAACTTTTGCCGAGGACACATTTACTTAAATAGAAATTAATAGAAATTAAATCTTTTTATATCTTTTGTTTCCAAAATATAGTTGATAAAAACTTCGTAAAATTTTTCTTTTGCGAAGATATTGGTTGAATAGATGGCAATAAATCCCTTTAATACCAGTAAGGTTGCTCTAGCTTAAACTTAAAATTTTTCAACATATATAACTATCTTTTCTTTGTTAATCCCTTTAAAACAGCAAATATGAACCTTATATGATGTTGTGAAAATGTATTTTTTAACTCTCTTTTTTCTATTTCAGTTGGTAATTTATAAAATATAAACCAAATTGACTTATATTGCCAAATATTGTATAATATTATTATAAGTTACAATATATTTATTGGTTAAAAATAGTAAGGATAAAAATTAATTTATTTAAAATTATTATATTTTATAGAATAATATTTAATTAATTATATTTTATGGTTGTATTTAAATATAAAACTATTAGTAGTAAATATATTAATTAATTCTTTATAATGTATTTTTATTATTTTTTAATCAAAAAAGGAGGAAATTTCTATTTTATGAAAAACGCAGCTGAAACAAGCAAAAATATAACCAATGACGATGTGAGGAGTATTTTAAGGGTACTTTCCGAATATAAAGAAGGAAAATTTATATATCCAGGATATTTAGCAAAAGATTTAGGGATGGATATTTATAGGATTTATGAAATTTTAGATAGCATTAGAGATGCAGGCTATCTGGAAATGATCTATGAAATCAAGGGTAAAGTAAATAAGAAGTATGGTCATCTCTCAACCATTCCCGATGGGAAGATTACTGAAGCCTATGTTATTTACAAATTAAAAACAAAAATGAATTTTGGTAAAGAATTGGATAATGATAAATCCATCCCTCTTAATGGAAAAAGGTTTTATTAAAAGTGTTGAAAGAAAACTCCCTCTAAATCTTTATTTTGATTTAGGGGGAGTTGAATTTCAACGGTCTTGATTTTCTATATACTCTTTAACCACATCAATACTAGCACCACCCGTAGATACAATACAATAACTTCTAGACCAAAAATATTTTTTAGAATAAAACTTCTTTAAATAGTTATCATAATCTCTTCTAATCAACCTAGATGTACTTGTTTTTAAACTATTAACTACTTTTGATAACTGTACTTGTGGTGGTGTGCTAAACATGATATGAATATGATCTTTTTCACCACCAAATTCTAACAATTTACAACCTTTCCCTTTCAATAATCTCTTAAAATGAACATTTAAATCATTATATATCTTATCGTTAATACATTTTTTTCTAAATTTAGTTACAACAACTAAGTGGTAAGTTAAATTATATTTTGCATGTCTATTACTATTTAGCTGGTCATTCATATATATCATCTCCTATAAAATAACAGTTTACAACTAAGTTATATCATGATATAATTATACTATAATATAACAATAGAGTCAATAATTTCTATTAAAGGAGGTGAACTAATATAAATGAAACTATCTTTTAAATTTAAACCAGCTATTAATCATAAAAATCTAAATATTATCAGGACATTAAGTTATCATACATCTAAGTTATATAACATTGTTAATTATTCCGTTAATAAAGGAAAAAATAAACCCGTATATACTAAATTGGATGAACAATTTAGAGGTAACTGGCATTGTGATTTTCTACATTCTCACAATAGACAGCATTGTCTAAAACTATTAGCTCAAAATTGGAAATCATATTTTAGAAGTTTAAACGATTATAAAAATAATCCCTCTAAATATAATGGGATGCCTAAACCTCCAAAATATAAATATTTAGATTCTAATCCTAATGAAATTATTTTTACCAACTATGCTATTAGAATTAAAAACGGTAACCTTTTATTATCTTTATCTAAGAAAATGAAATCTATGTATAAAGTGGACAATCTTAAATTTGAGCTTTCTGACAAAGTTCAAAGCTTTATAAATATGGATTCTATTCAACAGGTAAAGATTAAAAGAGAATCTGTTTCTAATAGGTGGTATCTAATTGTAGTATATAACAAAGAGTGTAAAAATAATGATGGTGATAATGTAATGAGTATTGATCCAGGGTTAGATAATTTAGCTGCTATAACTTTTAAAGATAGTAATAAAAATTATTTAATTAATGGTAAACCCCTTAAATCTAAAAACGCTTATTATAATAAGGAAATAGCACGATTGTCTTCTATCAGAATGAAACAGGTTGGTAGTAAGAAATTTAAGAACACTAATAAAATTAAATCGCTTAGGATTAATAGGAAAAACTATGTATTGGATTACCTGCATAAAGCAAGCAGGCAGGTAATTAATATTGCATTAGATAACCATGTAGGCACTATTGTTATCGGTGATATTAAAAATATAAAACAAAACTCTACTATTAAGTCATTCGTTCAAATACCAGTACAGCGATTTGTTAATATGATAGAATACAAGGCCAAACTGGAAGGTATTAAGGTTGTTAAAATCAATGAAGCATATACAAGTGGATGTAGTGCTGTTGATTTAGAAAAAATTAATAAATCTAACTATAATAAATCTCGTAGAGTATATAGGGGTTTGTTTAAGAATAAAAAGACCACCATCAATAGTGATATTAATGGTAGTCTCAATATATTAAGGAAACATCTAAAAGATAAATGTATTCCTGAACTCATTCATGGAGCTAGGGATAATGGAGTTGTGTACCCTCCGAAACGAATAAGTGTTGCCTAACAGGTGGAAACTTAATTACAAAACTTCGTTTAAATCTATCTAGTAGTGTATAGCCACTACGGTATATGTGAAGTAATAGAAGCTCCTTCCAAATCTTCATTTTGATTTGGTGGGAGAGGTTCACTAATAGTCTTTTCTATTTATGCAACAAAGGAAATAAACAAAATCAATTCTAAGCCAGAAGAATATCTTATGTCTGATATAAAACCATATTTGAATAATTTAAGCTATTTTTCAGACTACAACTCTTTAATAGATAAAGAAATAACAAAATATGAATTAGACTTTATAGGTGGACAATTTTTTATAATAAAGGAAAAGCTAGGGCTTAAAGAGGAATTGATAAAAAAGGATTTAAAAAAAGAGGATCTAATAGAATGGTTTAATAAAAATACCTCCTCTGTTCATTTACATGATGACCAAATAGTTAAAGAAGATAAAATAAGTCTTGGTCAGGCGAAGGTTATCCCTTTAATATTAACTGCAATTGAAAAAGATAATTTTAGAAGGGCTTTAGACGAATTATCTACCTTTATAAGAAAAAAGAATAATAAAACCTTAAGTAATATTGAAAGACAGGCTTTAGGAAAACTTTTTGATTTTTATATTAAAAAAGCAAAAGAATTTAAATATGATAAAAATGGAGCTGATAAATAATGTTTATTTTTACTTTTAAGTTTTACATTTTAATATTTCTAATTACCCTTTCAATTGTATTTGATACTGTATTAAAAAGTCAATTAAAAAGGGAAAAAGAAAAAAATAATTAAAAAGAGGGATAATAATGAAAAATCCAAATATTAAATTGCCTGGAAATGAAACTTTTAAACATTTTATTTTAAAACAAATAGGTAAATTTTATTTAAAAAATAGACAAATGTGTCAATATGTTGTTGAGGAAAAAGGTGTTCCTTATATTAAAGAAAAAGAATTGCCTTTAACTAGTAAAGAAGTTAAAGCCCACACATTTAAGGATATTACAGATGTTTTAGGTGTCCAAAGAATAAATAATCAATATACAATTAAAAGTTTAGAAGTTAAAGTATCAAGGGAAGATTTTAAAAGTGGATATTGTGTCGGAGGAGAATATAATTATCTTCTTGTTCCAAAAGGTTTATTGAAAAAAGAAGATCCTCTTCCTTTTTTCGGAATACTTGAAATTGATCTTAGCACTTTTAATTTTGACAATTCTGTTTCTGAAGTCAAGACATTAAAAAGAGCTAAAAAAATAGATTTGCCATTATACAAATATGGAAAATATCAAAGAAATGATAACGGCGAATGGAATCATAATATTTTACCTATGGAAAAGCAGGAATTTATTGATTCATTTTTTAGAACTGCTGCTAGAAAATTTACAAACAGTAACTTATATAAGAGTAATTGGTTGTGAAATAGTATGGATTTTCAAAAAAAATATAAAAAATTGATTGGCAATATAGAGTAAGGGGAGGAAAAATATGAATAAAAAAGAAAATCTTAATCTTTATTCAATTTTTATTTCAGTTTTTATATCTAATATAATTTTAGCCGATATAATTTTATGGGGTGTTGGAATTAGAAACTTCTTAAATATAGGATTTGATGTGTCATTATTGTTAGCGATTATCGGTTTTATTATATTTAAAAGCAAGACAATTGTGGCTAAATCAAATCATAAATTAAAAATTAAACGATATTTGTTTACTAGAATATCATTATTAACTTGGGGTAACTTATTTCTTTTTTGTATTATCTTAATTATCTTTAACTTTTTTGAAATATATCTTATTCATCCAGTTTTAGCTTTAGCAGGTGCAATAGGGACATTAACTTTAACTGCTACAATTTTAGCTTCAATAAGGAGGGAAGATTAAATGCTTGATACTTTAGATGTTTCCACACTTTTAATCTTAATTGGGGTAATGGTAATATCTGGGGTATTCCTAATTCTTCATTTAATTGGATTTGCAAACTTTGAAAATCCTTCTTTAATATTAATAGGATTTGTTGCTTCTATTAGGTTTTTAAGTCTTTATTTGAAAAAAATTGATAATAGACTTGAAAAAGAAATAAAAACAATGAGAAGTGATCAATATTAAAAAGTTTTTTTAAATGGTTTATATTTTTAGTTTTAACTTTAACAATGATTATATTCTCAGTATTAAGTTCTTTAATGTATTTTAGAGAAAGTTCTATTTTTTCTCCAATATATGTTTTGTTTGGACTAACTCTATCTATTTTACTATTTTTAATAGTGAGTTGGAAGTTTATAAATAATTTAAATAAAAATTAAGGAGAGATTAAAATGAATTTTTTAAAAGAGCTTTTAAATTATCAAAAAGAAAATAATAAACTTTTTAACCATTGTTTAAATGACTACTATGGTGAAGACAAATTTAACCCAAAAGAAAAAGTTGATATAAAAAGTTTAGATTTAGAAGATAAAAAAATAGAATTATATTATCTTTTAAAAACAGAATTTCAAATTAAAGAATATAATTTAAACAAATTTGCTAAAACTATTCAAAATTCAAGAAGTGGTATTGGTGGTTCTGTTATGACCAGGTTTCATTGTAAATTTTGTGGGGAAGAAGAAATTTGGGGAAATAATAATACTCCTGGTATATGTTTCGATTGTGCAAAAAATATGGCTAAGAAGATGATAAAAGATTTAAAAGGCAAAACCTTAGATGAAAAATTAAAAAGTTAATAAACATAAAAAAAGACCACTATTTAAGTGGTCTTCTCTTTTTCTATTCTTTTATTTCAAAAAAGGGCAAGATATTATCAATTGTTCCTATATAATCGGCATTATAAGTGATAGAACTACCACCCTCTAACACAATTTTCTCAGCAATTACAGCTCCTTCCACTTCTGAACCACCAGTTAAATGAACCGTGCTATAAGGGGCATATATTAAACCATTTACTGAACTTCCTCCTTCAAAATAAATATCTCCTTTTGAAACAATTGAAATATTACCGTTTTCAGGTTTTGGGTTTATTTTTGCTGAATTGTCAAGATATAATCCCTCTTCAACAAAAAAAGTTATGTGATTATTGCTTTCATTAACAAGTTCAATATTCCCCTGTCTTAAATCAAAATTTCTTATTCCGATTTGAGTATCTGAAGTTGGATTCTCCACATTAATAACTCCATTTTTTTCAACACCTATATAATCATAGTTTCCTTCTGGTAAAGTAATGTCTGATCCATTATAATTTTCAGAAGTAAGTGTATCAGAATAGGGGGAAGGAAATTCTGGCATTGTATATTTTATTTCTTGAGTAAATGTTTGAACAGTAAAGTTTTCAAAGTCAACTGGCAACAGGCTCAACTGAGTTTTATCTATATAAAATATTCCCTCTTTCTGTTTACCACCTTCTAACTGAATAAGGGAAACATCACTGGTATCAACGGCTATATCACCATATATTTTACTACCATTATCAAATTGCATAACAATATCAAACTCATCTCCCCCTGTTAAGAATACAGCGTTTGTTGGAAATTGATTTTTAATTATATCTTTATATACTTTGGCAAATTTGTTTTCCAAACTATTATTTGTATTAATTAAATCCTGTATTCCATAAAGCGACTGATCAATAAAAATGTTTATTTGTGGAAGAGCCATTAAAACGAGAATACTTAAAACTCCTACGGCCATAAGTATTTCCATTAAGGTAAAGCCCTTTTCCTTATTTAATAAATCTAAAATTTTAATCATTTACATAAAACACCTCCTTTTTACATAACTCCCTGAGACATTGAGAATGTTGGAAGTATTGTTGCAGCAACCATAAAACCAACCACTAACCCCATTAAAACAATCATAATGGGTTCAATAAGAGAGGTTAAGGCTTCTGTTTCCTGTATTACTGCTTTCATATAATACCTGCTTAAATTACCCAAAGTATTCTCAAGCTGACCGACTTCTTCTCCAACATTAACCATTTCCAAAAACATACTTTTAAAATGTTTATCATTATTCTTTAAAGCTCCATATAATGTTTGACCTTCTTTAATTTTTTGTAGTGCATCTGCAATTCTTTCTTTATAATAATAGTTTGTATTTATTTCTTCAGCTAAACTTAAACTGTTTACAAGAGTTGAACCAGAGTTTAGAGTATCTGAAATAATTAAAGAAAGTTGAAACATATTAATCTTAACATAAATTTCTTTTGTTAAAGGAAAGTTCAATAAAAATGTTCCTAATGCTCTTTTTCCCATTTTAGTTTTAGAAAACATTACAAGTCCAACAATTAAACTAATAATTGATACTATAATGAGAACAATATTGTTATTGATAAATTGACTTCCTTTTAAAACTACTTTTGTAATTGTAGGAAGTTCAATACCCATTTTCCCGAACATTTCTTGAAATTTGGGTATTACAAATAATGAAATAAAGAAAAAAGCTACGATTGCTATACCAACAATAAATGCTGGATAATACATTGCTGATTTAACCGTTTTGTTAGTTTCATCTTTATATGTGTAAAAATCCATTAAATTACCAAAAGTATTTTCCAAAGTACCAGTTTGTTCTCCAATTTTTATCATTTTTCTAAAATAAATTGGGTATATTTTGGGAAAACGAGAAAGAGCTTCATAGAAACTTTCTCCTTGAGCAAGTAATTCTTTTATTTCCCCTAAACTATCACTTAAACTTTCATTTTCAAGTTGATTTCTTAAAATGTCTATACTATCAATAAGAGTTAATCCACTATTTAATAAAAATTTAAACTGTTGAGCTAAAAACACAAGGTCTTCGTTTTTAACATCTCCACCAAAAGAAATGTTAAGATTAAGGTTTAAAATATTTCCTAAAGCAGTCCCTTCTAAAAACCCTGTTTTTTCTTTAATCTCGATTATATAATAATCGTTTTTCTCTAATTCATCTACAGCTTCTACCTTATCTTCTGCTTCAATAGTGCCTTTTTTACTTTCTCCATTTTGATTTAAAACTTCATATTGAAAATTCATATTTCCTCCTTACATATAAGAAAGTGCTGTACTAAAGAGAATAGCATTTTCATTTATATCTTCTTTAGATTCAATTCCAACATCTTTATTTTTAATTTCTCCGACCTCTACTTCTAAATGGTTCTTCAAATAGTTAGATAAGCCAGGGATCTTAATTTGATTTTCAGTTATATATAGTTTATCAATAGTTGTTTGGTATTCATTGTTAAAATAAGCAATAGAAATATCCAGTTCTCTTAAAATATCATTACCTATTTCAATAAAATCTTCATTAATTTCATCATTGTTTGACATTAAATCAGTAATTGCAACATCTTCCCCTTTTCCCATCTCTCTAAAATAATTATTTTCTATTTCTATATCCTTCATATCTTGAGATTTATGTTGACTTAAACATTGTAGAAAGTCATTTTTACCAATATCAATAGTTTTACTAAACTTATATTCCCCATTTGATACAACAGTAAAAAAGCTTTTGTTTTTTGAAACATTTAAAACTGCTTTTGTATTTGGTTTTTTGTCGATAAGACTGGTTAAAACCAGTGATTTAACATGGATATTATAAAAATTATATTTAGCAGAAAAAATAATATCATTCATATAACTTAAAATGTGCTTTTTTTGAATTGTAGCAAGTAATATTTTATAATTAGGATCTTTTTCTAGAATGTGATAATCAAACTGTACATCGTTTATATTTTTATTGTTTTGATATGGAAAGTATTTGTCAAAATTAGAAGATATAGCTTTCCTCAAGTTCTTTTCTTTTATATTGCCAGAAATCTCTATAATGTTAGAAAATAGATCCTGTTCATTTGAAAGAGTTGTATAAATATTGTTGTTTTTCATTTTTAAGTCATTTTTCTTAATATATTTAGTTAAAAATTGAGTGATTTGTTTTTTTCTAGGTTGTTCTTCCTTGATTCTCAATCTTTTAATATTTTTTATTTTAATTGTGTCATTTTTATTTTTTTCAGCCAATGCTACTTTAAAAATATCATCATTTATCTCTATTAAAATGTTTGTAGATTGAAACAATCTTTTTAAAAAACTCATTTTTTACCTCCTAATAATAAATATTTAGATTTGCTTCTGTCTTATTGTTCTCTATTCTTTTAACTTCAACCATCTTAATTTCAAGATTTTCGTTTAAAGTTTCTAACCCTAAAATTAAATCAATTAAACCCTTAAAACTGCTTTGAGTAGTTAATTTTAAAGTTGGCTCCTCTTTTTTTTCATTTATATCTTCAATTGTTTGTTCTTTCTTATCTTCATCCCTTCTTTCAAATTTAATTATTTCCACTTCAAACTCATTGCTATATTTTTGCAAATAAAGACCTAAATCTTTACCTTTTAAATCACCTTCAAGAGTATAGTTATTTATTTGTTCCTGAACATCTTGCTGTTTTTGTTTATAGTCTTTTTTCATATTTTCAAGTCTTTTTTCCTGTTTCATTAAATTATCATACATTTTTTCTTCCTGTGTTTTTTTAGTTTCCAGTTTTTGATATTCCTGATATTGATTAATGTTAAATTTTACCCCGAAATAACTAATTGAAATAGCGATTATTAAAAAGGCAGTAAAAATATAGGGATTAATTTTATATTTTTTGAATAAACCCATTATATTGAACCTCCTCTTTAAAGCCTAATTCTTCTTTTAAGTCATATTTTAAATTAAAAGAATAAATATCATCTGTTTCATTCTTTTCAAAGTTTTCCAAAGTAATATTTTCAATAAATTTTACTTCATTTAGTCCAATTACCATGTTGAAAATAGAACCTTTTAGACGACTTTGACCACTTATTTCCACTCTATTATTATCAAACAAAAGACTATCTAAAGAAATGTGTTCATCAATTGTATAAGAAACAACAAAAATGTTTGGAGCAATTAAACGCTTATCGAAGTTTCTTTTTCTTAAATTGAGTTGTTCCATTCTTTTTTCATAGGTCTCTATATCTTCATTTACACTCATAATTTGGTTTTGTACTTTTTCAATATAAATCGTATTTTTTAAAGAATTAATTTGATAATTGAAGATAAAATAAATTGGAGTTAAAATTAAAATTAAGATTAAAACAATAATAACTGAAATTCCAATAGTTTTTTTATTATCAAATTGTTTTATATTTAAAGATAAATTAATGTTCATTTACAACGACTCTCCTTTACTATAAGTATTTGTATCAAGGTCAAACTTTAAAATATAATCTCTTTCATTATAAGAACCCAAACTAGAAATTATATTTTCTTTTTCATCATAAGCAACCCTGAAATATTGCTTACTTTCAACATTTAACATAAATTTATTATCAGGATCAATACTGGTTAAATCGGCTGCTGGAATATTTCGAGCATACTCAATTCCAGAGATAGCTGAATAATATGCAATATTGTCTGTAACTCTTGTTTCTAATTGTAGTTTATTGTCAGTTTCACTAAACATGACAAGCATTACTAAAGACATAATAAACACTAACAACAAAATTAAAGCCAATAAACTTCCTTTTTCACTTTTAAAATAAATATCCATATTTTCAACTTCCTTAATCATAATATAGTAATCCTATAACAACGGTTCTACTATAATCGGTATTATTTTTATCAAAAGTAATTTCAAAGATCCCATCGTGTCTATAATAACTGCTATAAGTATATCCTTTAAAATATATCTGTATTTTATTATTTTTTATTAACTTAACTCCCTCTGAACCCTGTTTAAGTTCATAACTATTCCCTCTTCCTTGAAATAAAAAACCATCAGTTGTAGGATAAAAGTTTTTGCCAAATCTCAAAACATCCCTTAATTTTATAAAAAAACTTTCTTCATATGTCTGATTTGAAAGAAAAAAGTTTAAATTTGCAGTAAAATATAAAATATAATTAAACACCAATGTACTTAAAACGGCAAATAAGAAAATATATAATAATAATTCAACCAATAAATATCCTTCTTCTGACCTAATATTCATTATACCCTCCTGTTCTCAAGACTAGATTTAACTTGAAGGTTTTAAGAGAATGTATTTTTTAATATTATCTCCCTTTTTTACAAATAGAGTTAATTTATTTAAATTGGTATTATATGTTTCTCTTTCAACCATATAATAATAATCTTCTTCAATTAAAACATAGCTTCCATCAGTTGTTAAATCTCTTTTTAACATTTTTTCCATTAATTCTTGAGCATAAATATCTAAAGTTACCTCATCATTAAATCTATGCTTAAAAGTTTCTACATTCAACATAATTCTTGGTATTACAATTAACATAAATGAAATAATGGTTAATGCAATAATTATTTCGACTAAAACAAAACCACTTTCATTTTTTAAAAAAGACATTCTCTTTCACCTTCTTTCTAAATTTATTTAATAATTGTAGGAGTTATAAAGATTATTATTTCAGAATTAACTTTTTCAGTATCCCTATTTTCAAAAAGTTTTCCGAAAAACGGAAGATCTTTAAGGATTGGAATACCCGATAAGTTTTCAATATCCTTTTCTTGAATTAATCCACCAATAGCAAAAGTCTCCTGGTCTTTCAATCTTACTGTTGTGTTGATACTTCTAGTTTGAATAATGGGTTGTCCGTTCATTTGTCCACCAATGTTATTTATAGCAGGATTTAATTGAAGTTGAACAGTTTGATCACTATGGATTTTAGGAGTAAATGTTAGTTCTATACCTACATCCCTATATTCAGTATTAGTTATCGCTACTTCTTTCTCCATTTTTTGAGTTTGATAAGGGATTTGGTCTCCAATTACCATATGAGCTTCAACCCCATCTAAAGCCATTAAACTTGGATTAGCTAAAGTTTTACTGTCTGAAGCACTTTCTTTTAAATTGATAAATTCTGGTATTGTAAGTCCAATACCTCCAATTTCAGCAATATTTAGTTTATCGTTTTCGGCTAATTCTTTTTCTGTGGAATCTCCCGACATATTTGTTTGGCTATAGTCCTGTCTAATAAGTTGAATTTTTGAAAGCATTTCAGGATTAACTCCAACATTCTTTAAATCTCTTCTTGAAATTTCTTCAATTCTAATTTCCAATAAAACCTGTGGTTTGGGTTTATCTATTTTTCTTACATATTCTTTAACTTTTTCTATTTCGGCTTTACTTCCCCTAACTATTAAATCCCTACTTTCCTTATTAATATTGAACATTAAATCTGGAAAATAACTCGTTATATAACTTTGCATTTGCTCTAGTTGAGTGTAGTTAATATTAATTATTTCTATCTTTCTGTTTTCTTTAGCAAAAAAATCATCCATTTCCTGGACTTTTTTCTTAAATTGTTCTATTGGAAAGTCATTATTATACATTACAATAAAAGAATTATTTTCAATTCGAATTTCAACTTCTTCAGAAAACATTTTTAAGAGATCTGTTTTTAACTCTTTTAAGTTCTCAGTAAATCTAACCTCAATAGTCTCAATATTATACTGTGGTTTATTTTGAGCTGTTTTAAAGTCTAAATATTTTTGCAGAAAATCATTAGCCTTATTAATAACCTTTTCTTCTCCCTTAAAAAGGAACAATCCATCTTCAATTGTTAATATTTTTATATTATCTACATTTATAATATCTCCATTTTTTAAAAGTTTTATGATTTTTTCTTTTTTCACTTCAGAATATTGATATACTTTGCTAACTATTCTACTTTCATATAATTTTGAGAGTTGTTCTTGACTTCCGATATAAACTATATTGTTTTTTACAATATAATCTAAATTGTTCATTGTGGTAACATAATTTAAAACTTCTTCTAAAGCAACATTTTCAAAATCTAAACTCATTGTATTATTAGTGTTTCCAGAAACATTATGAGTAATATTTAAATTTGTTGTGTTGCTAATAACATTTAATACCTCATTCATATTTGCGTTTTTAACCGAAATATCAATTTTGCTTTTCAATATATTGTTTGAATCGTTTTCAGCTAAAACAAAAGAACTTATACTAAAAATCAAGAAAACTGTAATAAAAAAAATAAATATTTTTTTATTTTTTAATTTTAACATTATAATCTACCCCTTCTACATTGTTTGTCGTTAATTTCTTAGTCAAATGTGGATTTGCCATATTTATTAAAACATACTCCCCTTTATAATTAACTAGTCTATATCTTTGAGTTTTATAAGTAAAAACCTCATTATTATTAACTGTAATAGTATTGTCTTTAAATGATAATAATACTTTTTTCATTTCTTTATAAAAAACTTTTCCCTTGAAGCTAAAAAAATTAATATCTGGCACTTCTTTTTTTTGAACTTTCTTATTAAGCTTCTTTTCTTCTAATTTAATCTCAACTTCAATAGGGGATAAGTTTTTAGGATTGTTTTTTATGTTTATATTATTGCTTTCAATGCTTTGAAATGGATCAATATAGGGTTTTTCTAAAATTTCTTCAGCCTGAACACTTCCTACTAGTAAAAAAAATATTAGCAAGAATAAATATATAGTTGCTTTTTTAAACAATCTTTTCCCTCCTAAACGATCTTATTTAACCTCATTATAGCAATTATTTCCAAAAAAGTCAATTATTCTAAAAAAATGCTTGTATTTTCTATAAAGGTATGCTATAATCTTAATAGATTAACAAAAAATGGTAATAAACTACCAAAAAATACTTATAGGAGGAATCAAGTTGAAGTTTATTAGAAATATTGTAAGAAATGACGAAGGTTTTACATTGATTGAAATGTTGGTTGTAGTAGCAATCCTAGGAATATTGGCAACTCTTGCAGTACCGAGAATTGCAGATATTACAGAGCAAAGTGAAAGGACTGTATCACGGTCTAACTTAAAGAACTTCCATGTAACAATGTTAAGTTACAGGATGTCTCAACCTAATTTAAGGTTTGCTCCAGATGATACTGTTGCAAATGTCATAACTGCTTGGGAAAATGCTGATATTAATCTAGACGAATACGGTGTAACAGATGTTATCGTTTCACCAGATGGAAAAGAATATATTGCAAGAAACTCACAATTTATTATGGAAACTGGTAGCTTCGTAGATGGTAAAGATTGGGCGACTTTAAGTGCTGAATCACCATGGAGCGATACTGGTGCAATCTCAGTTTCAAAAGTAAAGAGGTCTCTTTAATTAGAGATCTCTTTACTTCTTAATAAAGGAGGGTTTTAATGAAGTTTAAAGAAAATAATGGTTTTACTTTTATTGAAATGATTGTTGTAGTTACAATTTTAGGTATAGTAATTTCAATGGGTATGCCAAAAATCATTGGTTTAGTAGATGATACTTCTACAACCGTAAATAAACATAACTTAAAAAATCTTCATTCTAGACTAGCACAATACAAAATGGATCACCCTGATGTTGTTTATCCAATGAATATGACAGAAATTAATAATATGGATTTAGATTTAGCTGACTATGGAGTTGAGAATATGTCTGTTGCAGAACATGGACAACACTATGTAATAAAAGCAGGAGAATATGTATTAAATACGGGAGATATTAGTGATAACACATACACAGAAGAAGTAAATAGCCTGTATAATCCTACAGAAATATATGCAAAATAAAAAGACCTCCTATAAAAGGAAGTCTTTTTTTATATAAAAATTTATTATAAAACAAAAGTTGTTCTTAAAACTTCTTCATAGGTTGTTAAACCCATTTTAACCTTTTTCATTCCGTTCTCTCTTAATGTTTCCAAACCATGTTCTTTTGCTAATTTTTTAAACTCTTTTTTTGAATTACTTTTTATTATTAAATCCTGCAAATCTTCATTAATAATAAGGGTTTCAACAATAGGTGTTCTCCCATCATAACCTGTTCCATTGCACTCTTCGCACCCTTCTCCTTCATATATATCAAAATCAATTTCTTTAATATTTTGATTATCCTTAACTTTTTCTTTATCCACTTTAACCTTACAGTTTGGACAAATTTTTCTAGCTAATCTCTGCGAAATAACTCCATTTAAACTTGAAGCAATAAGATATGGTGGAATCCCCATATCAATTAGTCTAAAAATAGAACCAATAGCGTCATTTGTATGAATTGTACTTAAAACCATATGCCCTGTTAATGCTGCTCTTACAGCAATTTGGGCTGTTTCTACATTTCTAATCTCACCAATCATAATAACATCGGGATCCTGTCTAAGTATAGACTCTAAAACATTGCTGTAATTCAATTTCTCTGAATTGTTTTTAATATCAACTTGAGTAATATTTTTTAATCTATATTCAACAGGGTTTTCTACTGTAATAATGTTTTCTTTCAAAGCATCAAATTCCTGTAAAGCTGCAAAAAGTGAAGTGGTTTTACCACTACCTGTTGGACCAGATACTAAAATAATTCCAAATGGTCGAGATATCATTTCTCTAAATCTTTCTAAATTATAATCATCATATTCTAATTCTTGAAGAGTTAAAACACTATCTCCTTTATTTAAAATTCTTATAACAATTTTTTCACCATAAATACTTGGTAGTATAGATATTCTCATATCTATATTTGTATTATTGATTTTTACATTTACTCTTCCATCCTGTGTTCTCTTGTTTTCTGTAATATCTAAATCAGAAATAATTTTAAATCTTGAAATTAAACCAGCCTGAACATATTTCGGTATGTTCATGCTTTCATGCATTATTCCATCTATACGATATCTAACTTTTACTTTATTTTTTTGAGGTTCTATATGGATATCACTAGCTTCCTGGTTAACTGCTTGAATCAAAATCATATTCGCTAATTTAATTACAGGGGCAGCATTGTTGCCAATATCAATTAAGTCCTGTTCTTCATTGGCATTACTTATTTCTTCTCTTAAACCATTTAAATCATCAAAAACTTCTTTTTGTTGAACATCATCGTTGAAATAAATCTCTTTTATTCCTTCTTGTATATTGGAATTGGTTGTTAAAAAAACTTTAACTTTCTTTTTGGATAATGATTTAACATTTTCTATAATGTCTAAATTATAAGGATTGGTTACAGCAACCTCCAGTTTATTATTTTTATTAATTTGAAGGGGGATGATTGAATTTTCTTTTGCAATTTTCTCTGGTATGTATTGTGATAAATATGGTGCTAGAGCATACTCCTCTAAATTAATATATTCCATATTAAATCTATCGCTATATATTTTTAGCAGTTCTTCTTCAGTTATTTTGTCTTTTTCTAAAAGGTACTCTTCAATATTTTTATAACCTAATTGTTGATATTTTTCTTTTGATTTTTTGTAATCCTTTTCAGTTATATTAGTTCTTTTCAATATAATATTTTTTAAATGTGAATTGTTGTTTACCATTAATATCTCCCCTTTTCACTTATGCCTTTATTATATTAAAAATAACCTTCATTGTCAAATCTTTACAATAAAATTATTGTATTAATTTACATAATATGGTATCATTAATATAAATAAATAGGAGGAATGATAAAAAATGGATTTAGAAAGATTATTTAAATATATAGTAAGAGAAGCAGATGTCTCAGATTTACATTTTACAATTGGTCAACATCCAATTGTAAGGTTAGGTGGAAAACTAACTAAACTAACTAATTTTGAAAAGATAAATAAAGAAGAAATGGCTTATATTAAAAATAAGTTAATGGATCAAAAACAAATAAAACAGTTCAGCCAAGAAGGTGAATTGGATTTTTCATATAGTATTCCAGGCTTATCAAGATTTAGAGTAAATGCTTATCATCAAAGGGGTAGTATTGCTTTTGCGATAAGATTAATCCCTACTGAAATACCAAACATTGATGATCTAAAACTGCCCGAAATAGTTAAAAAATTAGCTTTAAAGAAAAATGGTTTAGTTTTGTGTACTGGACCAACTGGTTCTGGAAAGAGTACAACTCTTGCTTCTATGATAAATCTTGTAAACGAAACTAAATCGAAACACATTTTAACTCTTGAAGATCCAATAGAATATTTACATGACCATAAAAAATCAATTGTTCACCAAAGAGAAGTTGGAGATGATACAAAAGAATTTTCAAAAGGATTAAGGGCAGCTTTAAGACAGGATCCAGATATTATATTGATTGGAGAAATGAGAGATTTAGAAACAATATCTATTGCTTTAAAAGCTGCTGAAACTGGACATCTTGTTTTAGCAACACTTCACACTAATAGTGCAAGTTCAACTATTAATAGAATAGTTGACAATTTCCCATCTGAGCAACAAGATCAAATACAATTACAGTTAGCTTCTTCACTTAGGGGTATAATCTCACAACAGCTTTTACCGAGAAAAGACACTCACGGAAGAGTTGCAGCTTTAGAAATTTTAACTTCTACTCCTGCTGTTCAAAACTTAATAAGAGAAGGTAATTTACCACAATTAGATAATGCAATTCAAACAGGGGCTAAACATGGAATGATATCAATTGAAAATCATTTAAAGAAACTATTTAAAAGTGGTAAAATTGATATTTCTGAAGTTCTAGCAAGAGTAGAAAAACCAGATAGGGTAAAGAAAGATTTAGGGTTATGATATATTACCTAATTGCCTTTATATATGGGGTTACAATGGGAAGCTTTTATAATGTTATTGCTTATAGAATATTAAAGAATGAGGGTAAAAAAATAATTACAGGAAGGTCATATTGTCCATCCTGTAATACTCAATTAAAAACAAAAGACTTAGTTCCACTTTTTAGTTACCTGTCTTTAAATGGCAAATGTAGGTATTGTGAAAGCAAAATTCCTTCAATAAACTTTTATTTTGAGTTAATAACGGGGATTATTTTTGTTTTAACCTATAAATTATATAGATCCAATTTATTAACAGCGTTAATAATTGTATCTCTTTTATTGATACAAGTTAATGTTCTATATAGAGATTTAAAAATCAAATAAATAAAAAAAGACCACATTTAAAAGGTGTGGTCTTAATTATTTCAATTACTATTTATCTTTTTTAAAATCTCTTCTTTTTCTTTTTCGGTAGCTTTAATTACCAAATGTTCTCCTTGAGTTTTTAAAATTTTGATTTCTGGATAATTGTTGCTTAAATATTCTTTAGCTTGTTTAATATTTTTTACTGGCAAATATTGAAATTTACTATTTTCTTGTTTTAAATAATCTAAACCCTTAAGAGTTTTAGTTATGTTCTCCAGGTCTTCATTTTTTCCTTTTAAAACAAAAATCCTCTCTGAAACATATTCAAATGAAATATCTAAATCTTCTTTCTTGATAGCTTGTTCAATTTCTCTATCATTTAGACGATTTAAAAGAACATATTTCGCATCTAATGTTCTTTTGTATCTTTCAATAATATTTTCAATGTTTTCCCTTTTATCTACATATATATTGTTGTCTATAATTGTATAATCAAGTTCTTTTGCTTTGGTGATATTGTCAAAAAACTTTTTTAAGGCAACATTTTCTAAATTAAAATCTTTTTTCTCATTGTTTAAATTCTTAAAATTTATTGTTAAAGGAAAACTCCTTTGGATAATCTCAATAACTTTAAAAAGCTCTAAATTATGACCTTTTAAATATATAGTAGTATTAAGTGGTTCTTTATAATCAATAGCACCAACAGATAATGTATTTAAAAATATAAACAAAATCAATAAAACAATAATTTTTTTCATTTTTTTAACTCCTTTTTAAAAATTTTTTTCTAATTTTTTAAATAAGTCATCTTCCTTTGAAGAATAGACAAAATATTCATGTTCAACTTCTTTTATAATAAATTTTTCTTCTTTAAACTTAAATTCTTCTCCTATTTTTTCAATTAAAGTGTATTTATCATTAGATAAAATTAATATTTTGTTTTTTTCATTAAAGTTTTTTAAGAAAACACCATCAAGCTTAAAATCATCTATAATATTTTCAATATCATTATGGATTTTCGAACTTTCTATTATTATCTCAATTGTATTTCCATTTGCTGCTGTTACAACTGGAGTAAACAAAGCTAATAATATAAAAAATATAATTATTTTTTTCATTAAAACACCTTCCTTTTACTATATTATACATACTTTGGAAATAAATGTCAACAAAAAAGAGCAACTTTATAATTGTTAGTTGCTCTTTCTCACAATATTTTATTTAAAACTTCTTTTAAAAGCCCATCATTCCACTATTGAAGTTATTCATTTGATTAAAGTTGTTTGTTCCATTAAAATTATCGTTCATTATACTATTAGGATTAGAGACATCTTCAATATCATTACTACTCATATTTTGTCGGTTCATTCTTTGTGTTTCTCGTCTCATTTGTTCTTCCTGCATTTTCTGCATTTGCAAAATCATTGGATCCATAAAACAGTTCCCGCTTAAACAGTTAACCGTTATTTTTAGTTCACTATTGTTTCTAGTCCTTTGTCCTTCACATAAATCGTTGTTAATAATTCCTGTACCTACTTTAAATCCATAAAACCCGTTATCAATTTTAGCTGTATCTATTTTTGGGGGGATAATATTGTTTCCCTGCTGTGTACTAAAAATTAAATTATCATTTTTATAGATGTTATACATTGAATAATAACAACCGTTTCGAGAATAATTTAAATCTAATGTAATTTCTGCTGGAGTATATATTTTAAACTGAACAGGTTTATTGTTTTTCACAGTATAAACTTGAGTAGTTCCTTGAGGTTGTTGCGACATTACTGATTGAGAAAACAAGATTAAAACAATCAATATTAAAAATAATGTTTTTTTCATTCTTATCACCACTCCATACTTTCTCTAATTTTTTGAAATTTTTCATCTGGCTCTACTCCGACACTATCAAAAAGTGAAGGACCATTCCCATTTAAAAATTCTTCTTTTTGATTCATAAAATCTTTATCAATAAGTTTATTATCTTGATATTTTTCTCTTATTGTGCCCTCAAAACCCTTAAAGTCATCCTCTTTAGGTTTAACTTCTTCTACATATGACTGAACCTCTCTAATTTTATTATTGTTTTCATCATAGTAAATGATTTGCTTACGATTTCCATTGTTTTGTTCTACAATTTTACCTGTTTCTCTTTTTTGACGATTTCTATACATTTTTATTGTATTGTTGTCGCTAATAACACCATATCTTACTTCTGTCTTCTCTCCATCCATATCATATTTTTCTTCTAAGATTTTATCTCCCTGTTGAACTCCAATAACAACATATTCTTTTTCATTTTCTTTATTGAAATGATGTTTCTCATAGGTTATATCGTTATGATTTTGAGAAGTGTGGATTCCTTCAGAATGTATAATATCAAACTCCCCATTAGAATAAGTCTCTTTTTTTACTTTCTTATCAAAAAAACCATATACTTTTGTTGTACCGTTTTTTTCAATAACAACTTGTTTAGATGAAGAGGTTTGTCCCTGTCCTTCTTGAATATCATTTCCTTTAACTTCGTAATAGCCAATTAAAAAACCTTCTCTGTGATTATCTGGGATTCTAACTCTTTGATCGGGATTATAAAGACTAATAATACCTCTTATTTCTTTTCGTTTTTCCTGTATATGCTTATTTTCTTCAATTTTATTAAAATAACCCTGATTTTTAGATAAATCAAAAGTTTCTCCTGTGTTTTTATCAGTAAATGTTTTATTTATTCCAAATTTGGCAAAACTCGTTGAACTAAAAATTAATAAAAACAATAATAAAAAAACCCCTATTTTTTTCATTTAACTCCCTTCTTTCTTTAAAAAGGGACAGACTTAAAAGCCTATCCCTAATATTTTATTTCTTTTTTACCAACCGAAATTTTCTCCAAAACTTGAACCGAAGTTAAAGCTGTTACTTTCTGTAGAGTTTTGATGACTTATACCTACACCTTCACTATTAAAATCATGATAACCTTTACCCCAAGAAATACCAGATCCATAATTATCAGCAGTTTCGCTTATACCCATAGTGGTGTCTGAATTGGTTGCTTGACCACCCCAAGACATACCAAAGGCATCATCGGGAGTATTTCCCTTAAATTCTTCTGGTGGGTGTTCTGGAGCAAAACCAATATTTGTTTCTTGAGTATTAGGTGTTGGATTACTTCCCATATTTTTACCAAAACCAAAACTATTTGATATTGATCCTGAGTTTTGTTTTTGTTGGTTGATTGAATTATGGTTGTTTGGTTGAACACTAGATGATACTCCTTTACTAAAAGCCCAACCATTTTTAATATTAGTGGCTGATCCTGGTGAATCCATAGAATTGTTATTAAAACTATCATTAGATATTGTGGTGCCTTCTATACCTGAACTCATATTGCTATTTGAACCCATTCCTGTAAAGCTACCACTGCCACCGTTCATGCCTGAACTCATACCTGAACCAAAACTACTTCCTGAACTTGAACCCATTGTAGAACTGGAACCAAAATTGCTATTTGAACCAAAACTGCTTCCAGCACTACTGCCAAAACCAAATGCCAATACTGGCATACTAAAGATTAAAATTAGACTGAAGCATAACGCTAAAATTTTCTTCCTCATTATTAAAAACCTCCATATTTGTTTCTAATTTTTGAAAATATTTATCAACAAAAATTATATAGTTGTTTTTTTCTATGCTATATTCAATTGTTTGAGAATACTCGTAATTTTCAAGAGTTAATCTTGAATAATTGTTTTTTTCTATAAAATCTTCATATTTAAATGGAGTATTTTCTATATCCTCTGCACATACCATAAAAGTAAAAGAAAATAAAAATAAGAATAAAATAATTACACTTTTTTTCACTAAATATTTTCACCTCTGTCGTTTTGTTATTATAATTATAACATAAAATGGATAAATTTACAAAATTTACTTTAGTTTCCTCTAACTATGTGATATAATATTTACAAAATCACATTTAAGACAAAGAGAGGATGAAATAATATGAAAAAATTAATTTTAATTTTAGTTCTAGCACTTTTTTTAGTAATGACTTTAAATTCTGGGGTTTTGGCTTTTGATTTGGAAACAAGTTTGGGAAATAGAAGTGGTTATGCTACTTACACAATAAATGATTCTTCAGATAGTTGGCAGAGTGAATTGGAATTTCCCTTAGACTATAATATTGTAGAATTAAATTATAATAGTGAAGTAGTTTTGGACAATGTTAAATCATTCCATTTTTCTTATTTAACCAATACAACCGATAATCCTGAAGATCCTTTTAAAGATTCTGATTGGACTACAACTGAAGGTGTTGGTGAACCCGATATTTATGCTGAAGCTCAAAGCGAAGTTGGTATGTCAGAGATTGATTTAAGTGTATTATCAGACTATAATCTTTTAACAAATGGAGAAGATTCAAGTTTAAGGTTTGGATTTGGATATAAAAGAAGTGATCACAACTATTTAATTAAAGGACCAGGTTTTCAAAAAGATTACAGAAATGATACCGAAATTTCTTTTGGGAAAGATGAAGAGTTATTAGAATATGATTTGGAAATAAAAGCACCTTATGTTTCATTAAACTCTAAGACCTCACTATTTGAGGGAGAACTTAAGTTTTTTCCTCGTGTAACCGTAGAAGATTTTGATCATCACATTTTAAGAGGAAAGTATAATGAAGGTGAAGCTACAGGAAATGGAATTGAATTTAATTTAAAGTATAAAAAACAATTAAAAGAAAGATTATTTTTTAATGCACAATTTGATTTTGAAAGTATAAAAGCCGAAGGAACTCAAACTCAATGGTTTGAAGATAGCGATCAAGTATTTGAAGTTAATCAACAAATAGAATATACCCATAAAACTATTAAAGCAGGTTTAATTTATCTGTTTTAAAATAATATAAAAAAAGAGCAGAGATTTATTTCTCTGCTTTTTTTTATATCTTACTTAAATTCTATTATTTTATTGTTATTGTTAAAACTAATATTTTTTCATAATTACCTTCTATTTGGTTGTTTACTACATAATTTTAACATATTTTTTATTTTATGTAAAAAGCAGAGGTTTTACCCTCTACTTTTGTGTCTTTATTTAATTATTTTTATATTTTCTGCAATTATTTTTTTAATGATAACTGTTTCCTCTCCGTCTTCAGTATATTGTTCTTTTTCTTCTAAAGTAATTTTTCCTTCAAGAACAATATTTTGCCCCTCTTCTAAATATCCTTTAACTGTAGAAAAGGTATCTGGGAATACTATAACATCTATTTCATCACTAAAATCTTCTACCTTAATAAATGCCATTGTGTTATCATTTTTAGTTACATGTTCATGAATATTGTTTACATAACAAATTATTTTTACTTTTTTATCTTCCTTTTCAGGAATAAGACGAATATTATTAACAGGGTATTTTCCTTTATATTTATCAAGAGGATGACCAGACACATAAAAACCTAAAAACTCTTTTTCTTTTTTAAGTTTGTAATCTAATGAAGTTTCTGTATCTGGAACTTCTGTTTTTTTAATTACAGTCCCTAATTGCTTTTCGCTAAATAAGGCTAATTGATTATCAAGTGCTCTTGCTTTTTCTTTTTCAGCTTCCTCAATTAAATCACAATGGACACTTTTTAAAGCTTTTCTGGAATGAAATTGATCAAAAGCTCCAACATTAATTAGGTTTTTAATTTGATCAGAAGCGATATTATCAACCCTTTTAATAAAGTCTTTAAAGGATTTATATCTACCATTCTCTTTTCTTTCTGATTCTATTTCTTGAGAAATACATCTTCCCACCTGTTTAATAGAAACAAAACCAATACGAATGACATTATCCTCTTCAATAGAATATGTGGAGTTACTCTTGTTAATATTAACTCCCTTAACTTCATACCCCATATTGTCTGCTTCATTAATATATACTCTTGCCTTATCCTCATTAGTATCAACAGATTGCAATAAAGCAGTCATATATTCGTGTGGATAGTGAGCTTTCAAATATGCAGTCTGAAAAGAGACTTTGGAATAAGCTGCAGAATGAGACTTATTAAATCCATAATTAGCAAACATTTCTATCTTTTCAAATACATCTACGGCTTGATCTTCAGTAATGTCAATATCTTCGTTATTTAAACACCCTTCAATGAATTTCTTTTTCTGTTTATGGAGAAGTTTAGCCTTCTTTTTGCCGATGGCACGGCGAAGTATATCAGCTTCCCCCAAACTAAACCCACCTAATACCTGAACAGCTTTCATTACCTGTTCCTGATATAAAAGTATTCCATAAGTTGGTTTTAAAACTTCTTTTAAAGCTGGATGTGGATAAGATATGTCATTACCAAAACGACCAGAAATAAATTCTCCTTGAAATTGATTTGGACCTGGTCTAAATAAAGCATTTGCAGCAATTAAATGTTCCATTTTTGTAGGTTTTAAATTCTTTAGTAATTTCTGCATACCAGTTGATTCAAACTGAAAAACTCCAAAAGTTTTACCGTCTTGAAATAATTTTAAAGTTTTTTCGTCTTTTAAATCAACATTGTCTATATCTACTTCAATATTTTGTCTCTCTTTAATTAAGTCAAGAGCATTATGAATAACATCAAGGTTTCTAAGTCCCAAAAAGTCCATTTTAAGCAAACCAAACTCTTCAGTTTCTTCTTTAGCAGTTTGAGTAATTGGAGTATCATCAGTTTCTAAAACTGGAACATAATCAGAAACTTTTCCTTTTGCAATTACAACACCAGCAGCATGAACTCCTGTGTGTCTTGGAATACCTTCTAATCTAACAGCAATATCTAAAACTTGTTTTGCTCTTGGATCAGAGTTATAAAGGTTGATAATGTCCTCATTTTCCTCCAGAGCTTCCTCAAGGGTTTGTCCAGAGGGTAAAGCCTTAGAGAGTTGATCTCCTAGCGAATACGGCTTATCTAACACTCTGGTAACATCTCGTACTGTTGATTTGGCTTTTAACATTCCAAAAGTAACAATTTGAGCTGTTCTATCAGTACCATATTTATCTATAGTATATTGAATTACCCTATCACGATATCTTGCTTCAAAATCAATATCAATATCGGGCATTGTTACTCGTTCTGGGTTTAAAAATCTCTCAAATAGTAAGTCATAATCTAATGGATTTAGGTCAGTAATTCCTAAAAGAAAAGAAACCATACTTCCAGCAGCACTACCACGACCAGGACCCACTCTAATATTACTACTCTTAGCAAATTCAATAATATCCTGAACTATAAGGAAATATGTTGGAAAACCCATATCGTTAATAATCTCAAGCTCTTCTTCAGTTCTTTCAAGAACTTCTTGAGAAGGGTTTTTGCCAAATCTTCTTTTCAGTCCTTCCTCAACTTCATATTCTAATACCTCTTTTGGACTATTAAATTTATTTTTATCATACGGAAAATCAGGCAAATAGACTTTACCTGTTTCTATTTCAACATTACATTGTTCACCAATTTTATTAGTATTTTCAATAGCTTTATTGATCACTTCGTCTCTAATATTAGAGTAATTATTAGCCATATCTTCTGGTGATTTTAAATAAAATTCTTCAGTTTCCATTTTCATTCTATTTTCGTCATCTATTTTCTTTTTGGTCTGCATACAAAGTAAGACATCCTGTACATCAGCATCTTTTTTATAAAGATAATGGATATCATTGGTTACAATTAAGGGAATGTCAAGTTCTTCAGAGATTTCAACCAATAAGGGATTAACCTTTAATTGCTCCCTTAAATTATGATCCTGTAATTCTAAATAAAAATCTTCTCCAAAGATTTCTTTATATTCTTTTGCTGATTGATAAGCTCCTTCAATATCATCAGCTAATAAATATTGGTTAATTTCTCCACCTAAGCAGGCAGAAGTTGCTATAATTCCTTCAGAATACTTTTCTAAAATATCCTTATCTATACGAGGTTTATAATAAAAACCCTCCATATAAGAATAAGAAACTAATTTCTTTAAATTGTCATAACCAGTATTGTTTTTAGCCAATAAAACTAAATGATGCCTTTCGGGATTTTCTTTTCCCTTAATTCGAGCATCTTTTTCGGCAATATAGGTTTCAACTCCTATAATTCCCTTAACACCTTCTGTTTTATCTATTTCTTTGTAAAAATCGGGTACAGAAAACATATTTCCGTGTTCTGTTAATGAAATATTTTTATATCCCATTTCTTTTGCATTATTAATTAATTCATCTATTTTAACAGTTGAATCGAGCAATGAATAAGCTGAGTGAACATGAATTAATGTATTTAATTCTTTCATTTATTTAACCTCCTTTGTTAAATATAATAGTTGTATGTCGCTTATTGATTAACATACTCTTATTATATCCAACTTTACCAAATTTTGCAAGAAAAGAAATCCCCTTCTAATTAAAGAAAGGGATTAAAAAATCAAAACAATTTTAGGTTCCATAAAGGAACTGACAGTATAATTGACAAAATAAAGACAAGCCTATAGGCTTTTAACGGCTTATTGTCAACCATTTTTCCTCTTTCAATTTTAACTGTTTTAATATAATAGTCTTCTTTTTCTGCTTGATTAACTAAATTATTAATATCGAGAGTTGCTTTTTTAATCTGAGAATTTACCTTATCAATTTGAGATTCGTACTTTTCTAACCTGTTTTTTATATTATTTAGTTTTTTGTTAACCTTATTAATTTCATCTTTATTTTCTTTAATTAAAATCTCTAATTGATTTAATTCCGACTTATTTGAAACATAACTTCTCATTATTTGTTGCTGCTCTTTTTTATAAGTCATATAATCTTTTTGATTAAACTCTAAACTATATAATTTATCTTCATCTTCCTCAATTTTAGATAATAAACTATTTTTCTTATTTAAAAGAGCTTTTGTTTTTTTAATTAAACCATCTTTTCTCTTCTTTAATTCATTATAGTTGCTTTGTTCAATAAATTTTTCTTTTTCTTTTGAAATATTTTCATAAATTGTTTGAGCTAACTTTAAATCATTCTCTTCTCTTTCTATTATTTTTTGATTTTCCATATCAATACTTTCTTCTACACTATCTTTAAAAATTTTAGTTATTGAGCTTAAAATTATCTCATTTCTTAAAGGATCAGAACCTTTAAGGGAGATTTCTATATTATCTTTGTTTGAATTAATGTCTAGTTGTTCCTTAAAGTTAAAGTTTTCTGGAATATAATTTCTGGATAAAATTTTATCTTTAATTTTTGCATTATTAAAAAGAGATATATATTCTGTTGTATGTCTTGTTGTACTGCCAACTAATTCAAATTCTCTTTGTTCTAAAAATGTCTTATTTTTATATACAGGTTCTACTTTATAATAAACCCACATTGAACCCATTCCCCATAAAAAAAGGAAGATCCAAAAAAATGCTTCATGATTTTTAAAAATATTAATTATTTTATTAAACATTATTTTTTGCCCCTTTATTTCTGTATTTTTTCTTTATAAAGTGCTTTGTCAAGATTACTCATAACTGAACACCTGTCAATCAATTCTGAGTGTTCGGCATAAAAATCATTTATTTTTTTTATTGCTCTTTTATTTTTAATATTATCTCTAACATTAATACTACTAATAATAAACTTATTGTCTTCATATTGCATTTCAATAAACCTATTGTTGTTAAGTCCAGTAAATGCTAATTGATCAAATAATGCTTTTTCTGTATAGTCCTTATTTTCATTATCAAAATGTTTTACAATATCTTTAAAATCATCTAAAACATTTGTCCCTTTAGAAAAAACAATATATGTGTATTGTTTAATGTTTGTTTTAATAATGTAATACTTATCTGTTTCAATCATTTTTTTAACCTCCAAAATTTTTTATTTTAAAATATCTTTATAGCCTGAAATTATCATCTGTGGTAATATTTTATACTCCTCAAACCCGTATAGACCACAACTAACAAAAGGATGAACCTCAATTAATACTGTGTTATTATTACTTGTAATTGCGACATCTAATGTGTAAGCTCTAAAATTATCTTTTGATTTTTGATACTCTTTAACCATTTCTTCAACAATTTTTACATTTGGAAAAACCTTAAAATCTCCATTATAATTTTTAAGCCCTACAACCTCATTATTAAAAACAAAAAACCGATATTCTGAAACAATGTCGATTTTTTCTGAAATGAGTATATTTTTAGGATAAGAAAAAGGAAGATTTTTTGTGTTTTTTAAATTATTAATAATTCCTCTAAATCCTTTATAGTTTTCAGTATCTTTTATAAAAAAACTATTTAACCCTAAACTCTTGACTTTTTGAACAATACTTTTTTCATCTGCTTTTTTTAAAAAAGAAATTTTCCTTTTTAAAAATTTATTTTTTCTTAATTTTTCAGGAATAAAATTTGGGTTTTTCATACTTTTGCCTATATGATTAATATATTTTTCTACAAACTCAAGAGATCCAACGGGAATATACTCTAATTTACCAGGGTTGTCTGATAAATATTTAAATAACCCCTTTTCAGAGAACAAAAATTCATAATTGTTTTGTTCTTGGTTAAACCATTTTTGATAATCAATAGCATTACGAAGCTGGTATTGAAAATCAAATGGAATATCTTTTTCTTCTAAAATAAATATTCTTTTCATAAAACTCTCCTTAAATTAATTTTCCTAAAAAATCACCATATTTATTTAAAATCCATTCATTTATTTTTTCTTTGTTTTTTTCTTCTAGATATTGACTTGGAAATTCTACCAGGGGAAAATCTTCTTTTAATTCTGGGTTTTGAATAGTAAATAAGTGGTTTTTATGCAAATAAAAAGGCATATCAACATAGACTTCAAGTCTATTTAATATTACTGACATTGTGTAAGAAATATATTCCTTTTTTAATTCAACTTCTTTTTCTTTAACTTCCCAATTGTCAAAATCTAAGATTTTTCCACAGTTTTGACATTCCATATCACTTAAGGCATGACTTGAAATTGTTTCTTCTCCACATTTAGAACACTTATTAACATATTTAACAACTTTGATTTTCAAGTTATCACTTCCTTTAATGTAATTTTTTTACAATACTATTATACCAATTATTTCCATTAAAGTCAAAGCAAAAAAATCCCTGGCTTTTACACCAGAGATTTAAAATAATTATTTATTATTTTTAGGATCTTTTTCGCATTTATCACATAAAATTCTTTTTCTATTAGAATCAAACATCCATTTTCTTACTTTATCATAACTTACTGGAGTATTACATGTATCACATTTAAAGTCTCTCAATTTTAATTCCTCCTATAATAAATCGTTTAGCCAGTCTTCTATTTGAGGTTTTAATGGCATTTTAGGATCAATATCTTCACTTATAATAATACTTAGCGATTCGATATCAACTCCAGATTCTAATTTGCCTGGAATAACCATATATTTCCCTTTCATTTTTCCAGAAATGAATTTTACCTTCATATTTTCTGGATTAACCTGTTCTAAAATAACGGCTTCGTCTCCTTTTTTAGCTTCAACTGGTTTACCAGAAAGTGCAGACTTAACCTGAACATCTTCCTGTAAAGTAATATAATCTCCTATTTGCATTATTTATCTCTCCTCTATTTAGATAAGTCTTCTATTTTATCCTGTAATACTAATATAATTTGTTTTTCTATTTTTTCAAGGTTGTTATACAAGATGTTAGATACATTGATGTTGGTATTTCTCAATAAATTCTCTGTAATAACATATTGTCCTGAACCAAGAGTTACTGTTAGTGAGTTTTTTTCAAACCTTAAATTAAACTTAAAAACTCCACTATCAACTTCAATTTCTGTTGGTGAAATATTAGAAAATTTTTCTTTCCAGGCTTTTGTTTTATTTACCATTATTTCAGCCTGCTCTTTTTCTAATTTTTCTATTTTTGCTACCAATTCATCAAGTCTTCTATCTTTATCATTTTTTTCAGCTCTAACTCTGCCTTCCCTATAGTTTTTATTTGGATCAAAAACCATAGTTATAGGAAATAAGAGTTTTAATTTTTCCATAGCTTCTTTTCTGGTAATAAAACCTCTAACAACTTCTCTTTCTAAGATTTCTCTATCTATTTCTGCTCTTTCCATTTCATCTAAAGCAACTTCGTCTAAAAATTCCTCATAATCTTTTTCAGTTAAAACTCTTTTAGTTACCTTAACTCTATCTTGTTTAATTGTTGTATCCATTTTTATTCAACTCCTTTTATAATTTTTTAATACTAACTCTATTTAAGTTAAAGGTATTGTTTTTATTAAATGTAATTTCAACAGGGAAATCACTTTTTAGTTTTTCAATAGCTTCATTGTAGGATATTGCTTTAGGATATTGTTTATTTAATAAAAATTGTTCTAAAAGAGACCTATTATATTCTTCTGACTCACAATCTTTAATAAACCCATTATACTCTTCCATATTACTAATAACTCTTTTAAATGTTTTAATCTCAACATTTTTCATCAACTTCACTCCTTATTAGTCTAATGGCTTATATTCTCCACTTTGCAATTTATACTTCAATTCTTTTTCCTTCAAATCATTCTGTCTTTTGAGTTCTTTTCTTATTTGAGGAAGCTCTCTAATTAATGTTTTTGCCAAATTCTGACCTCTTACTGTATCAAAAAAATTCATCATTTTATATCATCTCCTTTTATTTTTTTAATTATATTTATTTTATTATTTAACTTCATTTTGAGCTGTCCAGTAATGTCCACAATCACAGTTATATTCTATTTTAACATTATAGCCACGATCATATATCCTGCCGTCTAATCTCGCTTCTCCTTTGATTTTAGTACCACATTTTGAACAAGTTTCTTTTTGGGTTTCTTCGATTTTTTTTAATCCATTTAACAATGAACCCATATTAAACAACTCCTTCAACTATTTTTTGTGGATAATTTTCTCTTTTCTTTTCCTGTTCTTTAATGTTTTCAAGTTTAATTTTTTCTCTATAAGCAGGTAATTTTTTAAATTCTTCCTTTCTATTGTTAGTCAAAAATTCAAATGAAGACCAGTGATCAGTAAGATCTATAATTCTTGATATTTTAGTTTCTATTCTTCCATTAGGGTAAAAAATTCTTTTAACCTCAATAGTTCCAACTGGAACTTTGGAAAAACATCTTTCTAAAATACCAGAAAAGGAAGTTTTAATTTCAACATCTCCATTTAATGGGTTATAATGCCAGTATTCAACAGTAGAATCTTTTTCATTATTTCCTGTCATTTGAACATTAATTTTATAATCAAATTCTTCTTTTATTTTTTTGGCCTCTTCTATAATAGTGATGTTTTCCTCAACAAAGTTAATAATAGCTTCTTTTACACTAATAGTCATTTTAACTCCTCCTATTATTTAATAGTTTAATTTAAAACTTCTTTTGTTTTTAAAATAAATAGTTTTCTTTAATAAACTCATCAATTTCTTCAATAAAGTTTTCATTATCAATATTTTTTTGTTTAAATTCAACTGCTAATTTAATTAAATCTCTATTCATTTCTTGTGAACCTTGATAATGAAATACTTTAGCATCTCCCATTCTTTCAAAGTGTTGTCCGTTTTGAAAAGCAATTTCTGATAAAACTTGTCCAAACTCATAAAAAGCTTCAGCTATTTTTTCTTCTTTTTTGTCATTTTCAGATTCATACTGACTTAATAGATAGATTCTATCTCTAATGCTTTTTTCTAAATGAGCTAGAAAATAAGTTTCGTCAAATTCAGAATTTTCGAGACTAGAAATAAGATAAGCCCAAAAACTTTCAAAAATCATCTCAAACTTATGCTTGAAATCTCTTAAGGTTTTTATGTTGTTTTGAACAATTAATGATTGAATATCATGATTAATTTCATTTAAGTTATGATATAAAATATTGTATTTATGAATATCTATTTCTCTTCTGATTTGAAACCTCTTTTGAATTTGATGTTTAATCTGCCAGGAGAAAAAATTTAGAATATCTTCCCGATTATCCTTAAGTTTTATAGTCTTTTTTTCTAGACTATCTTCTGTAAACCAATAAGGATATTCTGTTTTTATTTGTTCTGGATTATTTAAAAATCTTTGATATAGTCTGGGATGGTCTAGTAAAAAATCAATAATTTTATCCTGTTTAATAGATAAATGGTTTTTGTTTTCTAAAGTATCTGGATATTTAGTTAGAAATAAATCTGTCAAGTTTTCGATATATTCTTCAATTGTCATATTAAATTCCTCCTAAAATGTCATTTTTTTCTTAATATGTAATTATTATATCATATATAATAAACTAATCAAACTAATTTTTTGAGATAAATATAAAAATTTAATTATATAAAAAAATAGCATTATAGTGCTATATAATAAACTAATAACACTATAATATACCACTAGCATTGCATAAAAATATTTAAGCATTGTCAAATTTAAGTTATTGAGAACATATACTATCTACAGAATATTCAGTCACTACCTTATCCTTTTTTAAGAAAAAGAGATAATGGAGTATTA